>Ga0181579_10001400_pt1 | contig 19851 bp, 20 predicted proteins | sample 071ome_24_FD_132996 | JGI IMG/M metagenome (GOLD analysis project Ga0181579, IMG submission 132996) | Coastal salt marsh microbial communities from the Groves Creek Marsh, Skidaway Island, Georgia - 071402CT metaG (megahit assembly) | ecosystem: Environmental > Aquatic > Marine > Intertidal... | reverse complement strand
GCATCATAGTGTTACGAATTTAACCAATTGGTGCAACCGCGATTTCACCTGTTAGGACAGTCAGGCGCATTTTTCCGGCAATCGGTTCTGACAGGTTGATTTACCCGCCGCTGTTAATCCTTTATAACCGGGATAAAGCTACCCGATAGCAAGGATGAAAGAACAGATTATGCGCCGGCAACAGACCATCATTTTGGGGATCGAAAGCAGCTGTGATGAAACCGCTGCAGCGCTGATAGGCTCTGATCGCGAGATTCTGTCGCATCACATCGCCTCTTCTGCTGAAATTCATGCCAGCTTTGGCGGGGTTGTGCCGGAAATTGCTGCCCGCCAGCATCTGGATATCATTGACAAGGTTGTTGAAGCAGCCTTTGCCGAGGCCGGGCTGAGCATGGCCGATATAGACGCGGTAGCCGCAACCGGCGGGCCGGGACTGATAGGCGGGGTTCTGGTTGGCACCATGACAGCCAAAGCCATTGCCCATGCAAGGGGGCTGCCCTTTTTTGCCATTAATCATTTGGAAGGTCATGCGCTGACCGCCAGATTAACAGACGGGATATCCTTTCCCTATCTATTATTGCTGGTTTCAGGCGGGCACACCCAATTGCTGGCCGTATATGGGGCAGGACAGTATAAAAGGCTGGGCACGACGATGGATGATGCGGCCGGCGAAGCCTTTGACAAGGGCGCGGCTATATTGGGGCTTGGCTATCCAGGCGGGCCTGCCATACAGAAAGCAGCCCAAGAGGGCGATGCAACGGCGATCCAGCTGCCGCGCCCGCGCAAAGGGGCAAAAGATTGTCATTTTTCCTTTTCCGGCCTGAAAACTGCGCTGGCACAAAAATGGGAAAAAGCAGAAGATAAAGGCGCATCCAGCCGCGCGGATTTTGCCGCCAGTTTGCAGACGGCTATCGCTGATTGCCTGATAGATAGAACCAGGCGGGCGATGCAGGAATTTGCCGATGAAACAAACACCAGACAATTGGTCATTGCCGGCGGGGTAGCAGCCAATCTGGAAATTGGCACGCGGCTGAAAACTCTGGCAAAGGAGCTGTCCTTTGATCTGGTTATCCCGCCTGCCTATCTGTGTACCGATAATGCGGCGATGATCGCCTGGGCAGGTCATGAATATATGGCGCTGGATAGGGATACGCCCCTTGATTTTGCTCCGCGCCCGCGCTGGCCGCTGGACAGTGATGCCCCGCCGCCGCCCGGTCGCGGTGTACGCATCTAAAGACAGGCAAACAAACTTCAGGCAGCCAAAGGCCTGTCCCATAATTTTTTTTTGGAATAATTTTCTGGTTTTCACTTAAGCGGGCTTTATAATCGGGGATATGAGCGGAAAAGAAAATATTGTGATAATTGGCGGCGGCGCATGGGGCTCAGCGATTGCCCATCAATTACGCAGTCACCCCCAAAATAACATAGAATTGCTGGTGCGCGCGCAAACCACCGCAGAAGACCTGAAACAGGGCAAGGTGCGCCAATATCCCCAGCTTACCGGCCTGCCAGGCTTTACGGCCACCACCGATACAGCCTGCCTGAAACAGGCCGATATTCTGTATCTGGTTGTCCCTGTGGCGGCCCACCGCGAAATGTTCGAGGTGATAAAGACGCACACATCAGAAAATTGTCCGGTCATATTATGTGCAAAAGGCTTGCTGGCGGATGAGGATAGAGGTGGTATTTTTCTGCAGGAATACGCCGAGAAAGAGCTGGGCAACCGGCCAGTTGCACTCTTTACCGGGCCATCTTTTGCCGATGAGGTATTATCGGGCTTGCCGACCGCCTTGCTGGCGGCCAGTAGTGACAGCACCTTATCTGCACGGGTGGCGAGCCATTTCGACAATAGTAAATTGCGTATCTATCAGGGGCAGGATGTGATGGGCGCTGCCCTTGGCGGGGCGGTGAAAAATGTTATCGCTATCGCTGCCGGCATTTGTACTGGTCAAAAGCTGGGCGACAATGCCCGTGCCGGACTGATAACAAGAGGGCTGGCCGAAACCATGCGACTGGCCGAAGCGCTTGGCGCTAACCGTGCCACCATGTCCGGCTTGGCAGGGATAGGCGATCTGGTGCTGTCTTGCAGTAATGACCATTCCCGTAATATGGCCTATGGGCTGGCTCTTGGAAGCGGGGCAAAAATATCTGAAAAACTGGCAGAAGGACGTCATTCTGCTGCCCATTTATGTGCCCGTGCAAATTATGAAAATATCGAAATGCCGGTTTGCGCGGCCGTAGATAAAATTGTTAATCACCATGCAGATATTCAAGCGACCATCACCGCACTATTGGCACGCCGCGCTGGTCTTGAATAATCTGACATCTATATAAACATATATCTCTGGTAAAAAACCCCAAACAGGAGCGATAGCATATGGCATATTGGCTTTTTAAATCCGAACCAAATACCTGGTCCTGGCAAAATCAGCTGGATAAGGGTGATATCGGGGAAGGCTGGGACGGGGTACGCAACTATCAGGCTGGCAATAATATGAAAGCCATGCAAATTGGCGATTTGGGTTTTTTCTATCATTCTGTTTCAGAAAAACAAATAGTCGGCATTGTCGATGTGATAGAGCTGTGGCATCCAGACCCGACCGATGCATCCGGCCGTTTTGGTATGGTCACTGTTCGGGCCATCAAATCCATGACCCGGCCAGTTAGCCTGGCAGAAATAAAGGCCGAGCCGCGCTTGTCAGAATTGGCATTGGTCAGGCAATCGCGCCTGTCGGTTGTGCCGGTTGGCGCAGCAGATTGGAAGCTGTTGCTGGAAATGGGTGATACCCGTCTGTAAACGGGATTTTTCAGGCGTCCAGACTGCGTCTTTCTTTAAAAATCAGAAACAGATTACGCAGATAAATAAACAGACCCAGCCCCTGACCACAAATGATCACCGGGTCTTGCCGCCAGAGCGCATATAAAAACAGCACCAGTCCGCCGCCAATCGAAAAATACCAGAAAGCCAGCGGGATAACAGACCGCCCCTCGCCTTCGGATTTAAGCCATTGGATGATAAAACGCATCGCAAACAGCCCCTGACCGGCAAAACCGATAATCAGCATCAGCTGTTCCGGGTTAGTGCCAATAGAAGCAGGCAGAAACGGAAACAGGCTGAGCAAAATTTGCCCGATAAAAAGGGCAACAGCGCCAATCATCGCAGAAATTGCATCTAACATTTAGCTTCTTGCCCCTGCCTTTTTCCCTTTCCGGGAAGATTTTGTCCCGGATGATTTTTTTGAAGATGGTGTGGAAGCGTTTTTGGAAGATGCTTTGCGAGCGCTATCTTCTGTAACTTTCCCTGTTTGCGGCATCCGGCGCAACAGCCAGATAACCCCCAGCATATCTGAAATACCGACCAGCAACCTGTCCAGAATTCCGTATTTTGACTGGCCGCGCGCGCGTATTCTATGCCCGACTGGCACAGCGATGACACAGCCCCCCTCACGGCGTACCAGCGCCGGCATAAATCGATGCATATGATTAAAAAAAGGAAGGTTAACAAAAATATCCCTATCCACCACCTTTAGTCCGCATCCACTGTCGGGATGGTCATCATTTAACAGGCTGCGCCTAAGCCATCTGGCGACCGCTGATGCCTGGCGGCGAAGGGCGGTATCTTTGCGGGTGACGCGCACCCCGCCTGCCATCCCCCTTGCCGGACGGGCGGCCAAAAGGGCAGCTTCCAGCGCAGGCAGATCAGATGGAATATTCTGGCCATCGCCATCCAGAACCGCAATCAGCGGGGCTTTTGCCGCCAGCAGGGCGGTACGCACCGCAGCAGATTGCCCGGAACGATGCTGGTGATGCAAAACCCGTAATTGGGGAATATGTTTTTGGGCTTCTGTTAAATCTCTTGATGTGCCATCTGTACTGGCATCATTTACATAGATAATTTCAAAGGGCCGCCCGGCATAGACAGCGGCAATTTCGTCTATCAGCGGGCGAATATTGCCCTGCTCGTTCATTACCGGCACCAAAACAGATATTTCAGGAACAGATTTTTCAGGTGTCTGCTTGGAAATACGCGCCATCTTTTCGTTAACACCTGCTGTGATTTTTTTAACAAGATTATCTGCTGGTTTAAAATGTCTTTATTCCTATAGACTGTAGGCTTGGCCAGTGTCAATCAGCCGCCTTTTGAGCCGGCTATATGTTGATAGAAAAACAGGCGAATATTACGCCCTTTTGAAATATTTGTTCCGGCAAGCGTATCGCTAACCCCCAAATCCTGTTTCAGTTGCTCGGAGAGCTGGATGAATTCAGCACGATGCCGCTCTTCGATAATGGCCAGCCCGTCCGGGGCTTCGGCCATAAACAAAGCCGCCTGTTTGACATCAAGCAGCAGAATATCCTGACCCAGATGAAAGACAGCCGAAGGTTCGTGATAGCCAACTAGGGCAATCGCCGCTGGCCGATTGGGCAAGCTGGCAATATGGGCTTTTAGACGATTGGCGATATGAATCTGGGACAGGCTGGCAAACAGGCCGGCTATCAGCACCAGATGCAGAATGATCCCTGCCCCGCAAATCGCCAGCAAATCGCCTGGCTGCCGGCCGCGATACCATACCCAAAGCCGCCACAAAATAAAGCTGACCAGCAAGCCGGCAAGCATCGCAAAGATAAAGGCCCATCCGCCGGACTGCCCGCCATAGGTTATCGCCAGCCAAAAGCTGACCCCGGCAAGAACCAGTCCCCACAGCACAGCCAGGCTATAGCCTGCCAGAACAAGGATATGTTGCACCCGGCCGGGCGCGGCAGGCGGGCGAAGCAACGCACTGGCGATAAGCAGCGCAAGGGCGGGCAAAACAGGCAGAATATAATGCGGCAATTTGGTGGGCACCAGCTCTATCACCAGCCAATATCCGGCCAGCCAGGCAAAACAAAATCGGCTGGCAGGATGGCGCAGCATCTCGCGCCCCTGCCGGAATAAAAATCCGGCAAAGGCAATGCCTGGAAAAAACAACAGCCCAAGCAAGCCAAAATAGGTGCCAAAAGGCGCGCCATGCGATTCCTGTCCCGATTGCACTTTGGAAATAAAATCCCCGCGAATAGCAATATCCAGAAATGCCCCGTCTGTTTGATAGGAAACCGCCACCACCCAGGGCAGGGTGATTATAGCCACAATAAGCATACCTCGAATAAAGGCCAGATGGACAAGCCATTTAATCTGCCTGTCCAATAGGCAGAGCATCACAATTGTGGTCACGGCAATCAGGGGTGCAATCGGCCCCTTGACCAGAATGCCTATCGCCATAAACAGCCAAAATCCGATAAACAGGCGGCTGGCAAAAGGCGGCCTGTCCGATAGCTGATAATGCTGATAAAGCCGCCATAGATAAAATTGCTGACATAATATAACCGCCAATAGCACCGCATCTGTTTTGGCAAGATGGGCTTCGGCTATCATCACCGGGCTGGCGGCCAGCAATAAAACCGAGAGGATCGGCAATAAACGAAAGTCCGGCCACATATGCGCGCCCAGCCGATAGGTCAGGACAAGTCCGGCCAGCATGGCCAGCAAAGATGGCAGGCGATAGCTGGCAATATCAAAATGACCAAAAATAGCGGCAGAAGCAGATTGCAGCCAGTAAATAGCAATCGGTTTTTTGGCGCGTATCTCATCCATAAAATAGGGCGTTATCAGATCGCCGCTTAACAGCATTTGCTTGCTGGCCTGAGCAAAGCGGGCTTCATCGCGGTCGATGACTTCCAGGCTTTGATGACCTATCAGAACCGCCAGAAAAATCCCGGCCAGCACTATCCAGAAAAAAGGGCGACGCGGGGCTATTTCTGCCAGCCAATATTGCCAGTTTTCGCTAAATGATTTTCCGGATAAGCGCATCGCTGCCCATCATTGCCTGTATCTGATTACTATCTATTTTTTGTTCCTGTCCAACCCTATCGAAAATAGCCCCGCACCGCTAGCAAAGAGATAAGCCATAGGCGATAATAGTATTTTGAAATTTTTTTAAATCAGCGTACAAGCGCAGATAATGACACTATCGCGCCCAACAGATAAAAACATCCCCGCCTTGCCGGATACCAGCTATTCGCATATCTGGGCGCTTTCCTGGCCGGTGATGGTATCTACCATGACCGTGCCGCTGGTAGGCGCGGTAGATGTAGCGATGATGGGGCATTTACCTGATCCGGCCTATGTAGGCGGGGTGGCGTTGGGCGGTTTGATATTCGGGGCAATTGTTCTGGCGTTCAGCTTTTTGCGGATGGGAACAACGGGGCTGACCTCACGCGCACTGGGGGCAGGTCAAACAGCAGAAATAAGCCATATCTTTATCCGCAGCCAGCTTGTCGCCCTGTTGGGAAGCGTCTTTTTTATCCTTATTCATCCTTTCATCCTCTTGCTCGCCATGCATTGGCTAGATACCTCGTATGCCGCCTCTGCCCATATGGACAGCTATTTTTCCATTCGGATATGGGGGCTGCCTGCCACGCTGGGCAATGCGGTGATGATAGGCTGGCTATTTGGCCAGCAAGCCATGCGGCTATGTATGACCCAGCTTATCTTTATCAATATTGTAAATATCGCTTTGAATTTTTTATTTGTGCTGGGGCTGGGCATGGATATAGACGGGGTGGCAACTGCCTCGCTGGTCGCGGAATGGGCAGGCTTTATCCTGATGTTTTTTATTGTCCGCGCCCAGCCCGGCCGCTTTCCATTGCACCTGAATAGCCTGGATAAAACCATCTTTTTTGCCAGAGATAAATGGCTGGGTATGTTTAAAATTGCCCGCGATTTAAGCGCGCGTACCTTGCTGTTATGGGCGGTAGAAGCCCTTCTTCTGTCGCAAGCGGCCAGCAGCGGCGATATCTCGCTTGCGGCGATACAGATGATGCTGGTGATCTTTGGCTTTATTGCTTTTGGCCTGGATGGATTTGCCCATGCTACCGAAGCGCTGGTCGGGGCGGCCATTGGCGCAAAAAGCCGCGCCAGGCTAGGGCTTATTTTGCAACACACCACTTTACTGGCGGCGATTGCCGCGTTTATCATGGCAGCTTTTTTATTTGTTTTTGATGGGCTTATTGTGTCCATCCTGACCGGACAAGCCCCCTTGCAAGCGGCCATTTCAGATTTATGGCTATGGTGTGTGCTTATGCCGCCTGTCTCTTTTTTGGCCTTTCAGATGGACGGGGTTTATGTCGGGGCGGCGGCCAGCCATTATATGCGGAACGGGATGCTGGTATCCTTTATCCTGTTTGCCGGTCTGGTTTATGGATTTGGCCAGGCAGGGCTTGACGGGCTGATGTTCGCCTTTATTGTTTATCTGCTGGCCAGAGGGATTTATCTGGCATTATATTTGCGCCAGATGTTCGCCCGATATATTGACGAGGAAAGCATTGATAGATCGCGCTGATATAAAAAGGCAGGATGCAACATAGCAAGATTTTGATAATTTTAGCACAAAAGCAGATGGATAAAAAATGTCAGTTCTGGAATATCAGTCCGGTATAACCACCCCGAAAAAAGATAGCCGGCCGCTTTATATTATTCACCTGAGCAAGTTTGATAGCTGGCTGGACAGCCTGTCCGAGACAGCCCGAAACTGGGTGCGCGAAACCGCCATGCCGGCAAAGGTCGCAAGCTGTATCCCCCTGCCGGGTTCAGATGGCCATATTCAGGCCGCTGCATTGATAATAGATGAAAATATTATCTGGCAGAGCGCCCTGGCCGCCAATACCCTGCCAGCCGGCAGCTGGATAGCTGATATGGCTTTTGCCGGACAGGCCTGCCCAGCCGACATTCAGCTTGGCTGGGGGCTGGCACAATATCATTTCGCCCCGCATAAGCCGGAAAAATCGGCCGATCGCAAAGCTTTATTGGCAATCGCAAAAAAAGATCAGGATAAAGCAGTGGATGCGCAAGTCAGGGGCATTCATATTGTGCGTGAAATGATCAATCAGCCTGCCAATAAAATGACCCCGCAAGGCATAGAGGCAGCCGCAAAGAAAATTGCCCAGACCTTTTCTGCCAAAATAAAGGTCACCAAAGGCAAGGTGCTGGAAAGCTATGCCCCTGCCATTCATATTGTCGGGCGGGCAGCTGAAATTCCGCCCCGCCTTATCGATATGAGCTGGGGCGATAAGGGGCCTGTCATTACGCTAGTTGGCAAAGGCATCAGCTTTGATTCAGGGGGGCTGGATATCAAACCTTCGCGGGCGATGGAAATGATGAAAAAGGATATGGGCGGGGCAGCCCATGTTCTGGGGCTTGCCGCCGCACTGATGGCGGCAAAGGTCAATATCCGTTTGCGCGTTTTGGTCGCGGCAGCTGAAAATGCCATATCTGAACGTGCCATGCGTCCGCTCGATGTCATTGATACCGCAGCCGGCATTGCCGTAGAGGTCGGCAATACAGATGCAGAAGGCCGGCTGGTACTGGCAGATGCCCTCTATTATGCCCTGCATGACAAAGACCATCCCAGTCCCGATTTTGTGGTCGATTTTGCCACGCTGACAGGGGCGGCACGGGTCGCATTGGGCACCGAATGCCCCGCGCTGTTTTGCAACCATCCTGGCACGGCTCGCCAATTAATGGATTTGGGCGCCAGCCTGGATGACCCGCTCTGGCAATTGCCTTTATTCGAAGCCTATGAACGGTTTTTGGATGCCGGACAAGCCGGGCTGTCCAGCACCGGCCATTCCGGTTTTGGCGGGGCGATTACAGCCGCATTATTCCTGCGCCGCTTTGTCGGCAAACAGGCCGATTGGGCACATATTGATGTGATGGCCTGGAATTTATCCAGCCGGCCTGGACGGCCAAAGGGCGGCGAGGCAATGGGCTTGCGTACCCTGTTTGCCTTTATCCAGGAACGGGCAAAAAAACCGGCCAAAAAATAACGCTAATTAATAGCCGCGCTTCTTATCGACCAGATTGGACAGGGGCTGGTTATTCACAGTCGCTGTTATCGCGGCCGCCACCTGATCAGCGGCCGTATCGGGATTGGTTTGGGCTGCCACGTGCGGCCAGATGGTAATGGCTGGCTCTTCCCAGAAAGGATGCTCAGCCGGCAGCGGTTCTATTGCAAACACATCCAGACAGGCTCCGGCCAGATGGCCAGAGCGAATAGCGGCAAGCAAATCTGCCTCTACCACCTGTTTGCCGCGCCCGCCATTGATAAAATAAGCGCCTTTTTTCATCTGCGCAAAACTCGTGCCATTAAACAGCCCTGTTGTTTCGGGCGTCAGGGGCAAAATACAGACATGGATATCACAGCTGGCCAGCAGATTTTCAAAACCCTTGCGGCCATGGGCAGATTTTATCGGCTCTGGAAATTGGCGTTCACTGCGCGACCAGCCAGATACATCAAATCCCAGCCCTGCCAGACGCTGGGCGATCTCAAGGCCAATGGCCCCCATGCCATAAACCGCTACCGGCAAATTTTTGGTTTGACGCTGATCGCGCCCTTCAAAGCGTTTTTGTTCTGCCATCTTGCGGTAATAGGGACCATCGCGCAGATGATCAAGAATAGCTAAAATTACCCATTGGCTGAGGGCATGGGACATATCTGGATCGACCAGGCGGACAATAGCGGCCTGTTCGGGCAGGTCGGGATCGGAGATTAAATGGTCGACCCCCTGCCCGAGCGAGATAATCACTTTTAAATTTACCAGCTCGGCCAGCCGGCCTTTTGGCGGATACCATACAAGGGCGAATTGACAGCTCAGAGCCTCCTCTTCTGTCAAAGGAACAAGCGTGCATGGGCCCAGCCTCTCGCTCAGGCAGGCTTGCCACCATTGGCGCTTGTCGTCGCGGCCTGTATTATCAAAATAGGCAATTTTAATCGTATTATCTGTCATGGTTTCGCTTTACCTACCCAAGATAGGCCAGCGCCTGTTGATGCAAGCTGGCATTGCCAGCCGCCAGAATAGAGCCATCCCCCTCCAGGCGAACCGGTCTGCCTTGCCAATCTGTTACCACCGCACCGGCAGCCTGCATCACCGGGACAAGTGCCATAATATCATGCGGAGCAAGCTGGTTCTCTACCACCAGATCAAGATGACCAGCAGCCAATAGCGCATAATTATAGCAATCCCCGCCATAATGGCTGGAGCGGCACGCCGCGCTTAATTTTTGAAAAACCTGCCAGCCCCTGTCGGTAAAGGCCTCCGGGCTGGTGGTGGCGATATGGGCATCTACCAGACTATCTGTCTGACGCGTTGCCAGCTTTTTTTCATGCCCGCCGGAAAGTAAAAAAGCCTCACCCCCCCTGGTGATATAGGTTTCATCCAGGCCGGGCATATCTATCAGCCCGCAAATCGGCATCCCCTGATAAGAGAGCGCGATCAATGTCCCGAATAATGGCTTGCCGATGATAAAGGCTCTGGTACCGTCGATTGGGTCTATCACCCAGCAATAGGGCTGGCTGGCCTGTCCGCCTTCTTCTTCGCCAATAATGGAATGGTCTGGAAATCTTTTTGTGATCACGGCACGCAAGGCGGTTTCTACAGATTTATCGGCAATGGTGACCGGGCTGTCATCTGCTTTTTGCAGAACATCGAAATCACTGCGGAAATATTTTGCGATAAGAGGCCGAGAAATCGCCGGCAGTTTTGCCAGCAGTATCTCAGCCTCTGCGCTTATGTTGGGCTCTGCGCTCATTGCGCGAGCTGGCTGGCCTCTGCGGCAATATCTGCATCAGATGGCAAAGCAGCAGGGCTATCTGCCAGACTGCGCAAATAGGCAATCACATTGGCTCTGTCCTGCGGCTTTTTTAGGCCGGCAAAATTCATCTTTGTGCCTGCCAGATAGGCTTTTGGCTTATACAGAAAACCGTTTAGTGCCTGGTAATCCCAATTGCCATCCATTTCTGCCAGAGCAGTGGAATACCCAAAGCCATCTACCGCACCTTTATCTGCATTGACAATATTCCACAGAGCCGGGCCTACCTTGTTCTGGCCGCCCTTTTCAAATACGTGGCAAGCGGTACATTTTTTCGCCGCCTTGATACCGGCATCCACATCTGCCGACGCCAGCAATGCTAAAATAGGCTCAGGGCCCTGTTCGGCAGCCGGGGCATCTGTGCTTGTGCTGGCAATCTGCACCTCAATCGGATAGGCGTTTTCTGCCAATTCCTGATGCGGTACCAGCATTTCAGAAATCTTGTAGCCAGCCATTGCCAATAAGGCTGCCAGCAAAAAACCGGCCGCAACTTTGTTAAATTTGAGATCGTCCATTCTTTGAATATCCCCACCGTTGGTATGTAAATTTGCGTTTTATTCCCATGAACGCAAAAGCGGTTTGATAAAAACCCTGAATATGTCTTTATGCCTGACTGTGATAACGCAATTTTCCTTTGCTCTCAAGCCCTTCAACATCCAGATCACTGCTTTTCCTTTGCGTGATCCGTCAAATTATGAAAAAACCTGTAATATGACGATAAAAAAGAACCCTATTTTAACCCTTATTCCGGCACGGATGCGTGCAACCCGCCTGCCAAACAAGCCGATGCTGGAGATTGCTGGCCGGCCGATGATCGTGCATGTCTGGGAACAGGCAATGCGCGCCAAGCTGGGGCCTGTATGTGTGGCAACCGACAGCCAGGAAATCGCCAGCTGTATCGAGGCAGAAGGCGGACAGGCCATCCTGACAGATGCAGACCTGCCCTCTGGTTCGGATCGGATTTATCAGGCATTGCAAAAATCGCCTGAATTTGCCCAAACAGGGCAGGTGATTAATCTGCAAGGCGATTTACCTGAACTGAATCCGAGCCTGTTGCACAAGCTGGCAGAGTTGCTGGGCGAAAACAAATGGGATTTAACCACCCTTGTTGCCCCGATGAGCGCTGAAGATGCGAAAAAATCGCAAATTGTCAAAGCTGCTATCAGCTTTCCGCACGGGCCTGAAAAAACTGGCCGCGCCCTGTATTTCAGCCGGGCAGCCATACCAGACGGGGACGCGCCTTTTTATCATCATATCGGGCTATATGGCTGGCAGGTTTCAGCATTGAAAAAATTTGTATCCTTGGAACCTTCCCCATTAGAGCTGTCCGAGAAGCTGGAACAGCTACGCGCACTGGAAGCCGGAATGAGCATCGGGGTAGGGGTGGTTGACCATGCCCCTGGCGGGGTCGATACACAAGAGGATTTAGACGAGGTGCGCGGCCGTTTTGCCAGCTAAAAAGACGATTTCAATCGCAGGCAATCTGGACAAACGAACAACCGGGCAATTTGCAATAAAGTATAATTTGGGGCAGAAAGAACATAGGCTGAACTGTCCGCAAAAATTTATTAGAAGAAAACAGGAAAACTATCATGGCCAGGGGTAAAAAAATCGCATTTCAGGGTGTGCCGGGCGCTTATTCACATCTGGCGTGCAGCGCGGTCATGCCAGAGGCAGAGACGCTGGCTTGCAGCAGTTTTTCTGAAATGATTTTGAGCGTTCAGCAGGGCAAGGCCGATTTTGCCATGGTGCCGGTGGAAAATTCCACCGCTGGCCGGGTAGCGGATATCCATCATATTCTGCCCGAATCAGGCTTATATATCATTGGCGAGCATTACCAGCCCGTTGAACATAAATTGCTGGCAATAAAAGGCGCAAAGCTGGCAGATATTAACGAAGTGCATAGCCATGAACAGGGGTTGGCACAATGCCGAAAATCGCTGGAAAAGATGGGTATCCGACCGGTTATTCACGCCGACACCGCCGGCGCTGCAAAAGATATTGCCCTGCTGGGTGACCCTAATATAGGGGCGATTGCCTCTGCCCTAGCGGCTGATATTTACGGGCTGAATATTCTGGAGGCAGATATTCTGGACAGCAATACAAATACCACCCGCTTTTTGATTATGGCTCCAAAGCCAAAAGTGCCAACAGATATATCCCTGCCTGCCATTACCACACTGATTTTTGAAGTGCGATCAGTGCCGGCGGTATTATATAAAGCGCTGGGCGGTTTTGCGACAAACGGAATCAATCTGACCAAAATCGAATCCTATATGAAAGATGGCTTTATGCAGGCCGCACAATTTTATATCGATTGTGAAGGTCATGTTCAGTCCGAAGCGATGATACGTGCCCTTGAGGAGTTGCGGTTTTATTGCAAGGATGAGGGGGTACAGATTTTAGGCACATACCCTGCCAGCCCATCGCGCCGAATAGCCAGATAACCAAACAGGAATGCAGGAAAAAAACTTGTTTCTGTTGCCCGAATAGCGCATAATCCGCGCTGGAAGGCTGGGTGGACGATTATCTGCGCTCACCCTGGCGAGATCCGAAAGGAAGCAGCCAAAGCATAGTTTGAACGGGTCATCCAGTCTTTCATATTCCCCCTATCCGCACAAGACAGAATGTAATGGCCAAAATGCGTTGCGCCTTATGGTAAAACCATTCGCATAATTCTGGTCATGGCTTTCACAAAATGCTAGTTTCGCTTTTATGAGCGAGCAACCATCTACACCCTACCGCGTTCTGGCGCGTAAATATCGCCCGGACAGTTTTGAGACGCTTATCGGACAAGAGGCTCTTGTACGCACCCTTAGCAATGCGCTGGCACTTGGCCGGCTGGCCCATGCCTTTGTGCTGACAGGGGTGCGCGGCATTGGCAAAACCTCTACGGCCAGAATTCTGGCAAAGGGGCTGAATTGCGAAGGCAGCGATGGCGCAGGCGGGCCTACCCTTAACCCGTGCGGGGTGTGCCAGCATTGCCGCGACATTGCCAGCAGCCGGCATATTGACGTGCTGGAAATGGATGCGGCCAGCAATACAGGGGTGGATGATGTGCGCGAAATTATTGACGGGGCAAATTATCGGCCTGTCTCTGCGCGCTTTAAAATCTATATTATTGACGAGGTGCATATGCTCTCGCGCAATGCTTTCAACGCCTTGCTAAAAACGCTGGAAGAGCCGCCAGATAATGTCAAATTCATCTTTGCGACTACCGAGATCCGCAAAGTACCGGTCACTATCCTGTCGCGCTGTCAGCGATTTGATCTGCGCCGTGTTCCGCAGGAAATGATGATAAACCATCTGGCCGGCATCGCGGAAAAAGAAGGCATTAAGGCCGAGCAGGGCGCGCTGGCACAAATTGCCCGTGCTTCGGAAGGCTCGGTACGTGATGCGCTCTCGTTGCTGGATCAAGCCGCCGCGATGGGCGCAGATAAAATTGATGAAGCAGCCATTATCGATATGCTGGGTCAGGCAGAAACATCACAGATTATGGCTATTCTGGATGCCTGTTTTGCCGGCAAGACAGCCGAGGCCGTTGATTTATTCAGCGCCGCAGATGCGGGCGGGGCAGAAGCAGAAACCATGCTGGCCGATATGCTGGATATTCTGCATCAGGCCAGCCTGATAGCTGCAGGAGCAACACCCGCTGACTTGCCAGAAGACCAGTTGAACGAGCTGCGCAAAATTGCCGATATGGGAATCGCCAAATTAGGCCGGGCATGGCAGTTAATGCTTAATGGCCATCGCGAGCTAAAAGACGCTCCAAACCCAAAGGCCGCTGCCCAGATGGTTCTTATTCGACTCGCCCATTTAGCACCCATGCCGACCCCGGCAGATATCATCAAAAACCTGCAAGACGATAGAGCCCCTTCTTCACGACCAGACGACCCCTCTGTTGCCAGCCAGGCAACCCCGAACAGCCCTGCTGGTGTTCAGGAAAAGCTGATATCCGCGCCATCTGATGACGCGCCAGCTTCAACCGCCCTTCCAGAGGATAATAACGATAGCGCGCGCCTGCCAGCATCGCCCGTCCTGATAGAGGCAGATATCCAGCCAGCATCGCTTGTGCCTTCTTTTGCCAGCTTGCGCGATATTGCCAGCTATTTTGAAGAACAGGGCGCACAGATACTTGCCGCACGCATAAAACGCCATCTGCGCCCGGTCAGCTTTGGCACACAAAAGCTGGAAGTCATGATTACAGGGGATAATGCTGAGGATTTACCCCAACAGCTTGCCAAAACCCTGTCTGAGGCAAGCGGTTCAGCCTGGCTGGTTTCTGTCAGCGAGACAGGCGGCGGCAAAACCATTGCCGAAGAAGATGCCGATAAAGAAGTTAAAGAAAAACAGGCAGCAGAAGATCTGCCTTTGGTTGCCCGTATATTGGAAATATTTGACGGGGCTGAAATCACAGCTATCAAGGCGATGGATAGCCCACCAGTTCCGGAAGGCAGCGAGGCCATAGAAGAAGCAGAAGAAGGTGAAGAAGAGGCACCTTCCCCTGAAACATCCAGCCAAATGAGGTAGGTAGTAAAATGCGTAATATTGGCGGTATGATGAAACGTGTCCAGGAAATGCAGGAAAAAATGCAAAGCCTGACCGCAGAGATGGAAGCCAGCCGATTTGACTGTTCGGTGGGCGGCGGCGCAGTGGTTGCGGTGGTCTCTGGCAAGGGCGAGCTGGTCGATTTAGCCATTCGCCCGGAGATATGCGATAGCCAGGATACCGAAACCCTGTCTGATTTGATAAAGCTGGCGGTCAATAATGCCCGTGCTGAGGCCGAAGCCAAAAAGGCTGAAGCCTTGAAAGAATTGACAGGCGGATTGCCCTTGCCACCGGGTATGTCCCTGCCTTTTTAAAAAACCGATAGCCTGCTGTGTTAGGACAAAGACAAAAATTATAGGTAAAAAATGCCGGAAACGCCTCTTGATCAGCTGATAAAGCGTTTATCGCGCCTGCCGGGTCTGGGCCCGCGTTCAGCGCGGCGAACAGCATTGTTTCTGCTGAAAAATCGTGACCAGATGATGTTGCCCCTTGCCGAAGAAATGGATCATGTTGGCCGGTATGTGCGCGCTTGCGTGGAATGCGGCAATCTGGATATGCAGGATAAGTGCAGCCTGTGTCTGGACGGGCGGCGCGACCGGAGCCGTTTATGTGTGGTAGAGGATGTCTCTGATTTATGGGCCATTGAACGGGCAGGGATTTTTTCTGGGCTGTATCATGTTTTGGGCGGCACCTTAAGCGCCCTGGATGGGCGCGGCCCGGCCGAGCTGGGTATTGACCGGCTAGTCATGCGCGCTAAATCCCTGCACACGCCAGAAGACAGGCAGCCAGAAGTCATTTTAGCAACTTCTGCCACGGTAGATGGACAAACCACCGCCCATTATATTGCAGAAAGACTAGAAGCGCAGGGGCTAACCATCACCCGTCTTGCCCATGGCGTGCCGGTCGGGGGCGAGCTAAATTTCCTGGATGATGGCACGCTGGCACAAGCGATGAAAGCCAGAACCGCTTTATAGCGCCAGGTCCGGCTTAGTCACTATTTGTGTCCTGTGAGGCTGAAAGCAAATCTTGCGGGCTGGAGACGACATTTTTAACCTCGTCACTTTCAACATCATAATCTTCGATACGTCGTCCGCGATTGCTGATTTTTCCGGTGGAAGTTTTGATTTCCTGAACATCCTTTTGTGCCAGATCGAAATGTTTGCCCAGATTATCCACCCGCTTATCCAGACGGGTCACATCGCCCACCAGCATCCCGATTTCCTTTTGAATAAGGGCTGTTTGTTCGCGCATCCGCGCATCTTTTAATATGGCTCGAACTGTATTCAGGGTGGCCATCATGGTTGTGGGAGAGACAATCCAGACCCGCGCATCATAGGATTTTTCCACTACATCCAGCATATTGGCATGCAACTCTGCATAGACCGCCTCGGACGGCAGAAACAGACAGGCTGATTCGGCGGTCTCCCCTGTGATGATATAGCGTTCCTGAATATCCTTTACATGTTTCAGCACATCCATACCCAGCTGCTTGCGGGCTGCTTTTCGGCCATTTTCATCTTTGGCATTTTGCATCTGATGCCAGGCTTCTAGTGGAAATTTTGCATCAATAATGATATCGCCCGGCGGGTTGGGCAGTTTTAACAGGCAATCTGCCCGTCGCCCATTAGAAAGCTGAACCTGAAATTCATAGGCATTTGGCGGCAGCACATTTCGCACCAGATTTTCCAGCTGCACCTCGCCAAACGCGCCTCTGTCTGTTTTATTGGCCAGAATATTATGCAGCTGGGTCACTTGTCCGGTCAGCTCGCCTATCTTGGCATTGGCCGCATCAATCACCGCCAGACGGGCGGCCAGATCACTAAGGTTTTTATGGGTTTTTTCTGTTTGCTCCTGCAAGGAGCTGCCCATCCGCGCGCTCATCCCCGCCAGCGATTCTTCCAGCCTTTTGGAAAGAGAGGCCATCTGTTCAACATGGCCTTGCTGTTGCTGCTGCGAGAGCTGGGCAAGCTGGGAAAGCTGGCCGCGCAATTGCGATAATTCCAACGAGGCGGTTTCTGTCCCTGCCGGCTTTTGGCGCAAGACAACAAACAGCCCCAGGCCAACCGCCGCTCCGGCTATCAAAATAGCAATGGCGATAATCATGATAAGGGTTTGGCTATCCATTTCATGTACCTAGCATTTTTTGACAAAATTTTCATCTGCAAATTACCGGCATCCTATTGCAAGGCAGGCTTTAGAACAAACCTTGCGAAATAGCAGCAGTTTATCCATACTCCGCACGAGAAGCTTGTTATTTTATATTAGAGGTAAATTTGTAATGGCTTTATTGCCGATAATTTTAACGCCCGAGCCTGTATTGCGCCAGACCGCCCGGCCTGTTGAGGCCATTACCGATGATATTTTGACGTTGCTAGAGGATATGGCGGATACCATGTATGACGCGCCGGGCATTGGTCTGGCCGCCAATCAGGTAGGCCGTCTGGAGCGTGTCATTGTCATGGATTGTGCCAGAGAGGGCGATGCCCCGGAATTATGGAAGATGATCAATCCGGAAATCATTGCCAGCTCGCAGGAAACCGCCAAACTGGAAGAGGGGTGTTTATCTATCCCCGGCCATAATAGCGAGGTGATACGCCCGGCTGAAGTGCAAGTGCGCTATCTGGGCATTGATGGCAATATCCATGAGATGCAGGCAGAAGGGTTGCTGGCAGCCTGTGTCCAGCATGAAATTGATCATTTAAATGGTGTTTTATTTATCGATCATATCTCGCGCCTGAAACGCGATATGATATGGCGTAAAGTCTTAAAAGAGGCTAAAGCCCGGTCATGACACAATCTGAACAGGCTGCAAGTACAAGGCAAAAAACCCGTATTGTTTTTATGGGCAGTCCGGAATTTTCAGCCCCCAGCCTGAAGGCGCTGCATGAGGCATTTGAGGTATGTGCGGTGTATACCCAGCCGCCACGCAAATCAGGGCGGGGTATGAAAACCCGCCCCACCGCCATTGGTGAACTCGCCTCTTTCCTCGGCCTACCCTGTTTCTGGCCGGAAAGCCTGCGCGGCAATATAGAGGAGGTTGAGCGGCTAAAGGCCTTTAAGGCAGATATTTTTGTGGTCATCGCCTATGGGCTTATCCTGCCGCAAGAGGTGCTGGATATTCCGCCTTTGGGCTGTATTAATGGCCATGCCTCTTTATTACCGCGCTGGCGCGGGGCTGCCCCTATTCAAAGAGCGATTGAAGCAGGTGACCGCCAGACAGGCATTTCAATTATGGAAATGGAAGCCGGGCTGGATACAGGCCCTGTTTTAATGGAACAGGCGATAGAATTATCCACAAATGTCCAGGCAGGCCAGCTGCATGACAGATTATCCGAGCTGACCGCAGAGATGATGATAGAGGCGGTCAACGCACTGACCAGTGGGCAGGCAAGCAAAACCCCGCAAAAAGAAGAGGGGGTAACCTATGCCCATAAAATCACCAATACAGAGACCTGTCTGTCTTTTGATATGCCAGCCGATATATTGGCACGCAAAATTAGCGCCTTCAGCCCCTTTCCGGCGGCCTCGGTGAAAACCATTTCCGGCAGGCTGAAATTATTAGCCGCTATACATCTGGAAGGAGAAAAGCACCAAAGCGCGCCGGGGCATTTTTTGGGTCGCGGGGCAAATGAAGGGATAAAAATCGCCTGTGCCGACCAAAGCGTATTGGAAATCACCCGCCTGAAGCCGGCTGGCAAACAGGCCATGAGCGGCCATGCCTTTTTAAATGGGCAAGGCTGGCAAAACGGTATCTCTATCGAAAGGCCGGGCGGATGAGCCAGACAGACACAGAGCCCGAAACCCAGGCAGATACGCACCGAATGTTGATTACCGTTGAATATGATGGCGCTGGCCTGGTGGGATGGCAGAGGCAAAATAATGGCCCTTCTGTTCAGGCCTATCTTGAAGCGGCGGCGGAAAAGCTGACCAGCCGAAAAACCCCTATTCAGGGCTCGGGGCGCACCGATGCAGGCGTTCATGCCAGCGCACAGGCCGCCCATCTGGATGTACCGAAAAGCCTGAATCCGAATGCGGTGGTCAATGGTCTGAATGCCTGGCTGGATTGCCCGCAAATCAGTGTGCTGACTGCCCGAAGGGTAGGACAGGATTTTAATGCCCGTTTTGATGCAACCGAACGCAGCTATCTTTATCGTATTCTGGACAGGCGCACCCCTTCTGCCCTGCGCCGGCATTATGTCTGGCATCACCGCACAAAATTAAATGAGGGTGCGATGCGCGAAGCCGCACAATATCTGATAGGAAAACATGATTTTACCAGCTTTCGTGCTACCGGATGTCAGGCCAATTCACCTGTTCGCACCCTGAACAGCCTCAGCGTTATCCGTTCAGACGATGAGATACATATTCGCGCCCATGCCCGTTCTTTTCTATATCATCAGATACGCAATTTTGCCGGCTCTCTGGCACTGGTGGGGGCGGGTAAATGGCAGGCCGAAGATATCCGCATAGTCCTGGAAGCCTGCGATCGTACCAAAGCCGGGCCTACCGCCCCGCCGCAAGGCCTGTATCTGACAGAGATTGAATATTCACCCGAAAGTCTGGCACAAAAATAATGGCCGCGCCCAGGCCGATTACTATCGCGAATATATCCCGGACAATAT
>Ga0181579_10001397_pt1 | contig 19895 bp, 9 predicted proteins | sample 071ome_24_FD_132996 | JGI IMG/M metagenome (GOLD analysis project Ga0181579, IMG submission 132996) | Coastal salt marsh microbial communities from the Groves Creek Marsh, Skidaway Island, Georgia - 071402CT metaG (megahit assembly) | ecosystem: Environmental > Aquatic > Marine > Intertidal zone... | reverse complement strand
TCCCTCATTTCCGCGCGCTTTTCGATTTCGTCACCGCGTTCATCGCGCACCTCTCGAAGCCACGCGTAGTAAATTCTTTCCTCAAGGGGGTCTGCGTTGCTCTCCACCGAGCGCGTTGCAGAGACATCCAAAACGTGCTTTTCTTTCGAACGCGCGTTTGCTTTGAGACGATATTCGTTACTTTGAACATCACCAATGCAATTATCGCTGCTAATCTTCACATCGATGCCGTCCAAAACTGTGATGGCCATTTCTGCTTCCGCTCGATCGCGGAATCTCAGAAACGCATACGAGAGCCATTCCTTACTCTTCGTTTTCGCTCGCCATCCTTTCTTACAAATCCACAACACTTTCGGTGCTTGGATATTTCTTAAATTCAGATTGAGATTCCAAATGAGTTCAGAAAGTCCTTTCATTGTCGCCTGTCCTTTAGGAAAACCGCCGAACCAAACATCAGCGTTTGAATGCGGCGGAGGTTTCATCGTTTCTTCTCGCTTTCGTTTTTTTTCTTGCTTCACGCAACTCGACGACGTTAAATTCGGAACGACATTCCGAACGACACATTTTGCATCACCACTGTCATCTTCATTCATATTGCTTGGGTTCTTATCGCACACATCGAGATGCCGGAAAACCGCGTTTCGTGACTTGAAATATCTTTCGCACAATTGGCACTGCGCATTGGCGGCACTCCTTTCTTTTGGAACCGCGTTCGCATCCGGTGTATCTCTTCTCTTCTTTTTCTCTGTTCCTCTTCCATCTACATCGCCGGGCTTCAAAAATCTTTTCAATTCTAATGTGTTTCCTTTTTTTGTCTTCTCGCAATACTGCCGAGAGATTATAGCTAACCCAAACGATGGCGCGCGGTGCGTCATCCCGGAACGGAAATGGGACACGACGAGAACCTGGTTTTCAACCGTCGTTGCTGACTTTTCCCCTCTTTCACATTTATCCACCAAAATGCTCTCCAAAGCGCTTCGTATCATCTTCTCGTCTGTGAGTTTTACATCGTTACTCTTCGGTGAATCATCTCGACGGCACCAAACGACGGCATTCCGGATGGTGATATTGCCCCGCTTCTTCCTTCCGATAAAGTCTCTCACTCTCTCTTTTAACGCTTCACCTCCTTCATCTTCACCATCAACAGAAAACGTTTCATCGATTGGTATGATTCTGTTGGCGTATTTAAACGCTAGTTTTTTCTCCAACATCCACTCTAATGGCGAAGAAGTTACGAGTTTCTCGTGCAAGACGTCGAGAACGATAACACCTCTGTGCGCAGTAACCGCAGGTTTTGCCAGCTCGAAATGCCGAGGAAGAGCGACAAAAACTCCACTTTCTTCTCCATCTTTTTTCTCGTCTGAATGCAAACAATCTTCCAATCGTCTCAGCAGCGCTTTCTGTACCTCAGCTTGCGCACCGCTCGGATTGTTCGTAATTATTATGAGTCTCATATCATCGTTTCTTTCTGCGTCGAGAAAGAGTGACGGCAAGGATTATATTTTTCTTGTCCTGCTTTTTTTTTCGTTGTCGTTGTGTGTGAAAAGATCTAAAAATAGGTGATGGTGTGTTTTATATGTCTTTCATAGTGTGCGAGCTCGTATTTTCACTTGTGATGCATCGCTCTCATCATCCGAAATCATGCGTGAACTGCTCGCATTATTAGAGACCATTGATGATGCCGATCATTCACGTCATTCCAAGATATCTTCTTCGTCCTCCTCCTCCTCCTCTTTTGCAGAAGGACTCTTTCTTCGACGTCTACTCAAACACGCGAGATATTTGAGAGAGGAGTGCAACCTCGACAACGCGACGGTCTCTCGAGCCGCGTTGCGCGACGCCGAGGCGATTCAAGAGTGCTGCAAACGGGTTCGAGAGTGCAAGAAGAAGAGAGAGAAGCGGGAGACTAAAGAAAGCGCACCCCACGGCACAGAATCAAACGCAACGACGATGACGGCGGCATCGCGCCTCTGCGATGATAATAATATTTTTAGGGGTAGGGGATCACAAGAAAGAAGAGGGAAAAAATCCGGGCGGGTAAAAAATACGCGAATAGTCGAAGAAGAAGAAGAAGAGCGGGTACAAACGAACGCGTCAACTTCATCATCATCGTCTTATGCGTCGCAAAGAACAAAGACGTCCTCGATGCGCGAACGTCGCGCGCGAGATATAGAGCGAGCGAAAAGTCAGCGAAAAGAGCGAGAGAGGAAAGCGGAAGAGAAGAAGCGGAAAGAGGAAAAAGAAGCCAAGGTCAAACGTTTAAAGCTCGAGTCGCGAGCAAAGGAGGCGATGCGAGTGGTTCTTTCGCGAGAGAATACCACGAAAGACCGAGGCTGCAGAAATAACGCCGCGGCTGAAAAATTAAATATTAAGAGACATAGTCCACGTTGTTCTCAGCGCGAACGAAAAAGGCCGTCCTATATGAAAGCGATAAGAGAAAAAGATGTCGACGCGCACGCGGTGCTTGCAATTGAAGAAGTTTTGGAGACGCTCATCGCTGCGACCGTGCGAAGTGCATCAAACGCGGCGTGGAAACGTGCTAAGATGCTCGCGATGCAAGCAAATGAAAATGAAAAAGAAATACTCGGCTCGGTACCAGCTACGGACGAAGAGGCGGGTGAGTTTCGTCTCACGAAAACCGCTGCTCCGGCAACAAGTACAAAAAAGGAAAAGAAGCCAGCAAAGATTGTAAACTTTGTAGACGTGGTGAAAGCTGCAGCAAAAGAATCTGCGCTACAAAAACGAAACAGAGAACGAAGAGAAGAGAAAGAACGCGAACTGGCAGAAAAGAAACGCCTCGAAAAGATTGCATTTAAGAAACAGCGCGAAAAGGCAGAACTCTTGAGAGTAAAGCTCGAAGAACTTCGTAAGGAAAAAGTAAAGTTAGAAGAAGAAGAAAAGAGAGAAATGAGAGAAAAGAAGAGGATTGCAGACGAGAAGAAAGCTTGGAGAGAAGATCGGCAAAGAAGGAGAGATCAGGCTGCTCTGGAAGTGGCGAGAAATGCCAGAGAAAAAGCAGAAGTAAACGCATTTCTAGATGCTTTAGTCAACGAGATCGTGCGGGACTTTTGCAGGAAAGCGCCGGTGCTGAGAGTTCCAGTAGACATACGGAGGAAAAATAGGCGACAACAGCGCGCATAAGTTTAGTCTACTTGACTCCTAAAAAATAAAAGCTAAAACTAAATCTCGCGTCGTTTACTGCAGGTACTACGCGCCGACAAAAAGAATATTTTCTACGCCACCATCTTCCTTTAATAGTGTCGTGAGATCTTGAAATGCACGATCCGCGTCGTGAACCTCACACCAAATGCCCGTGGTGCCATCATCCATAACGTTCGTAATCGCATCAGATCCATAACCGTCGCACACGGGACCTGCATGGTAGATTTCGGAGTATTCAAGCTTGTTCTTAAGGTAGCTCAGCGCCTCGTAATTGCTCGCTTCGCCGTTCAAAGCATCTTCACGGTCAAAACTATTACCCGTATCTTCCTCATCGTGCGCGTTGCAGCCGCCAGCGAGTTCTATTAAAATCACATTTGGACGCAGCACAGGACTACTAAACAATCGCAAGCTCCCCGCTAGAGGTCGTGCAATTCTCCGAGTTGCTGCTATCCGCATCGCAACGCGGCGTCTTCGACCCTTTTTCAACCCCAATAGCTTACCAATACTCTCGCGTTCGTGAAGAAACAAAATATCATCAACTGTACTAAACGCTGTGTGCTCGCAACGATCACGTTCTTCATCGCTCGTCGCTAATCTCGAGCACGAAGTTTTCGCATCGGCAAACGAAGGATAAGTGTCAGGTATATGCATGATTAAATCGCCGTTGTGATTTCGTGCAATGGCACTCTTCAACATATCCGAAACCATCGAATTCGTTGTCAGCGACGAGAATGCGAGCACTTTATGACCTCGTGCAGCTGCGCAGAGCGAAAAGTAGCCCACATTGGTACCAACATCTATAAAAAATCCTCTCTCTTCCTCTTTGGGATCTTGCTCGTAAGGCGCAAGACTAGAACGAAGCGGAAGTTTCCTTTCGAGCACATTTATAATGGCTTCTGCGCTCGTTGGAGAGGTTCGAATTCTAAGCGAAGAACCGGGTTGATATTCACCACGGATAGTTAACTGCGCGCTCATACTGGAAACACTGAAATCATCGTGCAAGAAATCATCAAGAAAAAAGCCATTGCCGATATCGCTTCTATTGCAAGTGTCGCCGTTGTTACCTGGTACCATTCCACCTACGATGACTTCAAAAGCTGGATCGAACAAAGCAGTGACTGGATATTGCGACCTCTCTTCCTGGTGATGCATTTTTTTAAAACCAGGATCAAGTTTTACTAGAGATTCCCGATATTCTGGCAACGTTCCTTTGACCGAGTGCGCGATCAAATTCAATTTATTGAGCACGCCGTCTCTCCCGTACGCACCCCAATCTTTTTTCCAGGAGCCTAAAAAGTAATGCGCAACAAAAACGTTTTTCTCTTCTATTTGACTGAGACCGTCTAACGAGTCACTTTCGGAAGGATGTGTACCAAAAGCCACTCTCGGCAATACTTTTATCGTCCACTTCTCTTCATCACTATTGAAATCTTTCCAGTATGCACGTACTATAATATCCGTAAACGCACCTGGTCCCGTTTTTTCTAAAGTGTTCCTATTCGTGTTGTTCATGAAGTGTGCGTTTGCATGTTCTCTGACGTGATTAGCCATTTCTCTCAACGCTGGATGTTCAGGGGCACCCGCAAAAACCCAGTTGGTGATTTGCCGCCTTCTCGCAAAATGCCTCGAATAAGCGCGTTCGTCCGTCGCGCATTCGTTTTCCCATCCTACAACTAGCGCATCTGTCGGTGAAAGATACGTATCGATGGGTTTTATGCAGCCAGCATCCATGTCCGCATACACTCCGCCTTCGCGTAAAACGACCAGAATTCTAAAAAAGTCGCTCCGCTCCACGTTTTTTGGTAAATTGACGTACGCGTCGTAATATTCTGGGAACTCACGCTCGACGAAATCAGAACAAGCTTTGTCGTCGTAAAATTTATATTCGTATTCAGGATTCATCGATTTCCACGTTTCTGAAATTCTCCTCAGCTCTTCCGAAATCCCTTCCCGTGACCAATACGTTTGATGAATAATCCGGGGTATTTTCCTTTGTTGTCCAAATCGTCGCTCCAGTCTCCGCTCGGCATCTGATTTTCTTGGTTTGGGGATACCAACGCGTTTGCCGATATTGTTGTTGTTGATGTTGATGATGTTATAACCATTATTATTCTTAGCGAGTAACGAAGACGACAAAGAGGAAGAAGCACTGCGCTCTCGAATGTTTTTAAACAACGCTTCGTCGACGGAGACAGCCTCGTGCTTGTGCGCTCGGAATCGCCCTCTCTCACCCATCAATGATTTCGATTGCGCGTGGCTCATATTTGCGCACCTCGAACTATCTCTTCCACAAAACGATGAAAGTGTGAATACGATTACGAATACAAGCGCCAATAAATATCGTCGTTTCATGTTGGTATTCCTTCTCAGCAACCAGAGGAAAAACGTTGGAACTCGGAATATAAATCCACTTCCGTTCAAGCACGGCACAACGACAGTGTTTATTCCTCGATGTTGCTTGTTCCTCAATTTCATTGTTGTGCCACTTTCCACGTCCGCACTCTTCGATGAAGTGTTCGAATCTTCGATCTCTTTTGTCGTGTTCACGCGCTCGCGCATTCTCGCGCGCTTATTTATTTTTCTTGTTCTTTTTCTTCTTTTTCTTCTTCTTCGTCGTCGTCTGGTGAAGTAAAATGTGTGTGTATATAGGTAAGAAAGGAGCAGTGCTTTTGTTTACACAACTGGAGTCCCTTTCTCCTTTATTATCTCTCGCGATGCATGATTTCTCTTTTGCGGCGAGTATGGAGTTGTTAAATAAGCGAGGGGAAAAGATTTCGTATTAGTGTGGGTTGTGGTGTACTTGGGGCGATTTCAAGTTTTCGTTTTTGGATTTTCCCCTACGCTGCTGTGTTTCTTATTTGCTGCTTTAAATTTTGCTTTTGCTACATATGGAGCATTAGATCTTTTGAAAGTTTGTAATCACGCTGTTTGGAAGATGTTTTGTGACGTCGATACGCCAACTTTTTCGGCAGCCTTGTCTAATTCAGCAACCTCGGCCGCACTCAATCGCCAGCCCAATGCGCCGAGATTATCCTCCAACTGCTGGACATTCTTCGCTCCGGGAATCGGCACCGTGTCTTTACACATGCACCAGTTGAGAGCGACTTGAGGCAGCGATTTTCCTCCATGCGCGTCCCCAACCTCTCGCATTGTTTCCAGGAGAGTTGGTAAAGGTGGTAATACGCCTTTATACGCTTGGCCTCTCAATCCAGGCGGAGGATTAGCTACGCTATATTTCCCCGTCAATAAACCAAGCGCCAAGGGAGAGTACGCAATTAATTTAATACCTAACTCGTCACAAGTTTCCTTTGTTCCATTCAATTCCGGGAATCGAGATAAAAGATGATACTGCACTTGCAGAGTTGAAATCGGAACGCCCCTTTGGCTCATATACTTGTGAATTTTTTGTAACTGTTTCGGACCGTAATTTGATAACCCAACCGCGCCTATTATTCCTTCCTCGTACGCGTCGGCGATGCCACTCCAGAGAGCGCCTTCTTGAAGCGGTTGATAATTCCCAGTGGACCAATGCAACTGTCCTAAATCAATCTTATCTTTCCCAAACCTCTTTGCGCTTTCCTTGGCGGCATTCACGAAGCTTTTGGATGTCACTCTCCAAGGATATGGCGCAAACTTAGTCGCCAAAATTATCTGATTTTTCTTTTCGTCTTCCCCTGGATACTCTCTGATGAATTTACCTAAAAGCTGTTCGCTCCGACCGTCTTTGCCGTACGAATCTGCGCTATCGAATAGGCGCACTCCTCTATCCACGGCTACGTTGAAAACGCGTTGCAATTCATCGTCCATCGACTCTTCGTATCCCCATACGAACGAGTTCCCCCAACTCCAGCATCCTAAACCAATTTCTCCAAAATCTTTTTGGGAGGGATTCCAAGGTTGTTGGGGAATCTTAGAAGATGATGCATTCGAATACGCTGTGTTCGGGAGCAAAGAAGCGCCACTTAAACCAATCAACACGTCTCTTCTCTTTTGTGATGTTGGTTGCTTCTTACTGTAGTTGTTTGTTTCTGATCCATTCTTCGATGCGCAAACGCTTCGGAGGAAAGAAGAAGAACAGATGCGCGCCATCATTGTTTTTGTAAGGACAAAATTACCACAAACAACCACACACTCTCCCCCTTCCTCATAAGAACGCAGGGAGAACGAGAAAAAACAAGAATAAGAACAACAACAACAATAATAACAATAATAATGGTGGCGACTGAAAACACCACAAACACGACTGACATTGTTGCATCGACATCAGTCGTCGGTATGAAGCGTCCCGCCCCGTCCCTCGCTACGGACAACCATCTTCAGCAACACCACCAAGAAGGGGAATGCGCGAGCGTTAAAAAACAACACTTGACCAACGGTGACAACAAAGAGGACGATGATTTCAAAAACACTCAGTCGATAATCCGTCGACTCGTCGAGAACTCAATAGCTAACATTCTCGCACAAAATGACGAAGGAAAAGGACAGCAGCCGATGATTGGTGTTGCACCGTACGTGAAGGAAGGTTCGAGAATTGAAATCCGTTGGGTGATTGAAAATACGCTGTCGGACGAAGAGAACGTACCAGCAACGAACGAGACGAAACAAATAAAAGAAGAGATTGTCTGGTGGGGCGCCACTGTCACAAAGCGAGGAGAAGGAAACAATACCAGCACCAATAGTAACAGTGACGTGTGTGAAGTCATTTACGACGCGCGAACGGAAGAATTTCCGGCGGAAGCGGGTAAAGTCGTGTTACTTTCTGAACACGAGTGCCGAGACGGCGACGACCCGAGTATAAAATTTTATTGGAGAAAGGAAGGGGATTCTACCTTTGTTGTGGACGGTGATGGAGAGGATGATGATTTGGAGGAGGAAATGACGATGCAAGACGTGCTCGAGTATCAGACGAAAATTGATGGAGATGCTGGAGATGGAGATACGTTAGCGGGTGCGAGCGAAAAGGCGTTCGGGACGTTGCCGATGGACCAACAGCTCAGATTAGCGACTGGGTTTACGCAGATGAAAGGAAAACTAATGCAGAAATTACGAGAGATTTCGGAGAAGAATGGTGCTGGATACACGGTGACGAAAGATGACATGGAGCGCATTATGATGGAGTTGAGAAATGAATCGTAAAAATTGAGACATTGCAAAATAAAGTAGTAATAGAAACATGCGTATCTCCTCCAGAAAGTCATGAAGTTGGATCTCCAATGAAAATCAATACGAATCAGGAATTTGAAGAGATGGATATGCAGCATCACGAAGCGGAAACCTCTCCCGCGAAGAAGTCTGGAAAGATTCACGCGCAAAAGGTAACAGAGTTGGTTCACCGTGCCAACGCGCTTTTGAAAGAGGCGTTTGAAAACTCGGAAGAAAACCCAACGAAAAAAGTTTAATAGAAATAGCGAAATAGCTGAAAGCGAGCTCGAAAGTGTGCGAGAAAGCGTGATAGTAGGTTTGACAGAATTGACTGTTCTCGGGTTACAACAAGTTGAGGACTTGAGCGAAGCTTTGCGCCAAGAAATTGACGTAGAGCTTTGGGGTTCGACGGTCGAATCCCGCGCAAAGTTTGTAGAAACGAAAATTTCGTACTTACAATCCCCAAGACAATTACTATTTTTTTAAAATCGCCGTCGGTTACCACCTTTCTTTGAAGCGCCGCCTTGGGGTCTCCGTTTATTCTTGACGATAAGACCACCTTGACCGCCGGACTTGAAGTCGCTTTCTTGTTTTTCGAGGAATGATAACACTTCTCTGTGTTTTGCGTCTCTTTCTTCAGCTTCAGCAGCTTTCTCTTGCTCGCGCGCGTGATGCATAAACTGGTTATCTTTCCGAAGCTCGCGCACGGTGCCTCTCGCTTCTTTGCGCAACTCTTTCTTGAGTTTTCTATTTTCCGCACGTTCGCGATTCGGATCGTAATCGCGTCCTTTCTGAAAGCCATCTTCCTCGTACATGGGATTGAACTGTTTAATGGCTTCAACCGACTTTGTGTGCCAGGCGAGCGAGAGGCGAACGCTGCTTTTCTTCGTCTTCTCGATTTCGTCAAAAATTGTTTCACACATTTTCAAAGTTTCGTCGTACGCTGCGCCATCTTTTTTGCCGAGAGTTTTCAGCGAACAAATTAATCTGTTCAGCGCAATTTGCACTTTCTGCAACATTTCAGGCGCGCACGCTACTTTTTGGACGGGTTTGATGAGATTTCTCAGCGTCGAAATCGCGTATCGAAGCATTGCCGAGCGTTCTTGGGCGTTAGATTCTTCCACAGTTTTCGATTTTTTTCGGCCTCGTGTCGACAACAACTTCGACAGAGAAAGCACTTCAATCGTCTTTGAGGATGACTTTTTACAACTCTCCGCATCTGCGAAAGGTCGCAGCCACGATCCACCACACTGCTCCTGAAGATGTGTCGGTAATCCCTCGTTCCATGCTTGCTTGCACTTCTCGCTCTCGCCTGAGGCGTGGATCAAAGCAGTGAGTAAATTGAGAGCCTCTGGAAAAATACGCATGGCAGGAACGACATATGCGCTCCCGAGAGCACATAAAACCACCGCACGATTCGCGTCATCGGTCGATCGAATGGCGCAATGTGAGAGAACATTTCCTATGTACAGAGAAGCTGGCGTAATGACGGCGTGTTGCTTATCTGTAGAACTAAAGATATCCGCAAATAATCCAAGAAGCAATATTGTCCTCGATGGCGGTAAGCCAGTTTCTCCTGATCGCAAAGCTTTTTGCAATCGTTTGCCCATCTTTTCGATGCGCGCTTTCGCTGCGGTAGCGGCATAAAACGGAACTTGCGTTGCTATTTCAGAAATGTGCTTCGTGGTCACATTCAAATCTGTGACTGGTAATTCATCGTTGCCGCATAACATTTCAAAGCGTTGAAGCAAAAGTCCGAGAAGCATTTGAATTTTCCGCCTATTTTCAGTCGCTAGACTTGGTGCGTTGCACACGCGCATGCGAGTAAGCACAATCGAAACTTCATCAGAAGTGTACTTCGTTAAGAGAGTTTCAAATGCTCCGTACGTTTCTGGAACATCAAACGTATACGGAATTTCCGACGATCCCGCTTCTTTCGCTTCTTCAGCACGAATGAGATCATCTCGAGCTTTGGCATCCTTCTTCTTTTTTACTTCTTTGGATTTTTTAACGAGATTGTCGTCATCTTTGTCATCGCTGTCTTCTTTTGAATCATCATCATCGAGAAGAATTTCTCTATTCATGATATCATCGTCGTCGTCGTCGTCGTCACTTTCTGCGGCTTCATCACTTTTTTCAATCCTCTCTGCTTTCTTCTTAACTTCTACGCCATCGTTGAGAATGCCAAGTTCTCTCAACCGATTTTTACCCTTTTCTAATTTCTCATCCATCTTGTTCGCTTCTTTGCGGAACTTTCCGGTCTCATCTAAATTTTCTTCATCGCTATCTTCATTATCATCATCTTCTTCTTCTTCCTCGTCGTCGTTGTCCTCGTCATCATCGTCATCGCTATCGTATTCATCTTTCCCATCTTCATCGAGTGCAAAACCGTCATCGAGATCTTCACCACCACCTCTCGCTGTCGAAGATGGATCACCTCTTTCTCCATTTTCTTTTTCTAATTTTCGGGCTTTGTGTCTTCTCAAGGCGTATCCTCCTAAGGGTGCATCGTCGTCCCGGCCGTTTCTTCTCTCATCGTTGTCGTCGTCGTCGTCGTCCGAGAGATCGCCTCGCATGCGTTTCAATCTCGCGCGTTCAGCTTCCTCGAGCTGTCGCTTTTGTCTAGCTTCGATCTGTTCCGATGTCTTTGCTATTTCTGCTGCATGCGCTCGTGCATCTAAAGCCAACGATTTCGCAATCTTATCGTAATCACTTTTTGTGTTGTCATCTTTCGGTAGTCCTGATTGCAAAATGTTCAATGAAGTATTTTTGTTTGTCGGTTTCAAATGACCAACTGCTTTGCGCAGTGCGCCTTGTAACAAGCCGCCTTGGCTGATGACTCTAAAATCTGCGTCGAGTTTATCCAAAAGTTCTTCGTCTTCGTCGCGTTGTTTGGCTTTCTCTGCTTTATACATCTTACTCTTCGCGATGAGTTCGTCCATTACTTCCTTTTTAGTTTTCCTTCTCTCGGCGCCGTTTTCATCGTCGTCGTCCTCCTCCTCCTCCCCCTCCTCATTGCCGCCACCGCCACCCTCGGCTGTGCTCTTTCTTCCTTTCCGAAGAAATCCACTGGTATCATCATCGACGTCGTCGAAATCGCCCCCGCCGAAATGCATTCTTCGCGTCATTTCCTCGTTCATTAATCGTCTCGTGCCGTCCTCATCGTCAGAATCCGAATCGAACTTTGCGTTTGCAATTCTCCTTTCATCCAAAGGTTTACCGAGATGCGTCAACGACATCAAATTGTTTCTATTACTATTGTTGCCGCCGTCGTCTTCATCGTCTCCATCGTTCTCATTTCCTTCGAGTGAATACGTATTCTTTCGTTTTTTCCTTAGTTGCCCTAATCGCGCTCGCGCCAAGCGTCCTATTGACTTTTCCTCCTGCGTCAAGCTGTCATCCAACTCTCCGAACCGTAAATCCACAAACGCGTTCGCTTTCCCGCTCAATTTGTGTTCCACCAACAACGTTCTTTCCCGTCGTTCGAATCCTTCTCTTCTCGCTTTCAACACATTCCCACTTTTGCCTTTGATTTTCCGTCCTAAAATCTCAAATTTTTGCTTCGAACTTTTTCTATCAAAAACGGAAGCGTTGTCTTCCGCTTTTTTGTTGTTTTCCCAATCGCTCGCTCCTGCTCCTCCGCCGGCGTTCTCGAAATGCTTGTACTTCTTCACGCGAGGGTTGGACGGTTTCGACGGTTTCTTCTTCTTCTTCGCCATTGTTTTTCGTTAAATCGCCCAAAGAAGAAGAAGAAGAAGAAGAAGAAGACCTCTCGAGTGCCAAGTAAAGTGTTATTCGGAGTCGAGGAGACTGTTCTTTCCGCGCGCTTTCCCCCAAAGCGCGAGTTTTTTTCTCCCCTGTGTATGGAACTTTTTACCGCGAAAGCAAAAACCAAATTTTCAGACAAAGACTGACTGAAAGAGAGAGAGATAACGAGAACGGGGTGATTGGGGCCGTGCGTACGTAATACCACAGCGGTAGCAATACTCTTTTTCTCACTTCTCCTTCTTTTTTTTCTCTGCTGCGGAGTGTCGTTTGTGGCGCTGCGTTCGTGCGCCTCCAAAAGGAGGAGAAGGAGGAAGACACGAGAGAGAAAAAGAGAGAAGAAACGAAAAAAAAAGGGAAGAGACGGACAAAGGACAAGAGAGCCGCCGCCGCCAAAAAAATAAAAACTCTCTCTCTCCAAATTTTGAGCGCACGCGTAACACAACACGTACCATCGTCGTTCTCGCGAGCGCACGAACGCAAAAGACGTCTTGGAGAAGAAGAAGAAGAACTACAAACACACGTAACATCGCACGAGGCGGTGGAAAAATCGCACGCATTCGTTAAAGCGATGAAGCGTGGAAGAGGTGCCGCGAATGGAGACGGGGAAAACGACGAAGACGAAGAGGCGTTTCCTCGCGGGAATTTCGTCGACGAAGAGGAAGGGGAAGATGAAGAAGAAAACGAACGATCTCGTCGCGCTTCGCGAACAAAGACAGCCACTACTGCGACGGAGCGATTCGCGGCGATATACAAAGGTTCATCTTCGAGCTTGAAAGGGAAAAAAGCTGGAGGTAAAGGAGGTGGCGGTAAATACATCGAAGCCTTGAAGTGGAAGACGTTACGCAGAGGCGTCAAGTTGCTCGGCATTGTTTCTCACGTTTCGAACAAAGGATTAATCATCTCATTACAAAACGGATTGAAAGGTACGGTCTCAAGATCGGAAGCCTCGGACGCGTTTTACATCCACGACAAGAATAGAGTGAAGAGAAGGAGTAAGAACAAGCCGTCCTCGTCTGACGATGAGTTTAGTAGCAGCAGCAGCGGCAGTAGCAGCGACGAAAGTAGTGAAGAGGAAGAGGAAGACGGAAGCAAAAAAGCAAAGATTGGTTTGGAATCTTTGTTTAAAGTCGGGCAAATCGTGCGAAGCGCGGTTTTAAACCTCGACGAGGGTAAAACTGGTGGTAAACGGATTGAGTTGACTCTGCGTCTCTCGCAAGTTTGTGCGGGATTGGATAAAGGATGCTTAACGGAAGGCACGGCAATACCAGCGGTAGTCACTTCCGTAGAGGATCACGGATACATTGTAGAGTTCGGTATCGATGATTCTACTGGATTTTTGCCGCGCAAAAGTGTGGATGGTGAGCGCGATTCGCTTCTCATCGGTCAACTTATAGAAGTTGTTATCACGTCAACTCCAACAGCAAAGAAGGATAACAACCACGACAACAAGAAGAAGAAGAAGAACGAATCAGGCAGTAAACTTGGAGGGGGTAACGTGTATAAAGTCTGCGCAGAAGCGAAACGATGTTCAAGTGCAATCGCGCTTGAAAATAAATCGACGTCGATATCCACGATTCTTCCGGGGATGTTGGTAAAAGCGCGCGTGAAGTCTGTTCTCGAAGATGGCATTTCTGTCTCGTTTATGACGTATTTTTCGGGAACGATTGACTGCTTTCACATCGCAGCCGAAGACACGGGATCGTTTAAAGAAGGGCAGAAATTACGTTCGCGCGTGATTTTTGTGGATGCTCAAAATAAACGCGTCGGTCTATCTCTTCAACCGCACTTGCTCGAGGCGCACTCATCAGCAAGCATTCTTCCATCGACCGGATCTATCTTTGAGAACGCCGTGATTAACCGAGTGGATCCTAACGTTGGTGTATCCCTTCAAATCAGCCAAGGTGGTACGAAAAGAAGTGTCACTGGGTACGCGCACGTTTCGCATCTCTCCGACGATCACGTAGAAAAAGTAGAAAAAAAGTATAAAGTAGGGAAACAAGTAAAAGTTCGGGTGATAGGACATCGATTGTTAGACGCCGTCGCCAACGTCAGTTTGAAGAAATCTGTTTTGGAACAACCCTTCTTTAGTTTAGAAGAGCTAGTTCCTGGAATGATTGTCAAGGGCGAAGTTTTAGCGACGGAGCATTTTGGAGCCATCGTAAAACTTGCTGAAGGTGTCAAAGCTCTATGTCCGCCAATTCATGTATCAGACATTGTCGGACGAACGACATCATCCAAAGTTGCTCCTGGCGCAATCTTAAAGTTTCGAGTCATCAACGTCGATCGATCGAGACACAGAGCTATTGTAACGCATAAGCGTGCGTTGATAAAGTCGGAATTACCCGTGTTGAAAACGATCGAGGATGCGATTCCTGGAAGAACGACACACGGCATAATTTCAGGTGTTGTCGATTACGGAGTATTCGTCACACTTTATGGTAACTTGAAGGGACTAGCAGGATCGCAAGATCTCGGGTTGGTCGAAGGTCAAAGTATTGCCGATGCCTATGCAGTGGGTCAAGTCGTTCGAGTTACAATCGTTTCTGCTGATCGAGGAGAAAACAAACTGAGACTTTCGCTAAGCGGCGACGGTAATGAAGACGACGATGCTGCCGGAGCAGCAACTGGTGCTTCTATCTCCTTGTCGACCGACGCAGTACCGATCGGTAGAATTGTTGCATCCGCGACCATTACTAAAATAGTCCAAGGCTCGAGCATAATCGAGGTGACTTCCAGCACGGAAGAAGGATCGTTTCAAGGACTTATCGCGTTTCAGCATTTATCCGATAATCCTGTCACGGCTCTGAGTATGGCGTCAACTTTAAATGTTGGAGAAGTTTTAACTGATACTTTCGTGGTTATCGAAAGAAAGCCCAAACGGGTTATAATGAGTCGGAAACTTTCGATCATAGAGGCAGTAAGAAGTTCAAGTCTACCCGAAAGAGCTGATAAAGTAAAGGCTGGAAAGATTTATCCAGGATATGTCGCCTCGACATCATCGACGGGCGTATTTGTAAGATTTTTAGGATCTCTCACCGGATTAGCGCCCCCCTCGCAAATACCAGATGGTTGCAGTGCCACGGATTCGTTCTTTGTCGGTCAAACTGTTCAAGCTATGGTCCTTTCGGTGGATGTTGAATGTTCTCCACCACGACTTTCGCTTTCGCTTAGATTACAAACTACTGCGCAACCTTTATCAGATGCGCCTTTGATTCGATCATTCTTCTCGGACCTTGAGTTTCTAGATTATAAGGTTGCTCAGAATCCCAAGGAGGCGGAGACTCTGTTATCCGATAAAACAGCACGTATGTTTGAACCTGGATGCGATATTGAAGGCTCGATTAACGAAACGAAGGATTACGGCGTTTTGATCGATATCGATGAAGACGAGAATGCAGTCGGGTTGGTTTCTCCGCATCAAGTGCCTGAAAGCGTAGAAATGGAAGATTTAACTCCCGAGACTCGATTATCTGGAAAAGTTTTGGACGTTTCCAGACGCGAAGGTGTAATTGATATCGGTAAAGTGAGCGTGGTGACGAAGAAGGATTTATCGAAGAAGAAGAAGAAAAAAGCAAAAACAACCTCCGCACTGCTGAAAAAGTTGAAAGTAGGTGAGAAAACAGAAGCGATCGTAGAGCTTATCAAAGCTCAGTACGTCATTTTGTCCCTTCCAAAGTATTCTGACATTATTGGATATGCTCCCGTTCACTACTGTAACGTGCGTTTGAACGACGCATCTGAACGATTTGAGGTCAATCAAAGAGTGAATGTGGTGATTGCGCAAGTTCCTTCCTCATCTTCAGACGATGTTAAAGGCGGTAAGTTCTACAGCAACCGACTTTTACTCACCGTCCCATTTGTGGACTCGAATAAAGCAAATCATGGTCCTGAGGTTGGGACTAAATTCCAGGGCGTCGTTTCGGAGCTTCAGCCACTTCAAGCGCTTGTATCGCTTCCGAACAGTAAAAAAGGACGCATTCACATTACTGAAACTGGCGTTCTTGTGAAATCAAAGTTTCCACTGGAAGAATTATCTCTCGGATCGACTGTAAATGTTGCAGTTCTTGGCATGGCTGGTGATCGAGGGGGGCTATTAGATCTTACTCTCATGAGCACCGTAGACGAGGACGAAGACGACGAAAATGTGAACAAGAATGCCAAGAATGGTGAGGACAACTTTGATGAAAAATTATCATTAAAAAGACCAACCCTACAAACGCTCGAAGCAGGTCAATCAATCCATGCGTACGTTATCTCAGTGTTACCAGATGGTGTTAAAGTGAGCATTCGTCCGGAAATAACTGCTTTTGTTCCTTTGATTGAGACGGCGAGCTCACTCAAAGAGCTCAAAAGACCACTCGAGAAGAGATTTTCAAAAGGAGAAAAGATTAAAGCAACAATCGTCAACGTCAACGTTTCTAAGAAACACGTCGATCTTTCTTTCAGGGATCAAAGGTCTATCAGCGTCGGTGAAAAGCTCTTTGGCATCGTTTCTCGCTTTAATAAAGGTACTTCTATGATGGTGAGGCTAGGAGCGCACGTCACGGGACGGGTTTTCTTGACGGACGTATCCGACGAGTTTAAAGAAAATCCATTTTCCGACACGAAGGTTGGTGATGTTGTAGAAGTTCGCGTGATTTCCATGAAATCGAGCGGTGAAATCGATCTTTCGATGCGGCCGTCTTTGTTGAGTAAATCTGAAGAAAAGAAGAAGAGGGTGGAAAATCCCGAGATCAACGACGCCAAGAGCCTCGAAGTAGGAAAGGAAGTTTCCGGATACGTCAAATCTGTCAGCAAAGTTGGATGCTTCGTCGCGCTTTCGCGTAACGTGGACGCGCTGATAAAGCTCACCAATCTCGCGGATGGCTTTGTCGAAAAGCCAACGGTTGAGTTCCCAACTGGAAGATTAGTTCGCGGACGCATCTTGTCCGCCGATGCGAAAACGAATCGAGTCGAGATGTCGCTGCGCACTTCACAATCTGATTCCAAAATGCCAAACAAAGAAGCGGTTGCATCGTTGAAAGTTGGTGATGCAGTCATGGGAACTGTACGCAGCGTGCAATCTTACGGCGTATTCGTCACTTTAGACGAGACTGGCGTCTCTGGTTTATGCCACATTTCAATGTTTGCGGATATGCACGTGAAGGACGATTTAGCCAACCACATCCGAGCCGGGGAACGAGTGCGCGCTAAAATCATGAAAGTAGATTACGAGACGGGTAAAGTTTCTCTTGGCATAAAAGCTTCTGTTTTTGCAGATGACGATGACAACGATGATAGTGGTGCACAACGTGATGGCGATTCAGACGACGAAGATGAAATGCAGGAAGACCTGTTACTTTCTGACGACGACGACGACGACGACGACGACGACGACGACGATGACGACGACGACGACGGTGACAACAATGACAAAAACAACGCTGGTAAAATGGACTTGGATGAGCCGGACGAGGAGGTTGAGCATTTATCCGATTCAGAGGAAGGAGGGGTAGAAGACTCCGAAAGCGATGACGAAGAGGAGGACGACGACGACGATGACGATGACGATAACAACAAAACGTCTGAGAAGGAAGAAGATGTTGGTTTTGCCTGGGAAGAGGAAGAGAATGAACAAAAACAAAAACTCAACGCGATGAAACGAGGTCGAGACGAGTCGACCCATCTCGACGACGGAGAAAACTCCGGTAAACTTTCGAAACGCGCGAAGCGTCGCAAAGCTCGCGAGGCTGAACTGGAAATTCTGAGACAAGAGCAACAGTTGCGCGACGAAGGTCGTCTTCCTGAAAGTCCATCCGAGTACGAAAAGTTGATCTTGGCATCGCCGCTTTCCTCCTATCTTTGGATTCAATATGTCGCCTTCCAAGTGAGCGTCGGTGCGTATGAGGACGCGCGAGCGGTCGCCGAACGAGCGTTGGAGGCGATTCCAGCGCAAGAAGAAGACGAGAGAATGAATATTTGGATCGCTTATTTGAATTTAGAAAACTCCCACGGATTGCCAAATCCAAAAGAGGCCGTCTCGAGACTGTTCAAGCGCGCAGTGAATTTAGCCGATCCAAAGAAACTGTACCTCGTCTTGGTAGACATGTACACGCGCACGGAACAAACGGAAGCTCTAGAAGAAACGCTCAAGCTCATCGTGAAGAAGTTTCGCTCGAGTTGTAAAGTGTGGCTGACGTACATTCGCCACGTTACACTCAAAGGTGATGCGGAAGGTTCTAGAAAGCTCCTCGACCGCGCAACGACTTCTTTACCCAAACGCAAACACATCAAACTGTTAGTCAAAGTTGCTTTGTTGGAGATGAAAGAGGGAGACCCCGAGCGTGGACGCACAATGTTTGAAGGGATTTTGCGCAACTACCCGAAGAGAACTGACATCTGGTCCGTATATATCGATCAAGAGATTAAGCAGAATATCCCGGAGAGAATTCGCGCTTTGTTTGAACGGGCCACGCACTTGGAGCTGAACGCTCGGTCGATGAAGTTCTTATTCAAGAGGTACTTAGAATACGAAAGATCTCACGGTAACACGGAACGAATGACGTACGTGAAGGCGAGAGCGATGGAGTACGTCGAGAGAACGCTAAATAACAATAACGATGAATAGATGAAAGAAATACTACCACTCACGTCAGATATGCGTTCACTGAATCTAATCGTACCCCGTTTTCTTTACAATCAATTTTTTCTATACTCACACTTCACACCATATGCTATATATACTCCACACTTCACTTATTTTTCTCAAACACACGAGCTCTTTTTTCTCTCTCTCCTTTTCGTTTTCTTTTATGCTCTGCGTCGAAGCGTCGCTCATTGCGACGACAAAAGCGACGGCAACGAATCGTCACAAAATGACATCGCTCCTTCGTCGTTCGCTCCGTTGCGGATATCGCTCGTGCGCCGCTAGTTTCAGCGGAAGAGGAGTATACAACGTTCCTCAACAATATGCGACGCCGCTTCTTTTCAACGACGCAAATTATCGAGGAGAGCAACAAGTAAGAAGAAGTAGAACGACGATGGCGCGGGCGGCGTCATCATCATCGACGCTCGACGCCGACCGGGAGGAAGGACACGAAGGCGGAGACGACGGAGAACTATCGATGCGGTCTGTTGGTACTCTTCGAGAGAATAAAAATACGAGCGAAAATGTGTTGGGTACCGTCGTGACTGCGCAAGCCAACTACTTCCGAGTCGTCGTGAACCGACGACAGCTTCCTCCGAAAGAGTTGAACCGCGTGCGAGAACAGTTCCAAGCCGCGCGAAAAAAAGCGGAGGAGGCGCAAGCGATGAACGACGTTGAAATCTTAGACGAGAAACTCCGAAAGTTTGACGACGCCGAAGAAGTAGAAGTAGAAGAAGACAACGTCGAGTTGTTGTGCAACTGTCGAGCGCTTTTGAAAAAGATGAAGCAAAAAGTTTTAGTCGGCGATATCGTCACTTTGGACGCTGAAAAGTCAGGAATCGATTGGGTGCAAGGATCTGGAACCATTCATGGCATTGAAAAGAGGAGGAATGAGGGTGGAAACAACTTGGCAATCGCAAACGTCGACGTGACGCTGCTAACATTTTCGTTGTCGCAGCCGCCGTTGGAAGAGAAGCAATTGACGCGTTTTTTAGTCGCGTTTGAATACGCGCGCGTACCTTTTCATCTGGTATTAAATAAGAAGGATCTGATAGAAGAAGAGAGAGTAGAGGAGTGGCGAGAGAAGATGCGAAAGTGGGGATACGACCCAAAATTTATCTCTGTAGCAACTGGGGACGGTATCGATGAGATCGTGAAGGTTATCGGAAGAGGGAAAACCGTCGCTTTGGCTGGACCT
>Ga0181579_10001393_pt1 | contig 19948 bp, 20 predicted proteins | sample 071ome_24_FD_132996 | JGI IMG/M metagenome (GOLD analysis project Ga0181579, IMG submission 132996) | Coastal salt marsh microbial communities from the Groves Creek Marsh, Skidaway Island, Georgia - 071402CT metaG (megahit assembly) | ecosystem: Environmental > Aquatic > Marine > Intertidal... | reverse complement strand
TGCGGATAGAGGTCGTACTGGACGTTGAGATCACCCATGACGCCGCGCGTTTCCGGGTGCACTGCATGCAGGTGGTAGCTCTCATAGAAAGCCTCTACGCCAACTTTCCAGTTAGAGCCCCATTCACTGCGCACGTGGCGGACGACGCGCATTTTGTCGATTTCGTAGTTCTCGAGGTAACCCTCGGGTAGGCCTATCGACTCCGCCAATGGAGGGGGATTGTCCGCCATGCTGATGAAGATCAAGCCCGCGTGTTCCTCACAGGCGACTTTCGTCAACCCTGGTCGGTGACAGATGACCGCCTCCTGAAAGGTTTCCTCGTCAGTGATGCTGCGAAGTTCCCCGTTGTTGCGAAAGCTCCAGCTATGGAACGGACAGACAAACACCTTTTTATTACCGCGTTCCTCGGTCACCAAGCGGGCGCCGCGATGCGGGCACACATTGTAGAAAGCGCTGATGCCGGCGTCGGTCTTGGTGATGATGATCGACTCACTGCGCACCCGGAACAGAAAGTAGTCCCCAGGTTCAAGCAGATCGCTACTCACCCCCGCGATTAACCAGCTCTCGGTCCATAGTTTTTGCCACTCTTGCTCCATATAGGCCGCAGTGAAGTAGCCATCCTTGTTGTAGATCTCAGCGCCATTGTCGATGGCGGGTTGTTTGGCCTCCAGGCTTTCGGCTGGAGCATCTGGATTGATAACGGCAACAGGAATCATGCGGCTGTTCATGGTTTTTCCTCACCTGAAGCGGGGTGCAGTTTGAACACGGGTAGTGTGATCTCTTCAGACCACGGTGCAAAGTCCACCGTCACGCGCTGATCCACGCGGATCAGCTCGGGATCGCAATCGATGATCTGACTCATCATGCGGGGTCCGTCATCCAGATCGATCAAGGCAATGACATAAGGTGCTTCAAAGTCAGCGGACACGCCTCGCCTGACGATGGTGAAGCTGGCGATAACGCCATGACCTGAGGACGCGTGCCAGCTTAATTGCTCGCTGTGGCACTGATCGCAGTGGGTGCGTGGATAAAAAATGACGTGACGGCAATCGTCACACTGCTGCAACAGCAGTTGACTTCGGCGACACCCCTCGTAGAACGCTTTTTCGGTCGGTGTTGGTCTGGGCACAGGTTTGGCCATGCGCTAGCCCACTCCCAAAATCAGCGTCGCGTGACTCGACATAATGCCGCCCTGTGCGTGGCACAGCGCCGTGCGCGTCCGAGGGAGCTGTCGTTCGCCCGCCGCGCCGCGCATCTGCAACATCGCCTCGGTTAATCCAAACATGGCGCCCGGGTTCCCCGGGTGGCAGTAAGAGAGCATGCCGCCGTGGGAGTTCAGTGGTTTGCTCCCACCTGGCTTGGTGATGCCCGTTGCCAGCCAGGCGCCAGCCTCTCCCTTGGCACAGAACCCCAGGTCCTCAAGTTGGATCAGCAGGGCCGGTGTGAAGCAGTCGTAAAGCTGCAGCATGTCTATGTCATCAGCCTGCATTGCGGCCTGCGCGTAGGCGGCGCGACCCGAATCGACCGCTGCTGAGGTCGTGAGGTCGGCTGCCTGACTGATGTGCTCGTAAGCATGGCCCTCTCCGTAGCCGAGGATCAATATTGGCTTATGGGGGCCGTCCTCGGCGCGCTCCTTGCGGGTGATCACGACGGCAGCACCGCCATCCGATACTAGTGAGCAATCGAGGACCTTGAGCGGGTCTGCGATGGGTCTTGAACGCAACACGTCCTCAACCGTTATGGGGTCACGCATTTGCGCTTTCGGGTGCTGGCTCGCCCAGGCGCGACAGGAGACGGCGACTTCAGCAAAGTCCGCCTCGGTCGTGCCGTAGCGCGCCATGTGAGCACGCGCAATCAGCCCGTAGTAGGCCGGTACGGTCGGCCCATACGGTTGCTCGTAGTGCGGGTGCCCCGAGCTTGATTGCACCACCATGGCCTGATCGCGCGTCATGAAGCTACGCAAACTATCGGCCATTGCCACCACGATAGTGTCAGCCATGCCCGCGGCAATCGCCGCCGCCGCCATGTTGATCGCCATAAAGGTGGTGCCGCCACCGGTATTGACGGTCACGCAATGCCGGGGCCGCCAGCCCAGGTACTCGGCCACCGCCTCGGCGTGATACATGATGGGCTCGGCGAACGCGTTGCAGGTAATGAGCCCGTCAACATCCGTCAGTGCCAAGCCGGCGTCCCTGACCGCGTCAATGACTACCTGAACGCACAGCTCGCGCGGGCTTTTGTCTGGCACGACGCCGACGGCTGTCTCCGCCATGCCGACCAGGGCATAGTCACCACTCATTCCACTCAGGCCCATTCTGCGCTGCCCTAACGATCTAATCGGGCGGTGATCACGCCGGGAGCCAGTATTTCATCGCGATCATTTTTGACGAAGACGTCAATGGTGATCTCTCCCGATGCGTCGTCGTAGGCGGTGATCGTGCCGCCCGCGGTCACGGTTTCGCCCACGAAGGCGGCAGCGCGGTTAGAGTATTGAATGCCGGTGATCACGCCGCTGTCCCCCAGCCACTCGTCAACCACCTGATGCAACCAGTCGCCCATCAGCGGCCCCGCCACTACGAGCCCCGGATACCCCTCGACTTCGGTTGCGTAGGGCAGGTCGAAGTGAATGCGGTGGCCGTTCCATAGCGATGCGTTGTAGAGCATCTGCTGCACCACGTCGCATTGATGTCTGCGCTCGGGGATGACTGCCCCAACGGTGGCTTCAGGAGTCATCGCAAAATCCTTGTGGTCTTTTCGCTAATCACGGGTGCGCCATCATCGTCGCGAACTTCCATCATGACCTCATAAAAGATGAGGGGGCCGCTGCGTCCTGCTTTTTCATAGATATCGGTCAAAGTGCGCGTGGCGGTCAGCCAGTCACCGGGCTTGATCGGTTTGTGATAGGTGATATCGAGGCCACCCGCCATGGCTTTTTCCAGAGGGAATTTGGGCAGCAGCGTGTCAATCGATACGCCATCGGGGGAGAGGGCGTCCAGTGGCACGACATCCCAGAAAAGATGCAGATGAAAGAGCGGGGGCGCGACGTCGCCGTTCAGGTATTTAGGCTGCCGGTTATCCGTAGCGATTGCATATTTGCGGATGTCCCTGCGGGTCACGATCTCTCGGCGAGGCTCGCTTTGCCGACCGATGTAAGCCAGCACTGCTTCAGATAACAGTCCGCTCATACCTGTCTCGTTTGGTCCTGCCAGTAGGGATCACGGAGATCCCGTTTGAGAATCTTTCCGGTCGGCGCCTTCGGCAGCGCGTCGACAAAGTCGACTGACTTGGGCTTTTGGTAAGACGCAAGATGCTTGCTCGCCTCGGCGATGATCTCTTCCGCGGTGGCGCTTTGGCCTGGCTTGAGCACGACCACCGCTTTCACCGCCTCACCCCAAGTATTATCGGGGACACCGAACACTGCCGACTCCAACACGGCCGGGTGTTGATGAATGGCTGCCTCTACCTGGGTGCTATAGATGTTTTCGCCGCCGGAAATGATCATGTCTTTGGCGCGATCCACGATAAACACATATCCCTCGGCATCCCACACCGCGATATCGCCCGTCCACATCCAGCCATCGCGCAGCGTTTTCTCCGTCAGGTCCGGGCGGCGCCAATACCCGAGCATGTTGGCCTCCGAGCGAACCACGATTTCACCCGCTGTTGCGCCGTCTTTGGCTACCGGTTGTCCATCTGGAGCGACGACCCGAATCTCTGACACGAAACCCTCGCGTCCACACGAGCCAAGCCGCTCAGGATGATCGCCCGTGACTGCGCGTTGATGGTCCTCTTGTGACAAGAAGGTCATGGTCATGCCTTCGGTCTGCCCATAGCCCTGAATCATGGTGCAGGGGAAGGCTTTCAGCGCGGCCTCTACCACCGAGCGCGGCATGGGGCCGCCCCCGTACTGAAAATTGCGCAGGCTGCTGAGATCGTATTGCTCGAAGTTCTCCACGGCCATCATCCAATTGATCATGGTAGTGATACCCAAGAACGCGGATACGCGCTCTTTTTGAATCACTTCCAGTGCAAGCTTGGCGTCGAAGTTGATCAGTACCACAGGGCATCCGTGCGCCATGTAATTCATGGCCAGCGCGACCGGAATATGAAACATCTGACCGGTCAGCATGTAAACATCGGTGGGTACAATACGCTCGGCAATCGATTGATTGAGCATGCCCATGTAGAGCGAGTGGTGAGAGTGCAAGGCACCCTTGGACTCGCCGGTGGTGCCGCCGGTGTAGAGAATAAGTACTGGGTCATCACCGTTGACTGAATCCGCGCACTCGGGCTCTTCGGGGTCATGTGCCGTGATCAGTGCTTCGTAATCACAGTCGGGTTGTTGGGTGAATACCAGGGTATGCGGCACTTGGCTGTCTATCGCGAGTTGTCTCGTCAGATCCCCGTATTCCTCTGATCCAATCAGGGCGCTGGGCTCGCCATCCTTCAGGATCCTTGCCATTTCCGGCTCGCTGAGGCGCCAATTCAATGGCTGGGCAATCAGGCCGCAGCGCGCGCAGGCATAGAAAATCTCCATGTACTGGATACAGTTTTTGGAGAGGATCGCGACTCGGTCCCCTTTGTTGAGGCCCAGAGAATTGATCAGCCCGTTCGCCAGCCGACATACGCGCTGGTCGAGTTCGCCAAAAGTCATTCGGCGATTATTGGGAATGTCGATCAGCGCCTCGCGCTCCGGCGCGAGTAGGGCGGTTTTGGCAGGGATGCGGCCGAGGTTCATGCCTGGTGCTCAGTAACCGCTGTCGAGATCGATGTGGCGCCGGGTGATTTTCCACTCGCCGTCACGCTTCGCTACCTCGTCGCGGTACACGCCGGTGGTCAATAACTTCGTCTCGCCATGTTCTGTTGCAAATAGGGTCAGGTAGGACGTGGTCGCAATCACGTCACCGCTGGCATCAAAAAACAGATTGGTGATGTCGTGCCGACGCACGTCGGTCTGGGTCGATTTGGCGTTGCGATAAAGCTCCATGATGTTGTCCCGGCCCTCGAACGGACCGACCAAATCCCCACCGGCGATCCTCATGCTCATGACGGCATCCTCGGCGAAGCTGGCAGCGAGGTCATCGAGATGCCCCTCATCGTAGTAATACGCCATGCGATTGAGTAATTCCGAGATGGCGAAACGATCATCAGCTGAAGGCATGAGGATTCTCCTATTTGGCGATTGTTGCGGTGCCGCTTGGCGCCGCACGAGCGGTTACTTGTTTGGAACAAGGGAGGGTCACTTTAGGGCATCAGCCCCTCGCGGATCAACCGATCAGGTCGCGTCAATCAGGGGTGCTCGCTGATCTGGTACTGCGCCAGCAGCTTATCGGGCACCGGGCAATCCATGACCATGGCCATCGCTTTTACCAATGCCAGCTCGGCTCCCGAGACCATACCGTCGTCGCGGGCGACGGCGGCCATGGCTTTCAAGATAGAAACCTTGAGCAGCGGGTAGCAGTCGGCCAATGTGGTGACGGCCTCACTGAAGGTCTGCACATCGAGCGACTCAGTAGCGGGGAGTGCCAAGGCTAATCCGAGGGTATCAGCGCCTCGGCTAAACGCCCTCGCAGTGTCTTGCTCTGTGAGGTGCGCGAGGGTGCCCAGCGCGGTGGCGAGCGGCCCTCGCACGGCGCGCAGCTCACTGTGCCGAGGCTTTGTGGGCCTGACCCGCATAAATTCCGGGTCCAAATAGTGACGAACCATCTGGAACAGACACCATTCTTCCAGACGGGTTTTCCCGTCTGCACTGATCAGGCCCAGCATTAACGCACGAAAACTCTTGTATTGGGGGGGCGATAGGCCACGTAGCACAGGTAAACACAGCTCGATTATTTGCAGCCGGCGGCCGGCGTCGAGGGCCCGCACGGCCTCAGAGGATTGTTGGGTCGCCGCGAGCAATCCTCGAATGCCCGAATCTTCAATCAGTCGCGACTGCGTGGCGGCGTGCGTGGGTTCCCAAACTAATGCCAACAGCAAGGCCATGGCGCCAAAAGGGTCCCGCGTATCGGCGATGAGTGTCGTGGCAAGCGATGTTTCTGCGACCGCGTCGGGATCTCGGGCGTCGGCAGTGATCGCAGTTACAGCGCCGGTGGCCGCAGCGATTGACGCGATGCCCGTCGAGCGGAGGAATTCTGCGGCAGTGCGTTTCTCCTCGGCGGAGAGATCCGTGGATGCGCGGCGTTGAGTCACGTAGGTAAACTGTCCGTCCCAGTCAGGATCGACTCGGCGAATTCGTTTTTCGATGGGGGGGTGGGTGGCAAAGCCACTCCAGAGGCGATGTTTGACCTGACCAAAGAAGAGATGAGATAGCTCCTCGGCACGGGCAGTTTCGACGAAAGTCCCCGCGGAGTGACCCCCGATCACTTTCAGCGCGTCGCCAATGCCGTCGGGGTTGCGCGTGAATTGCACCGAGGAGGCGTCGGCCAGATATTCTTTTTGTTTCGAGATGGCTGACTTGATCAGTCCCGCCATCAATCCACCGAGAAGCCCGATCACATAAAGCCCCAATCCCATCGCCAATGCCACGGCGCGCCCATCATTTTTGCTGCTGCTCGAGCCGCGTCGGCGGCTGGCGCTGCGGAGCAAAAGACTGCCGACATCCCCTATGAAGGTAATGCCACGCAGCATCGCGGCGAGGCGAATACTAAGACGCATATCGCCATTGAGAATGTGGCTGAACTCATGGCCGATGACCCCCTGCAGTTCATCGCGGGTCAGCGTGTCCAATGCGCCGCGCGTGACGGCCACCACGGCGTTGCTGTGTTGTGTGCCGGCAGCGAAAGCGTTGATGCCCTGTTCTTCATCCAGAACATAGATCGGCGGGACTGGCATATTCGCAGCCAGCGCCATCTCTTGCACAATGTTTGACGCCCGGCGCTCCATGGGATCGTCGCTGCCGGGTTGAATCAATCTTCCGCCCAGCGCAGAGGCGATTTGTTGGCCCCCGCGGGCAAAATTGATCCAGTTGACCATCACGACGGCGCCGATGATGGCAGTAATGACGCCGCCAACTTGCAGAAACGACCGCCAGCGCAGCGCAGTCTGCTGGCCGTGGGAGGCGCCTGAGCCACCATCCAATATCAAGAAACCGGCCAATAACACATTCGTGAGCAGAATGAGGGCCATTACCGAAGCCACGAACAGCAGGGTGAGCAGGCGCGCGTAGCGCCGCGCAACATCTTGCTCGCGGAAGAAGTCCACGTGTTTTGCAGTCCTTAAGAGAAGCTGACGTTAGGCGCCTGCTGGATCGCAGCGGTGTCCTCGAACTCCAGCAGCTCAGCGTCCTCGATGTGGCCAAATCGATTGGCAATCAGCACATTCGGAAACGACTGCCGATACGTGTTGTAGGACATGACTGCATCGTTGAACCCCTGGCGCGCGAAAGCCACCCGGTTTTCTGTGGAGGCGAGTTCTTCACTGAGTTGCTGCATATTGGCGCTCGCAGTGAGTTCGGGGTAAGCCTCCATCACCACGTTCAGCTTGCCCAGCGCTGAACCGAGCGCGCCCTCAGCACCGGATAATTGTCGGATGCGGCCCGCATCCAGCTGGCCGCCACTCAGCGCTCCCAGCGCGGTGGCGGCTTCGTTGCGGGCGCTAATCACGGCTTCTAGCGTTTCGCGCTCGTGGCTTAAGTAGCCCTTGGCGGTTTCCACCAGATTCGGAATCAGGTCGTAGCGTCTTTTGAGCTGCACCTCGATTTGCGCAAAACCGTTTTTGTATCGGTTTGCGAGTGCAACGAGTTGGTTGTAGATGGCGATCGCCCAGACGATAACGAGCGTGACAACGCCAAAGAAGATTAGAGTGCCGGTATCCATGTATCCCCCTGTTTTGCCAATCCATTGGTTTGGGGGGCTACCGTGCGCCGCAGGCACAATAGCCCTGGGGGCGAGCATATCACCCGGAATTCGGGAGGGTTAGCCAGTTGCGCGGGCGTGCCGCTTGATCACGGGTAGCTGTTTTATGAGCGCGGAGGTCACGGTGCCCGGTGAGAGCTGGTTTAGCCAAACGAAAAACCGCTCGGGCCAACCAATATGAGCGCTGGGGTTTTTGCTGCGCAAAAACGCCGCGAACTGCTTAGCCACGACTTCAGGAGTATCTACCGAGACCTTGAGTTCCTGATTCATGGCGTTTACTGCGTCAGAATTGAGCGCGGTCTGTGTAGCACGGGGTGCAAAGTAGCGAACTTGAACTGCGGTATCGCCATACTCGCGCGCGAGTGCCTGGCTAAACCCCCGCAAGGCAAATTTTGTCGCGCAGTAACTGCTAAATCCCGGGTAGCCAATGCTGCCAAAAGTTGAGCCGACGTTGATGACTTGCAGTTTTGGGTTTTGCGCTACGAAAGCCTTAAGCACTGCCTGAGTCAGTAGTATGGGTGCCACCACATTGGTGGTGAAAAGTGTCTCTAGCTGTTCCGCTTCGAGGTCTTCCAACAGCCCAAACAAGCCGGCGCCCGCGTTATTCACGATTAAATCTAATGCCCTTTGCAGCGACCCGATGCAAGCTACGATGGCGTCGCGCCCCGACGCCGTCGTTACGTCGGCGCTGACCACCTCAATTTGTGCCGTGGGATGTTCTGAGCGGAGTTCAGCGCTCACCTGTTCTAGTCGCTCGAGGCTGCGGCCAGTGAGAAGCACGCTGTAGCCTTCGGCCATCAGCTGTTTCGCGATTGCCGCACCGATTCCGCCGGTCGCGCCGGTCACTAATGCCAGATTTTTCATGTGAAGTTGTCTCTTACGAATGATTATTGACTGTGCGCGCGGCGTGAACCCATTGCGATAAACAAACTTCTCTCGCTGAGTGGGACTGTAATAGCGCGACGACCGTGGAGGCAGCGCTTGTTGTCGATGATCGCGATGTCGCCGTCTTTCCAGTCGATTTCTTCGGTATGTTGCTCGCACAGCTCAGCGACGTCCTCGAGGAGCGCTGTCTCGATCAGGGTGCCGTCGTGGCTACGATACTCTGGAGGTTCGTAGTTATAGGAGGGTCCCAATAGGGCGTTGGCGAAAGCGGGGATTGCGCCGTAGTTATCGCTGCGGAGCGCCGATAGCGTGAGCTGATAGCGAATACTGCCGTCATCGTTCAGGATGCAGGACTGGTTGGGCACGCGATGGATAAATGCATCAAGCTGTTGGGTTGTAACGGTCGCGGCGTCGCTGATGTTTTCTGCAGTCGCGACATATCGCTGCCAAATGACTTTTGGCAGTGATCGCGTCATGGTGTAAGGTTTTTCCAGTCGCTTTAGCAGCTGGCTGGGTAATGATTTGTAAACTGCCGCGCCATCGCAAACCGTCGTTTGCGAGCCACTTGAGGCGCTTCGAGCGCTAAAAAATGCCACCAGATCGGGCGGTAGCGGTGTATTGCCATTCTCAATATGTAGGCCGACGGCGTCAGTTCCCGCATCGACGCTCTGCACCGCGTCGGTGACTGACTGTCGCGCGGGGTCGAATGTTAGCTGCTCGCAGAGTGGTTTGAAGAAAGCGGTGAAGCCACTGACTTGGATATCACCTGCATTAATCAGGAGCCATCCCTTGTCGGCCAGCGTCGCTTCGATCTCTCGGCGAGCGGGCAGATCGATTTGCGGGTTTACACTCTGGGCCATCATGCCGCAGCCATCCCGATACCGCTGCCTGCGTCGCCCATAAAATCTTCGGCAATGACATCTCGGCGAATTTTTCCATTCTGCGTGAGCCGACCGTTGGCCACCGAGAAGGGGCAATCGGTGCGCGTCCAGCTGATGATGCGGGCGTAATCGGGCAGGTCAGCATTGATGTTTTGGACTAACTCCGCGAGGGTCCGGTCCGTGAGGCTATTGTCGACCACAAACACTGCGTTCAAGTGGGGCTCCGCCTCGCCGAAGACGGCCAGTTGTTGAATGCGCGGATCCGCAAGAAAGAAGCTCTCCACCCATTCTGGAGAGATATTTCTGCCAAAGCTCGAGACAATCACGTTCTTGATACGGCCGGTGATATGAAGGAATCCTTCGGCGTCGATAAATCCAGCGTCTCCAGTAGAGACTTCCGACGGTGCCGGTGCGTCCTGCAGATATCCCTCCATGGCTGCGCCAGTAACGAACACCTCGCCGTTGGCGCCGATGCGAACTTGGGCATGCGGCAGGGGCTTGCCTACGCTACCAATGGCATTCGCCGACGGGGTGTTCAGTGCTACGCATGATCCACACTCTGTCAGCCCGTAACCCTCGAACACCGGTAGCGCCAATTCCTGAGCGCGCCAAAGCAAATCTGGTGCTACTTTGCCGCCGCCGACGGCCATAAATTTCATGCCACTCAGGTGTTTGGTAACGTCAGCCTCGAGGAGCAGTTTGAGTATCTGCGGAAGCAGGATCACACTTTCGATCTGGTGTCGGGCGACCTGCTCTGCGAAGCGCACGGGATCGAATTCATGGTTTGAAGACAAGCCGAGGTTGGCGGGATCGTCGATAACAACGGCGCGCCCCATCCACAGGGGCAGGTAGATACCGGCTACGTTTTCCAACAAGGTTGCAAATGGCAGTAGCGCGAGATGACGCCTCAGGTGGCTGGGGAGTAAGGCGTCGGACAGTGAGGTCACGATCGACATCATTGTCTCGGACCGCAGGCAAGCGCCCTTGGGCTGCCCTGTGCTACCCGAGGTGTATGTCACCTTGGAATAGCTTGCCCCGACGCTATGCGCCGAATCCGCGACTTTGAGGTAGTTGCCCTGTAGCGTCTGCGAGGCGACTTGTGCCCTTGCGGGCAACGGCCAAGCGCGGTCAGCAAAGATCATTTGAATCCCGCTGTTGGTTATCAGATGCTCGGTTTGACTGGCGCTGAAAAAAAGCGGAATGGGCACCACGACAATACCCGCCGCCGAGGCGGCCAGGTCGAGAATGGCCCAGTCCGCCGAGTTATTGGCATAGATCGCCAGCCGCGAGATGCCAAGCTCGTGTAATTCACATTTGGTGGCGTCGATAGCGGATGCGAGATCGGCATACGTCAGGGTGCGATTGGGGCAAACGAGCGCCTCTCGCTCGGGATATAACGCGGCAAATTGCGCGATACGTGCGACAAGATCTCGCATTATTCTGTCCTCTGAATCCAGAAGTGCGCCTTAATTTGTGCGAGGCCTTCGACGACGTCGACCAACATGACCTGAGGGTCACATTCGTAATAACGACCCCAATTGGTTTTTTCTGTGCCCAGTCGCTCGGGGTCAGCCGCCTGAATAATGTGATGAGATACCTTGGCGCGTCGCAGTGCTAGGCGCAAGGCGTGAGTGCCGGTGAAGACGGCATGTGAGCGATTGAGTCGACTCGCTTCGTCGAATAAGAATGCGATGAGCAGCACGGCCACCGGTATGTTGAGCGCGGCAAGATTACCCACCTCAATAATGTCCTCTCGCGAGACCGCGGTGTTGCCCAAGTCGCTCAAAATCGTCTCGATCGGCGCATCTAGGTATTGCTCCAGCAAGCCGTCGCTCTCCTCCAGACACCGGATACCCACCGCGCCGGCGATCGCCTGATCTGCTTCGCGAATCGAATACAGTTGTGGCATGCAGCGCGCGACAATGGCGCCATGGATCGACTGGTATCGGGCTTGGATCAGCGCCTCTGCCGCTCGCCGCGCCTCTGAGGGTTGCGCAAGATCCGAGACTTCCCAGGTTTTGGCGCCGGCCAGAGCGCCGAGCGTGGCAGTAATCCCGGAGGTATGCGGTGTCGGTAATACCGAAGGTAGGAGCCCCTCGTGGGGTAGATAGAGGCTTCCCGCTTCATGGAACACAGCGCTTTCTGGAATGGGCATTTGGCTTAACATCGGTCGTCGCTCAATGTGGTTGAGCTGACATCATCGCGCCCGAAAATTAAGTGATCCTTAAGGCTGACTTGGCATTAATTAGCAGGAATTTCGGGGATTTCGAGGGAACTTGTGCGGGGGCCGATGTTGGTTAGAAAAATTCGTACTCCAGCTCCAGCTTGATCGCATCTTCCAGCTCGGGGTTGAGGCCCTTCAGAGCCGACACGCCCCAGCGTAGCTGCCGACCGGGCGACAGTTTGATTAACCCTCCCGCACCGACGCCCAGGGCTGTGGTGTCCTGGCCTTGAAAGAACTCAATCATTGGCTCGAACGTCGGTCTGAGACGATATCGGGCCTGCATCCCGAGGCGCGTTTCAAATTCACTGACAATATCTTCCCCCCACTCATAGGACGCAACCACGTTGGTGAGCAAACTGATCTTGCCCCAGTCCTTTTGATTCAACACGCCAACACTGAATTCACTGATATCCGAATCCAGATTGGTTTCTGCCTCTAGCAGCATTCCCCAGTCACTGCTGTATTCGCCTTGCTCTGTGACTTGCCAAATCCCTTCCAGTTCAACCTGTTGCGTCTGCTCGCCGTCGATCTCGATAGAAGCCATACTGATCTCGGTATAGACGCCCGCGAATAGCGAGGTGCCGAATCCGAGCTTGGACAGGGAGTTGCTCGGAATAACGCCCCCTTTGCGATTTTCATCTAGCCACAAAAGTTCGAGCTCACGTTCCAGCGGCTGTACATAAGGTGCGTAGATTTGACCGATTGCGGAGCCATCAGCGAGAACCTCTCCGGCCATCAATGCGCAAACGGAAACCAAGCTGAAGCACAGCGGAAGCAGATGTGCAGCGTTAATCACCAGAGAGCGCTCCGCTGAGTTTTGGTGAGGCGTAGGCCAAGGCCATTGTCAGCAGGACCAGCGCGTAGGTCGAGACGTGCCATACCGTGGGTGTTGCCTCGTAACCGAGCAAGGCGTAGAGCAATTGACCCAGCAGTGTGTCTTCCGCGACCCAATGACTGGTGTCCCAGATTGGCGGGGAATAGGGTATTCGATCGACTTGCTCCAGTAAGGACACGGCCTGCGTCGCGATGCCTGCCACTGTCACCGCCAATAAGCCCGCCACCAGAAAGGCCGATCGCCTAATGTCCATCCACGCTACTAAATAGTAGATCAGCACGCCTGTGCTGACTCCCGTCATTGCCCCTACGGCGGCGCCCATAAGCACCGGCAATGGGTTTTTTTCGGTGCCCCAAAATGCCTGCAGATACAGGAAGATCTCCGAGACTTCGCGCACCAGCGCAAGTGCAACAACCAGTGCCATTGAGAAAGCGATCTTCCCGTGATGGCTGTTTTTGGGTCGATTGACCATCAGGAACAAGCAGCACACGCTGAGGAAGATCAGTAGTTGCATGGTGGCATTGACGATTTCTTGTCCGGAGTAGTCCCATCGCTCGCTGACCCAGGCGAGTTGCGAGGCATAAATCATTGCGCCTCCGAGGCCAGTGATAGTGGCGGGGATAAGCCACGTCGTATGGATGCACCGTTGCCGGCACAGCAGCAGTAACAGCGATACCAGCAACGCGGCTTCCAGAACCTCGCGCAACACGATCACGACGGCCTCCAGCATCATGGGGCGACGACCCGGATCAAACCCTGAGCGGTCTTGGGGTTAAACTCCCCGAAAAACGGGTAGTCTCCAGGATCGAGAGGCCCCACGAATATGATCGCTTTGGCGCCCCCCGCGATGACCTTCTCTCGATTGAGCTCATAACTCTCAAATTCTTCGGGCGTGCTGTCCGAATTGATCACGAGTAAACGTACTTTTTGTCCGGCGGGAATTTCCACCACGCTGGGCTGAAAGACGTGATTGGAGATTTCAAGTTCGATGGTCGGAGCGGCCATCGTATTGAGGGCCAACAGATAGCTCGCGAGTAATTCGGGTTTGAGAGGTGAATAGCTCAAGGTGTCGTTCCTCTGATCGGTAGTGTGACCGCGATCCAAGTGCCGCGTCCCGACGGGGCATTGTGTATCGCCCAGACGCCACGATGCAGTTTTACAGCGAGATCGACAATGGAAAGCCCGAGGCCGCAACCCACGATTTTAGAGTGCATTGCACTTGACCCGCGCACGAAGCGGCCTTGCACCTCGTTCTTTAAAGAGTCGGGGATGCCGGGGCCCGCATCGACTACGTCGATCTGTAGCGAGTCCCCCGCGCGAGTCGTCCTGACCTCTATCGTGGTGCCTTCGGGCGAGTACTTGCTGGCGTTATCAATCAAGTTTTTCAGCATGGCACCGACCGCGTAGCGGTGCGCGTTGACAGTACAGTCGTCGCCTTCGAGCGATATGTCTTGTCGGCGTGCCTGAATCTGCGGGTATAGCTCGGCGACGGTTTCCTGGCAGACTCTTTGGATCTCCAGGGGCGCAAACTGACGGGCGAGTTGATCGGACGACGCGCGATAAAGCATGAGCAGCTGCTCGATAATATGGCCCATGCGATCCAGATTTTGCTTGATGGCGTTGACGTCAGCGTCGTCGGGGGGCAGCCGCTTGCTCAGGTTATACAGGTCGATTTTGAGCGCGCTGACGGGTGTCCTCAGCTCATGCGCAGCATCGCCAGCGAACCGCTGCTCGCGTTGAAACGCCGCGTCTAACTGATCCAGTAGGGAGTTTGTGGTGTCCAGGAGCGGTTGCAGTTCCTGCGGCACAACGTCGATATCCAGCGTCTGCAGGTTATGCGCCGAGCGCGCCCGCAACTCTTGTTCAACCGTTCTAAGGTGGCGTAGCCCGTAGGTAATGATGACCCCGATGACCAGAGCAAGTACTGGAATGCCGATACCAATCGGCAGCAAAGTTTGCAGAACGACTTCGTCGACCACCTCGAACTGCAGGGCGCGTCGCTCGGCGACAACCATGCGTCCTCCCGCGGAGGTGCCTACCGCCAGCGTGCGCCACAGGGTGCCGTCATGGCTGATGTCCGCGTAGCCCCGGGATTCCTCGGTCAGTGGTAGAGCGGGCGCTCCTGCAGAGCCTCGCAGTAGCTGCCCCTGCGCATCAAAGACCTGAAAAAGCTGGTTGGGCGTGTTGAGCGCCGGCGACGTGGCGTCAGCATTAAGGAGCTGTATTTTCTCGGATAACTGTTTATCGAGCAGTGCCTGAGTCGCCAATGTACCGGACCGGTAGCCTTGAAAAGTGGCGATAAAAGTCACCACGATTGTCGCCGCGAGACTGACCAGTATCAGAAAGCGCCGAATGGAGATCATTAAATACCCACGCCGTAGCCAATGCCGCGCACCGTCTTAATAAAGTCTTTGCCGAGTTTTCTGCGTAAATTGTGGATATGGACCTCGATCGCATTGCTCGACAATTCCTCTCCCCAGCCCTGTGTTTTGGACTCGAGTTGCTCTTTGGAAAGGAGTCGTCCTAGGTTCTCCATGAGGATGGTGGCCAATGCGTATTCTTTGCCCGACAGCGATACGCGTTCTCCATCGAGTAACAATGCGTTGGCGCTAGGGTCGAGCGTCACCGCTCCGTGGTTAATGCGCTGGCTGGGTTGCCCACTTCGATGGCGTGCCATAACGCGCAGGCGGGCGATCAGCTCAGGAACGTCGAATGGCTTAGTAAGATAATCATCGGCACCGCTCTCCAGACCTGAGACTTTGTCTTGTAGCGAATCCCGGGCCGTCAACAAGATGACCGGCAGCTGACTTTTTATTCGTCGAATGCCCGCCAGCACCTCAAGTCCGTCCATATCGGGCAGGCCCAGATCGAGAATCACGGCGTCGGCGTCCGTGTTCTCTGCCAAAAACAGCGCTGCCGCCCCCGTGTTGACCGAATCCACGGTATTGCCTTCGGACGTTAACGCCCGTACCAACGCCTCCGACAGGCTGTGGTCATCCTCAACAAGAATGATGCGCACGAATCATGGACTCCCTGACTAAAAATTGCTCTCACTCAACGCGTGCGAGCGCCGCACACGGGCCCCGAGGTTTACGATTGACCCTCGTTTGAGGCCCTTGAGACAAACGAACGGCCGGGAAGTTCCGGACACCTCTCTCGGCAGCGTTACTCGTCTTCCGTTACCGCGGTGGTATCGACTTCAATATCAATCCGGTTGACGTCGCCGGCGAGCGCGCGGACGGCGGCTTCGATTTCCGCCTCGCTGGGCTCGCGGCCCTCGGCGCGCGCCGCGTAAACAATTTCGCGGATGGCGGCTGCCAGGTCATTGCCCGGCGCCTCCTCTGCGTCGATCATCACAGAAATCATCATCTGTTCTGATTCTGCGACGTTTTCATCTTCGTCGGTCTGCACGTGAATCCGTACTTCTTTGTGGATCTCGGTATCCTCTGGCGCGCCGCTTCTCATGACCCATCGCTGGGTTTCGCCTGGGCGCCCTTTGAACGCCACTTCACCATCGCCATGGTGGAACATGGCAACGCGGTGAGGTGGCCCGGGTGGTGTGATCACATCATCGAGGAGTATCGCGCCGCCAATCATGGCGCCAAGAAGGAAGGCGGGTCCGTATCCGAATTGCATGTGCGAAGTTCCTTGTTCATTAGACGAGCGCAAATTCGCACAGCGGTCATGAGGGTGCAATGGTTTTTTGAATTAAGAATTATGGCGAGCGGGGGATTCCGAGTGGCAACGGATTGCCGCACGCAGTCCTCATCGTGCCCAGGGAGTGCTACATTGATAGGCCTTGATTGAGGGTAACCGCACGATGGACCTACTGCGCATTCTTATTTTGACGCTAATGACAACGGCGTTAGGCGCCTGTGGTGGCGGGGGTGGCTCGAATCCGCCGCCTCCAGTCACCGGCGGCGGCGATTCCGGCGGAGACAACACCGGTGATTCGGATGACGGCGCCTGCGGCGTCTCTGCGCAGATCGATTTTGTCGAGGCAGTGACGGACAGTTGGTACCTCTGGTATGACGAGATGGCCAGCGCCGACAAGAGTGCCTATGACTCGGCTCAGGCCTATCTTGATGCACGCTTGGCGCCGCTCATTAATGACGGCCGCGATCGTGGCTTTTCTTTTATGACCACCATCACCGAAGACGAGACCAGTATCAGCTCCGGCGCCTATATTGGTTTTGGTTTTCGCTCGCGCACGGTCGGTTCGCAGCTTTTTATTCTCGATGTATTCGAGAGTGGGCCGGCGTGGTCAGCGGGTGTGCGGCGTGGTATGGAACTGCTCGCCGTCGATACTGGCTCCGGTTTTGAGACGCTGGCAGAGCTCGAGGCTCGCTCGGCAACCAACGAGGAAATATTTGGCCCGGGTGAGATCGGAGTCGTGAGGGTATTTCGCTTCCTTCAGCAAGGGACTGAGGTCGAGATCTCGGTAGCCAAGGAAGAGCTGGCGCCGCCCGCGTTGGCGGGTGAGCCCCTGTTACTTGAGCGGGCGGGTATCGCGCCCGTGGGCTATCTGCACTTGCGGCAGTTCATTGACGCGGCGCTGAGCCCCGCGGTTGGATACGCCTCGCTCTATGACGCTGCGCGAGTCTTTGAGGAGGCCGGTGTGACGGACGTGATTATTGACCTCCGGTACAACGGCGGTGGGCTGTTGCGCGTTGCCGATACCATGATGGACTTGCTCGGGGGGTTGGCTGCCGAAGGGGAAGCATCCTATAAGTACCAGGTTAACGATCAGCACCCCGATTTCAATGACGACCCAGGCAATTGGGGTATTTTCGATGTATTACCCGACTCCATCTCGCCTCTGCGGATTGCTTTCATCACGTCTCGCTCGACTGCTTCTGCCAGTGAGCTGATTATCAATGGTCTGGATCCGCATATTGAAGTGGTGCTGGTCGGCGATGACACCTACGGCAAGCAGGTCGGCCAGGGCCGCTGGGATATGCATGAGGGTATCGAGGGTCTCGAGCGGGAAGACTGTGATGTGGCGCTCAGGCTCACAGCGTTTGAACTGGTGAATGGCGAGAATCAGGGGGGCTATCATCAGATTGGTCTTGCGGGCACGGGGAGATTTACGCTGTGTCGTGCAGAGGACGACATATCGCGGGCGTTTGGTGACCCCGAGGAAGCGCTGGTGGCCACGGCAATGAATTGGCTGGGGACGGGTGCTTGCGCCACCGCGTCTGCCTCGTCAAGGCTTGCGCCAATGGCGAACCAGCGGTTCGGTGTGGGGCCGTGGCTCGCAACGGAATATATCCCCGAGCGTGTTGATGGCAACTTACGGTAAGCCGTGCTGCTGACTTTGAATCAGGTAGGTTTAATCAGATGTACGGGTGCAGGGCCCGCAGTGGAGGGGAGTTAATCATGGATGACGCTGATAATCGGGGTGAGCTGTTTCTTGAGATTGTCAGGCAGCGCCGCTCGATGCGTGATTTTAAGTCGGATCCGGTGCCCCGAGAGGTTATCGAGGCGGTTTTCGGCGGTGCCCAACGAGCGCCGAGTAACTGTAATACGCAGCCGTGGTTTGTCCACGTCGTAACTGGAGAAAAGCTTGAGGAGCTCCGGGCAGTGCTGCCGGCCAAGTTTGCCGCTGGCGAAATTGCGCTGGATTTCCCCTACGACGGCCAGTACGACGGCGTCTACAAAGAGCGGCAGTACGCGTCGGCGACGGCGCTCTATGATTCGCTGGGCATTGCGCGGGAGCAAAAGGCGGAGCGCAATGCCTGGTTTATGCGCAACTTTAGCTTCTTCGATGCGCCCGCGGCGGCCTTCTTCACGCTGCCGACGGGATTCGGACTCAGGGAAGCCTGTGACCTGGGGATGTTCGCGCAAACCGTCATGCTGGGCTTAACCGCCCACGGTCTTGGTGCTTGTCCCCAGACGGCATTGGCTTTTTTGGTCAATGTGATTCGGCCTGCGCTCGGTCTGGGCGATCACGAGCAATTGATGTTCGGCATGTCGTTTGGTTATCCCACCGACACAGCGGTTAACGAGGTCTGCACCGAGCGTGCGTCGCTGTCAGAGGTTGTCACCTTCCACTCGTGAGCGGCTCATCGCGGTGGGTTGTTGGTGTGCCGGAGCAGTCTTGCTAGCAGTGATTGTGTTGGAGTCGTTGCAGGAACCTGACCACTGTCGCTCGCACCGCATCGTCGCGCCGGCATCCGCTTGATGGTGGGCGCTGTTAGGCTGGCGGAGAGGTGATGAACTCGGTGATATTCAGATTAAAGCCCGACAGCGCGTTAAAGTGCAGTGGCGCCGACATGAGCTGCATGTCGGTCAGGCCCAGGTGTCGCAAAATCTGCGCGCCCGTACCAATCAATCGATAATTTTGCGGTGGTGCTGGGCGTTGCTCTGCATGCAGTAGCTGCCCGAGATCTTCGAGAATGGTCGCAGGCGTCTCGGCGCCACCGAGCATCACCACCACACCGCGGCCGGCGCCGGCAATATGTTGCATCGCCGCGCGATACGACCAGCCCGGTTGCGATGACGCATCCAGTTGCGTGCCGAGCAGATCCCGGAGTGTGTTGACGCCTTGCACTCGCACGGGCACGGCGCCGGCCCCAGTCAGGTCGCCCAGGCTAAGCGCAAAGTGCAGCGCATCGTCGATCAGGTCTCGAAAAGTGTGTAGCGTAAAGGGACCCCACTCGGTGTGGATCGTCTCGGCGCTGTGGAGCTCGATTGACTGCTCGTGAATGGATCGATACTCAATCAAGTCAGCGATGGTGCCCATATGTAGGCCGTGTTGCTTGGCGAACACCTCGAGTTCCGGGCGACGCGCCATGGTGCCGTCCGGATTCATGATCTCGACGATCACTGCGGCGGGAGCCAGCCCTGCCATTCTCGCCAGATCCACCCCGGCCTCCGTGTGTCCCGCTCGTTTGAGGACACCGCCTGGTTTCGCAACCAAAGGGAAAATATGCCCAGGCTGGCGAATGTCTTTAGGCGTTGCCTGCGGTGCAATGGCGCGCTGAATGGTATGGGAGCGCTGTGCGGCGCTAATGCCCGGCCCGACTTGCTCTACCGCGTCTATCGACACGGTAAAGTTGGTCTCATGCTGGGAGCGATTATCGCGCACCATCAACGGCAGATTGAGTTGTCGCGCGCGCTCTGGCGTGATCGGCATGCAGATCAGCCCGCAGGCCTCGGTGGCGAAAAAATTAATAATTTCCGGCGTGACCTTCTCCGCGGCAATAATCAGGTCGCCCTCATTTTCACGATCTTCATCGTCCATGAGAATGACCATACGCCCCGC
>Ga0181579_10001389_pt1 | contig 19954 bp, 20 predicted proteins | sample 071ome_24_FD_132996 | JGI IMG/M metagenome (GOLD analysis project Ga0181579, IMG submission 132996) | Coastal salt marsh microbial communities from the Groves Creek Marsh, Skidaway Island, Georgia - 071402CT metaG (megahit assembly) | ecosystem: Environmental > Aquatic > Marine > Intertidal... | reverse complement strand
CAATGTTCGAAATCTCGGTTTTTTCTCTGACGTTTCGGTTCGAAACCTTGTAGGCAGCTCGGAAGAACAGACTGTGACAGAACTGACTGTCGAAGAACAGTCGACGGGCGAATTTTCGGTCGGCCTTGGCTATTCTTCGCTTGATCAGACGAGTTTTGCCCTTGGTCTTGACGAGCGTAACTTCCTTGGTACCGGTCGCGGAATAAACTTCAGCCTCGATGTATCGGCGAGCCGTTCCAATGTCCGAATAGGCGTTTCTGAACCCTATCTTTTTGGGCGCAATTTGACTGGGCGGGCCAGTGTCTTTAACGAGCGTATCAAGGAAGACACATTCTCCATCACACGACGCGGATTTGATTTTGGTATCGGCTTTGCTGCGGCAAATGATTACTTCCACCGAATCGGATATGAAATTTCCCAATCGGAAACCAATGAAAAATCCACCAAGGCCCAGTCGACCACCGGCGAGAATGGAAAAAATATCCTGAAGTCCGCTGTCAGCTATACAGTTGGCCGTGACAGGCTGGATAACCGCGTCGATCCATCCGATGGATCACTGTTCGAGGTCGCGCAGGAACTGGCGGGCATTGGTGGCGATGCCCAATATTACCGGGTTGTCTTGTCTGGTTCCTATTACAAACCGATGATGTTCAACACCTTCTTTCTCGGCGCAAAGGGGCGGATTGGTCAGGTAAGCGGGTTGGGTGAGAAAGTCACGCAGTCCCAGCGTTTCTTCCTTGGTGGACGGCGTGTCCGGGGTTTCGATGGGAGCGGTATTGGACCGCGTGACAGCGGGTCTGACGCGGCGGTTGGCGGTAAAAAGGTTTTCAATGGTACCTTGGAAGTGGTCTCGCGGGCCGGCATCAGCCAGGATCTCAGCATGCGCTGGACCGTCTTTTCGGATTTTGGATCGGTCTGGGAAACTGACTATCCCTCAGGTGTAACCGGGGCCAATGATTCCTCGGTCAGAACATCAGTTGGCGTCGGCCTGTTGTGGGACACTTTCATTGGGCCTATGTCCTTCTACTGGGCGAAACCCACAACGAAGAAAAGCTATGACAAGACAAGGACTTTCCAGTTCACCATCGGAACGCGGCTGTAATTTTCCCCGTCATGCCGCTCGCCTTCTAGCGTTTGTGGCAAGCTTGGGCCTTTGCCTGAGCTTCATGTTGCATGGCGCCGTGGCCAGCGCCCAACAATCGGGCGATTCAGCTCCAGATACCAGCGGCACGGTCAATAGCGGTGCTACGGATATGTCTGTAGGCCGCATCGGGCTGATCGATCTTGACGGGGTGTTGCGGGCCTCGGAAGGCACGGCGCGGGTGCGTGGCCTCCTCGACGAGCAGAGGTGGGAGTTCCAACGCGAGTTCGCCGCTCGAGAAGCGGGACTTCAGGAAACCGAACGGAAGCTTGTGGCCGTGCGGGAAGATCTTGACGAGGCAGAATTTGCCCGTCAGTTGGCCGAGTTCGAGGCATCGGTGACACAGATCCAGAAAGAAATTCAGTATCGCCGCGAAGCGATCGATGTCGCTTTTCAGGAAGCGCAATCAAGGCTTCGTGAACTCGCGATGCAGATCGTGACCGAATTGGCACAGGAAAGGAAGCTGGATCTTGTGCTGGTTCGTGAATCAGCACTGATTTTTCTGCCAAGTCTTAACCTGTCCGATGAGGTTCTTCGCCGGCTGGATGAGCGCACAAGGGATGCGCGCATCGAGGTGACTGTCAGTCCCGTTGGCACGGATCAGTGAGGGTGCAGCATGGCCATTGATCACCGTTTCTTTTCCGTAAACCCGTCCACAGCCGCTGCGCTGGCGCAACTGACCGGATGTGAACTTCACGGTGATGGCGACAGGCCGGTCACGGATGCCGCTCCGGTATCCAAGGCCGGCGAGGGTGCCCTGACATTTCTGGGCGGGGCGCAAGACGGGGATGACATGCCATGGCTTGTCGGTTCTGTCGTGGTGACAACGGCGGCTCTTTGTTCGACGCTGCCTGACGGGGTCGTGTGCCTGGTGAGTGATGCGCCGCGGCGCGATTTCGCCGCCGCGCTCTCCTCGATTGTCGCCGAACGTCAGGGCGTCTGGCGGCAGCATCCTGGCGGTGACTGGCCAGAGGTTGAGGTTGGCCCGGCTGTTATTGTCGGGGATGATGTGGAAATTGGCAGGGGCTCGGTGATCGGTGCCGGTGCGGTGATCCATCAAGGTGTCAGGATTGGCCGGAACTGCCGCATTGATGCAAACGCGGTGCTGTCGCATTGTGATCTTGGTGATGGTGTGGTTGTCGGAGCGGGAAGCGTCATTGGTGGGGCCGGATTCGGGTTCGAGATCACGCCCGACGGGCCGGTCAGACTTCCCCATGTGGGAACCGTGACAATTGGCGATTCAAGCTGCATCGGGGCCGGTTGCGCCGTCGACCGGGGCACGCTTGGTCCGACGGCCATTGGCCGGCAGGTGATGATCGACAACCTTGTCCATATCGCGCATAACTGCCGGATCGGGGACCGTGCGGTTCTGGCGGCGCAGGTTGGTCTTGCCGGCGGTGCGGTGATTGATGAGGGCGCCATGCTGGCCGGTCAGGCCGGGGTCAGCTCGCAGGTCACGGTCGGCAAGGGCGCGGTTGTCATGGGGCAGTCCGGCGTTACCAAGGATGTGGCCGACAACATGACCGTGGTCGGCTTTCCCGCTACCGAGGCCCGCGAGGCCTGGCGTGAGCGCGCCGCGCTGCGACGTCTGATTGCCAAATCAAGTCAAAGGAAAGAGTAGTTCATGAGCGAGCAGATCACCGAGCTTGATATCGACCAGATTCAGAAACGAATTCCGCACCGGCCGCCGATGTTGCTTATTGAACGTGTCGAGGAGATCGTTCCCGATACCAGTGCTGTCGGCATCAAGATGGTCAGCATTGGCGAGCCGTTCTTCGCCGGTCATTTTCCCGACTATCCGATCATGCCCGGGGTGCTGATTGTCGAAGCCATGGCGCAAACCGCCGCCTGTCTGGCGAGCGTTACGCTTGGGGGTGAAACCGATGATAAGCTGGTGTTCTTCGCGACCATCGACAAGGTCAAATTCCGCAAGCCTGTCAGGCCGGGGGCTTTGTTGAAGCTTCATGTCGAGAAAGTCAGCGCGCGCGGCCCTCTCTGGAAATTCACCGGCCATGCCACGGTAGACGGTGTGAAGACGTCCGAGGCGGAGTTCGCCGCCATGATTGTTGACTCTGAGCGTTGATCCACACTCCTGTTGAAAGCCCATTTGATGTCCGTTTCCATTCATCCGACTGCGATTGTTGACGCTGGCGCCAACCTCGGCGAAGAGGTCAGCATCGGGCCCTATTGTGTTATCGGGCCGAATGTCGTGCTTGGCGATCGCGTGATTCTGCATTCGCATGTTGTTATCGAAGGACACACAACATTGGGAACGGACAGTGAGGTTTATCCCTTTGCTGTTCTCGGGGCACCGCCACAGCACACGCGTTTTGCCGGCGAGGAGTCGACCCTCGAGATCGGGCATCATTGTGTTATCAGAGAGCATGTCACCATGCATCCGGGGACGGCGATTGACTCCATGCGCACGCGTGTCGGCAATCATGGCATGTTTCTGGTGGCCTCACATGTGGCGCATGATTGTGTGGTTGGCGACCATGCCATTTTCGCCAACAATGCCTCGCTTGGTGGTCACGCCAGGATCGGTGATCATGTAATGATGGGTGGTTTCGCCACGGTGCAGCAATGGTGCCGCGTCGGTGATCACGCCATGATTGCCTCGCAGACGGCGGTCGACAGCGATGTGATACCGTTTGGCATCGCCGTGGGAAACCGTGCCCGCCTGACTGGAATCAATGTCATCGGCATGGGACGGCGTGGCTTCAGCGAGGACAGCATTTCGCGTCTTCGTGGCCTGTACAGGGATCTGTTTCGGGCGGGTGGCATCTTCAAGGATCGTCTTCGGGCCGTGCGTCTGTCCTATGACGACAGCGCCGAGGCGGCACAGATTTTTGCCTTTCTTGAAAATGGCGGTCGCAATGGCATCTGCCAGGCTGCATCGCGTCAGGCTGGCTGATGGGGCCGGCAACAGGCAAGCTGGCGGTCATCGCCGGGCAGGGAGGTCTTCCCGAGACACTGGCCAACAATGCCCGCCAACAGGGCCACGAAGTCATCATTTTTGCCGTTTCAGGCCAGGCTGACGCGGCGTTTTTCGGCTTTGACTGCATCGATATTCCCCTTGGCGCCATTGGCCGGACGCGGGACCTTCTCGTCGAGGCCGGGTGCACCCGCATGGTGATGGCCGGCAAGATCAGGCGGCCTTCATTGGCGCAGCTGAAGCCGGATGCGGCGGCGGTCAAGCTTCTCGCAAAGGCGGTTGGGCGCGGTGATGATGCGCTGCTTCGCGTTATCGCCGGCTATTTTGCCGAGGCCGGGATCGAAACTGTCGCCCCGGACAGTTTCCTGCCGCGTTCTGCCATGCCAAAAGGTGTGCTTGCTGGCAAACTTGATGCGGAACTGCAGGCCGATATCGATCTTGGCCTCGCTGTGCTCAATGCGCTGGGCGAACATGATGTGGGCCAGTCGATCATCATTCAGGACAGGCGCGTCATCGCTGTCGAGGCGGCCGAGGGCACCGATGCGATGCTGACACGCTCAAAGGCGCTGCTTGACAGGACAGGACCCGCTGCCGTGTTCGTGAAATGCCGGAAAAGCGGGCAGGATGACAGGCTTGATGTTCCGGTCGTGGGTGTGGAAACGCTGCGCAGCGCTGCTGCGGCGGGTGTCTCCGTCCTTGCATTGCAGGCGGATGGCGTAATGCTGGCGGCACCGCCGGAGACGCTTGGCATGCGTGCCGCCGACCTCGAGCTGACGGTGGTTGGGGTTTGACGGCGCCGGTCTTCATTCTTGCCGGTGAGCCGTCTGGGGACAGGCTGGCGGCAAGCCTGATGCGGGCCATCGAAACAGCCCATGGATCGCAGCGTTGGATTGGTGTCGGTGGGCCGGCCATGACAGCCGCAGGGCTGCAAGCGCAACATCAGATGGAACAATTGACAATTATGGGTTTCGGGGCGGCGCTGACTGCCTATCCACGCCTGTCAGGATTTGCCAACCGACTTGTTGACGAGATCATGGCCGCGCGGCCACGACTTGTCATCACGGTTGATGTGAAAGGGTTTTCACTTCGGTTCGCCGCGCGGTTGAAGCGGCGCATGGCCTCCGCGGGCTGGTCCGCACCGATAGTGCATGTGGTCGCGCCAACCGTCTGGGCCTGGGGAGCATGGCGCCGCCACCGTGTCGCCAGATCGGTTGACGGCCTGCTGTGTCTGTTTCCGTTTGAGCCCGGATACTTCACACCGCTTGGCGTGGATGCGCATTTCATTGGCCATCCGGAGGCGTTCAATCCGGTCTATGACCGGCCGGGCCGTCCATCATCGGTCGGCGATGCGCCGCATATCGTGATCCTGCCGGGAAGCCGCCGTTCGGAAATCCGGAACATGCTGGCACCAATGCTGCTGACGCTGAACAATCTGCGTTTCACCTATCCCGGGATCACCGCGACGATTCCGACCCTGCCAGCCATGCGGGACGAGATCGAAGCTGTCTTTCAGCGCATGCCCGGTGCCGCAACAGGCGTCAATGTTGATTCGGAGGATGGCGCGCTGTTCAGCGCCCTTGGCCGCGCGCACGCTGTTCTTGCCGCCTCGGGAACGGTGACTCTTCAGACGGCGTTGCATGGCGTGCCGGGGGTTGCCTGTTACATCACGTCCGGCATCTCCGCCAGTATCGGCCGCCGCCTTGTCAGGATGGACCGGGTCATTCTTCCAAACGCCATTCTTGGTCGGCAGGTCTATCCGTTTCTGTTTCAGGAAGGCGCGACACCGCGTGAACTGACAGCTTCGATGCTGCGGGTTCTTGGCGATGAGGATGCCGGCCGTCGCGCCATGGCTGATGCTGCCGAACTGCGGGCGGCGCTTCGCGGAAAATCAGCCGGTTTCGAGGACAATGTGGCGCGCGCCTTTGCGGGCTGGCTTGCCCCTTCGCAAGCCTGAGAAACCCCTTGTTTGAAATGTTCAGCGCTTATCGACACTCACGAAGGAGCGCTGCGCTGGTCCGGTATAGAGTTGTCGCGGCCTGCCGATCCGTTGCATCGGGTCGGTGATCATCTCGTTCCATTGCGCGACCCATCCGACGGTGCGGGCGACCGCGAACAGCACAGTGAACATCGAGGTCGGGAATCCCATCGCCTTGAGAATGATTCCTGAATAGAAATCGACATTCGGATACAGTTTTTTATCTATGAAATACTGATCCTTGAGCGCTATATCTTCAAGTTCCATCGCAAGTTCGAGAAGTGGATCCTGAACACCAAGATCATCAAGCACCTGATGGCATGTCTCACGAAGGACCTTGGCCCGTGGGTCGAAATTCTTGTAGACGCGGTGGCCAAAGCCGAACAGGCGGAACGGGTCATCGCGGTCGCGTGCGCGTGCGACAAACTCCGGGATATTGTCCTTATGACCAATCTCGTTCAGCATGTTCAGAACGGCCTCATTGGCACCGCCATGCGCCGGTCCCCAGAGCGAGGCAATTCCAGCGGCGATACAGGCGAACGGGTTCGCCCCGGACGATCCGGCCAGCCGCACCGTCGATGTCGAGGCGTTCTGTTCATGGTCGGCATGCAGGATGAAGATCTTGTCCATCGCGCTCGCCAGGATCGGATTGACCTCATAATCCTCCGCCGGGACGGCAAAGCACATATGCAGGAAGTTCTCGGCGTAGGACAGGTTGTTGCGCGGGTAATTGAAAGGCTGCCCAAGCGAATATTTGAATGCCATGGCGGCCAGTGTCGGGATCTTCGCGATCAGGCGCCGCGAGGCGATCGTCCGCTGCATGGGATCATGAATATCGGTTGAATCATGGTAGAAAGCCGACAGCGCGCCGACCACACCACACATGATCGCCATCGGGTGCGCGTCGCGGCGGAACCCCCGATAGAACGTCGACAGCTGTTCATGAACCATTGTGTGGCGGGTGATCGCCTCGTTGAACTCGGCCTTTTCGGTCGCGCCCGGAAGTTCACCTTCCAAAAGCAGATAGGCGACTTCGAGAAAATCCGACTGGTTGGCAAGTTCCTCGATCGGATAGCCGCGATGCAGCAACACGCCTTCATCACCATCGATATAGGTCAGGCCCGACAGACAGGATCCGGTCGCACCATAACCTGGATCAAAGGTGAACATCCCGGTCTCGCCATACAGCTTGCGGATGTCGAGGACATCCGGGCCGATGGTGCCACCAAGAACAGGGAACGTGACGCTGTTCCCGCTGTCATTGTCTGTCAGGGTGACGGTCTTATTGGTATCGGTGTCTGTGGCCATGCCTGTCCTCGCTTCGACGTGACGGTATTCGGTGGAAACGCCAGCGATACATGGCCCGGTGGCGCGCTGTATGGGGGAGCCCTTGATTAGCCCGAACGGCTAGATTTTGCAAGTTTCTCTGATGCGTTTTTCGGTTTCCTGCGCGCCAAGCGCGGCCATCACGTCGGTGATTGAGGGTGACTGGCGGGTTCCTGTCAACGCGGCCCGCAACGGCAGTCCGACATCTTTCATTTGAAGCCCGTTCGCGGCAAGCCATTCCTTAAGAAATGTCGCGAGTGATTCGGCGCTCCACGGGGCGGTTGGCAGGTCACTGGCAAGCTTCAAAAGACGTGTCCTGGCCTCCTCATCGAGAAGACCCGTCGCATCCTCCTGCATTGTCGGGGCGCCATCATGCAGCAAATATCCGATGCGCCCGGCAATATCCAGATGCGTCCTGGCGCGTTCGGCAAGAAGCGGCATCAGCGTGATGACCCGCGCCCGCGCCTGCGGGCTTGTGGCTTCGATATGCGGCGCGATGAGGTCCCACGCGCTGTCGGCGTCAAGGCGGCGCAGATAGTGGCTGTTGATGTCGGACAGCTTGTCGGAATCGAACCGCGCCGGTGATTTGCCAACCTGTGCCAGATCGAACCAGGCAACGGCATCCTCGCGGGAAATGATCTCGTCATCACCGTGGCTCCAGCCAAGGCGAAGCAGGTAGTTTGCCATGGCGTCGGGCAGGAAGCCCATTTCGCGATAGGCATCGACACCAAGCGCGCCATGTCGCTTTGACAATTTCGCGCCATCCGCGCCATGGATCAGCGGGATATGGGCGAAGACCGGCACATCCCAGCCCATGCCGCGATAGACCATGGTCTGGCGGAAGGCGTTGTTCAGATGATCATCACCGCGAATGACATGCGTGATCCCCATGTCATGATCATCAACAACGACGGCAAGCATATATGTCGGCGTTCCGTCGGCGCGCAGGATCACCATATCGTCAAGGGTTCGGTTCTGGACCGTCACGCGGCCCTGGACAGCGTCATCGATGGTTGTCTCGCCACTGTCCGGCATGCGCATGCGAACCACAAAAGGGCCCTCCGGCCTATCCCGCCGATCGCGCCAGGGTGACCGCACAGGCACCCCGGCGGCGCGCGCCTCGTCACGCAGCGCTGCCAGTTCACCCTCTGTCAGATGGCAGTGATAGGCGGCCCCGCGATCCACCAGTTCTGCCGCGATTTCGGTATGGCGGGCGGCGCGTGCCGACTGGCTGATCGCAGGCTCATCACCCTCAAGCCCCAGCCATGACAGCCCGTCATGGATGGCGTCGACAGCTTCCACCGTTGACCTCCGGCGGTCGGTATCCTCGATCCGCAGCAGATATTTGCCGCCATGTCGGCGGGCGAACAACCAGTTGAAGAGGGCCGTTCGGGCCCCGCCAATATGCAGAAACCCGGTTGGTGAGGGGGCAAAACGTGTGACAACGTTCATGGTCTGTTAAGGCCTCGCTGATAGGCTCTGGCGGGGTGGAGCAGGCCGCTTCCTGTCGCCATCTCGAAAACTGGCGGCATCCTAAGCAATGGCTGCCTGAAAGGCGAGGAGAAACCATCATGCGCCTGATACCGGAGCGGCGCATCCTTCTATATGTTGGCGCCATGATGGGCGGGGTTGCGCTTGCCATCATCTGGCGCGATCTGCTGGCGTCACCCGGCATTGCCGGCATCCTGGTGATTTCCTGCCTGATCGCGGTGATTGCAGGGCTTCGCCCGACAAGCGAGCGGTTGGCGCGATGGCAACCGGTGACGCTGTGTGTGGCCTGGTGCCTTGCCGGCATTTTGTCGTCATTGTTGCAAGTCTCGCAATTGCCTTCCGGACTTGCCGATCGGGCGGCGCGGGTCGAGGTGACCGGCATGATCGAACATGTCGATGGACGCTTTGACGGGCGGTTGCGGATGTGGCTCCGTGTCAGCGAGACCAACCGCGGGCCGCAGGACATCGCGGGCCGGATCCGCGGCCATATCGTCAGACTGTCAGTTCGGCCTGACGAGATTGTGCCACGGGCAGGGGAGAGGGCGCGGGTGGTGGCGCGCATCTATCCGCCGCCCACACGGGTGCTTCATGGTGCGCCAGACTATTCGCTTCGGGCCCGTGCCAGCGATGTGGTGGCCAGCGGCTATGTCACAGGCTGGCGCGCCGCCGGTCGGGACGGGCAGGAGGATGGCGGCTGGGCGACACGTCTTTCCGCCTTTCGGCAGGCGCGTGCCGACCGCATTGCGGGCAGTATGACAGCGCCGGCATGTGGCATCGCCGCGGCATTGCTGATCGGTGACCGGCGCTATGTGAGCGGGGCGACCTATGATTTGTTCCGTGGTTCGGGGCTGGCGCATCTGCTGGCCATTTCGGGACTCCATATGGGGCTGCTCTGTTTTGGCCTGATTGCCTGCCTGCGCGGGCTTGCAGCGCTGGTGCCATCAATCGCCTGCCGCGTGCCGGTTCACAAATTTGCCGCTGTCGCTGGCGTATCGGCGGGGCTCGGCTATGTGATTCTGTCCGGACTCTCGATCAGCGCCATCCGTGCCTTTCTGATGGCGATGCTGATCCTGGCGGCATGGCTGATTGACCGGCTGGGGCTGACGGTGCGGAATGTTGGTCTGGCGGCGGGCGCCATTCTTCTGGTCTCGCCTTTGGCCCTGTTTTCGGCAGGATTTCAGCTTTCGTTCGCGGCCACGGCCGCGTTGGTGATCTGGTTCGAGAGCTGGCGTGGCCAGACCTCCCCCGGCGGCACCATCGGCAGGGCTGGGCGGTGGCTGACCGATCTGGTCACCGCCTCACTGATTGCCAGCGCCGCGACCCTGCCCCTGACAGCCTATCATTTCGGCGCCATCGCCCCCTGGGGGGTGGCGGCCAATCTGCTCGGCATCCCGCTGACTGGCCTGTGGATCATGCCGGCCGGGCTTGCGGTGCTGATCACCACGGCACTGCCGGTTCCGGTGCTAGTCCACAAGGCAGCCTTGCTGGTCATGCAGACGGGCATCGGTGCATTGGTGACGGTTGCCAGCTGGTTCGAAAGTCTGCCAGCGTCTCCATGGCCGGTGACGCCGCCTTCACCTTCATTGCTGATTGTCGGCTATGCCGGTCTTGGCCTGTTGCTGTGCGTTGCCGGCAGGAAGCGGTTGAAACTGGCTGGCGGTGCCTGCCTTGTCTGTGGTCTCACCGTCTGGCTTGTCATGCGCCCGCCGGTTGACGGTATTCTGTTCGCGCGGGCAGGCGGTTCATCTCGTGCTGCCGGCGGAGAAGGGAGCTGCGGTGGCCTTCACAGCGCGCGGGGGACGACCACTGTCCGATTTTCTGGCAGACAACGCAGCAAGAAGTCTCGCACGAAACATCGACGAGCGAACAAGGCGGCGCCATCTGGCATTGTTTCAGCAGCGAGACCGGGCGCAGATTGCCATCGTCACCTCACGCGGCCTTCTTGGCGCGGCATGCCGCGGTCCGGCAAGCCCGGTCATCGCCACTGTCCGCGCTGATTATCCGTGCCGCGACGGCACCCCGCTGTTCAGCCTCGCCGCCTTGCCGCCTGACAATTATCTGTTGCGCATCACGCAGAATTTCGTGCGGGCACGGGCTAGTAACGGTCAGTATTTCCTGATCAATCCGGTCAGGCGTCCCTGAACCTCGACATCATTGGTCTGGAAATAGCGGGTCTCATAGCGCGGGTTTTCGGCCTGCAGTCCAATACGCCCGGGTTCCTTCAGCAGGGTCTTCAGGGTGGCTTCTTGTTTCTGGATCAGGGCGACGACAATCTCGCCATGATTGGCCGTGTTCGAGCGTTCGATCACCACGGTGTCACCTTCGAGGATGCCGGCCTCGACCATTGAGTCGCCGACGATCTCAAGCGCGAAATGCTCACCCCGTCCAAGCATGCTTGCCGGCACTTCGAGCTGGTTCGATGGATCGCTCAGTGCCTCGATTGGCGTGCCAGCCGCGATCCGGCCAAGCAACGGCAGGCTGACGGCATCAGCGGCACTGGCCACGGCACGGCCGATCTCGCCCATCGCGTTCGACGCCGGCTTCAGGATTTCGATGGCGCGGGCCCGGTTGGCCAGCCGCCGGATGTAACCGCGTTCCTCAAGTCCGGACACCAACCGGTGAATGCCGGATTTCGATGCCAGACCGAGCGCATCGCGCATCTCGTCAAAGGATGGCGGCACGTCATGCGCTTCGGCATGCGCTGTCAGATAGTCCAGAAGTTCCTTCTGCTTGCGTGTGAGCATGGTCGCCTCCACATATTCCTGCCCCGTTCCCGTGATGTTCTACCAATGTTCCGGCGCAAGCGCAAGTGCGCATGAACAAAAGCGGATCAAAGCAGCGGATCGAGAGGCATCACCATGACCATGTCACCGGCCTGCCGTGCCTCGTCATGCGGCGGGCGCACAATCAGGGCGTTGGCACCGGCATAGATGCTGATCATCGAGCTGTCCTGCTTTCGCGCCGGCGTCACGACAGCCTGGCCTTGCGGATCATAATCGAGGGTGGCGCGCAGATAGTCCTGACGGCGGTCATTGGCTTTCAGGTCGATGGCAAGCTGCGCCGCGATCATCTGCGGGTGATGATCGCTGCCACTCAGACGCGCGATGGCCGGGCGCAGAAAGATATTGGCGCACACCGCGCTGGAGACCGGGTTGCCGGGAAGGCCGAGCAGGGGCGTGTCATCGATACGACCATGGATCAGTGGTTTTCCGGGGCGCATGGCGATTTTCCAGAAGCCCAGCTCTGTGCCGCTTGCTGACAGATCGTCGACAATATGGTCATGAACGCCGACCGAGGCACCGCCCGTCGTCACCACAAGATCGAGCGGGGCCGGCGCGGCGCGGACGCAGGCCAGCATGTCGCCGGGCCGGTCGCGGGCAATGCCGAGATCGACCGGGACCGCCCCGCAAGCCGCAACGAATGACGACAGATAGACCGCGTTCGACGAGATGATCTGGCCCGGGCCGGGCGCCCCGCCGGGCGGCACCAGCTCATCGCCGGTGGACAATATACCGACAGTTGGCCGGCGCCAAACGCTGACCTCGGTGTGGCCGGCCGAAATCGCCAGCGCGATCAGCCGTGCCGACATTGCGGTTCCAGCCGTCAGGATGATGTCACCCGTGGTCACGTCCAGACCGGCCGGGCGAATGAACTGGCCCGCGCGCGGCACCTCGTTGACGGTGATCGTCGCGCCGTCCGTCTCGTCGCTGGCGCTGGCATCCTCCTGCAGCAGGATGGTGTCGGCCCCATCTGGCAGCACGGCGCCGGTGAAAATTCGCACCGCCTCGCCAGCAGCAACGCTGCCGTCCCATGGTCGTCCGGCGGCGGATTCGCCAATACGTGTCAAGCTGGCCCCGGGAGCCTGGCAGTCGGCAGCGCGTATCGCATAGCCGTCCATCGCCGACACCGCTGCCGGTGGCAGGCTCAGCCTTGCAGCGATGTCGGTCGCCAGCACGCGGCCCCTGACATCCTGCAGCTCGCAGATTTCGGTCTGTGATGGCGCAAGACCCCGGAGGATCCGGTCCAGCGCGTCGGCAACAGGAAGAAGAGGCGGCGGCGTGTCACTTGCTGGCCGGTCACTCATCGGCCCGTCACTCATCGGCATTGAAGACCCCGGACTTTCCGCCGGATTTGTGGATCAGCCTGACCGACCCGATCACCATCGCGCGGTCGACCGCTTTGCACATGTCATAAATCGTCAGTGCCGCGACGGATACCGCCGTCATGGCTTCCATTTCAATGCCGGTGCGGCCGGTTACCCGGCAGGTGGCGGTGATCCGCACCCCGGGCAGATTGTCATCCGGTTCCAGTTCGACCGCGACATGATCAAGGCCAAGCGGGTGGCAGAGCGGGATCAGGCTTGCGGTCTGCTTCGCACCCATGATGCCGGCCAGCCGCGCCACGCCAAGCACGTCGCCCTTGCCGAACCCGCCCTCGCGAATTTTCGCCAGCGTGTCAGTCGCCATGGTGATGTTGCCCTGAGCCACCGCAACGCGGTCGGTCACCGGCTTGTCACCGACATTGACCATGTGGGCCTTGCCGTCTGCATCGAAATGGGTGAGATCGGACATGAATTTACCCTCCGGCCGGAACGGGGTTGGCAAGGATGGCCTCTGTTGCCGCCGCCACATCATCTGCGCGCATCAGCGACTCGCCAATCAGGAAACAGCGCGCGCCCGACGCCGCCATGCGTGCCAGGTCCGCCGGCGCAAACAACCCGCTTTCGGCGACCACGATCCTGTCATCGGGAAGATCGGGCAGCATCGCGGCACCGACATCAAGCGAGATTGCCATGGTTTTCAGATTGCGGTTGTTGATCCCCATCAGAGGCGACTTCAATTTGCAGGCACGGGCAAGTTCGGACCGGTCATGAACCTCGATCAGTACATCCATGCCAAGCTCCATGGCACAGGCCTCAAGTTCGGCCGCCGCGCCATCATCAAGCGCCGCCATGATCAGCAGGATGCAGTCGGCGCCAAGCGCACGGGATTCCACGATCTGGATCGGATCGATCATGAAATCCTTGCGCAGCACCGGCAGGCTGACAGCGCTTCGTGCCGCGACCAGATATTCGGGCGCGCCCTGGAACCAGGGCGCATCGGTCAGCACCGACAGACAGCTGGCACCGCCCAGCTCATAGGCACGGGCGAGGGGCTCGGGGTCGAAATCCGCGCGGATCAGTCCCTTAGATGGCGAGGCTTTCTTGAGTTCGGCGATCAGCCCGTACCCATCCGCCGAAGCGCTGCGGAGGGCGGCGGCAAATCCGCGTACCGGCGAGGCTGCCTTCGCCGCCGCGTCGAGGTCGGACCGCGATGTCGCAGCCTTCAGCGCGGCCACTTCGTCGCGTTTGCCTGCTATGATCCTTGCCAGAACATCCTGCATTGCTTTAGGCGCTCCCGGCATCGCTGTTGGTGATGGCGACAAGGCTGTCGAGACACGCCATGGCCTTGCCGCTACTGATTGCTTCGACGGCCCGGTCAGCCGCGTCCCGCAGCGACGGGGCGTAGCCACCGGCCACAAGGGCCGAGGCGGCGTTCATGATCACGATGTCGCGATAGGGACCGCTCGCACCGTCAAGCACGGCGCGCAGACTTGCCGCGTTCTCTTCCGGGGTGCCGCCGCGAAGCTCGTCAATCGACGCTGTCGTCAGCCCCAGATCGTCCGGCGATACGGTGAATTCCTCAATCTTGCCGCTGGCCAGTGCGGCAACACGCGTCGGGCCCGTGGTCGACACCTCGTCAAGGCCGCTGTCACCATGAACAACCCAGGCATGCGTCGTGCCGAGATCGGCCAGTGCGTGGGCAAAGGGCACGCACAGGTCCGGATCGAACACACCGACCATGATCCGGCGGACCAGCGCCGGGTTGGCAAGCGGCCCCAGCATGTTGAAGATCGTCCGCAGACCAAGATCGGCGCGCACCGGGGCGACATGGCGCATCGCCAAATGATGGCGCGGTGCCATCAGGAAACAGATTCCGGCTTCGTCAAGGGCGCGCCGCACGGTCGCCATCTCGCAATCCAGATTGATGCCGAGGCAGGACAGCACATCGGCCGCGCCGCTTTTCGACGAGACGGCCTTGTTGCCATGTTTGGCAACCGGCACGTCACAACCGGCGACGACAAAGGCTGTCGCGGTGGAGATGTTGTAGGTACCGATGCCATCACCGCCGGTGCCGACTATGTCCATGGCTCCTTCCGGTGCCTCGATCACCGTTGCCTTTTCGCGCATGACGCTGGCCGCAGCGGCAATATCCTCCACCCGTTCGCCACGCATTTTCAGCGCGGTCAGGAACGCCGCCATCTGAATCTGGCTGATCTCGCCGTCCATGATGGCGCTGAAACAGTCACGGATTTCGTCCGGGGACGGCATGTCGCCTTCGGTCAGCTTTCTCAGGGGAACGCGCATGACGCTTGTCATCAGGGGGCCTCACGGCTGGTTACCGGTCTTGTGGGCTGGATCCGGCAGGGTTAACAGGGCGGTCAGGCCGGTGGCCTGCCGCCAGACTATATGAAGCCGGCCCCGCAATGGCAAGCAAGCCGGCGGCTGGCTGGCCATCTGAAGTGGGTGGCGACAGGCACCGGAAAAGCAATTCCGGTAAAGTGGCCCTGCAGGGCAATGATTTGCCAAAGCCCGGCGTTACCTCGCAACATTCTTTGCTTTTATCGCGCCATGGTCATTTTCCGCTTGAGCGCGACGTGATCCACGGTACCCTTAGCTTCATCGCCGTTTTAATGATCAACTTGCGGGCGATTAAGAAATACAGCTAAAGCGCTGGGACGTTTGTCGGTCATCCAGGCCTTCGCAGCCGCCACGGGACCCGCGCTAGCTAAAGCATGCTGGGTTCGGGGCGGTTTTTTTATGATCGTTTTCTGCGCAGCGTTGACAAGTCACCGGCCCCTTCGGGCCAGGGGCCGGCCGTCCCAGAATTCGGCCGGGCGATTTGATTTCAGCTTGTGCGCCCCGGCATATCGTCGAAAGCACTAAAGAGGAGACCGATAATGTCCGATCTTGTATCCAACCATCCTGTATCCAACCACCCCGCCACCCTTGCCCTTCATGCGGGCTATCGGGCCGATCCGGCCACCAATGCCGTCGCCGTGCCGATCTACCAGACGACATCATACCAGTTCGGGTCAACCGAGCACGCGGCAAACCTGTTCAGCCTGAGCGAGCTTGGCAACATCTATACCCGCATCATGAACCCGACGACGGATGTTCTGGAACAGCGTCTGGCCGCCATCGAGGGAGGCGTGGCGGCGCTTGCCGTGGCGTCGGGGCAAACGGCCTCGGCCTATGCGATCCAGAACCTTGCGGTTGCCGGCGACAACATTGTCAGCTCGACCGATCTGTATGGCGGCACCTGGAACCTGTTCCAGAACACGCTTCGCCAGCAGGGCATCGAGGTGCGTTTCGTCGACCCGTCGCGGCCGGAGAATTTCGCCGAGGCAAGCGATGAGCGCACCCGCGCCTATTATGCCGAGACTCTGCCGAACCCGAAGCTGGAGGTGTTTCCGATCGCCGAGGTGGCGGAAATCGGCCGCGCACGCGGAATTCCGCTGATTGTCGACAATACCGCAGCGCCGCTTCTGACCCGCCCGTTCGATCACGGGGCGGCGGTTGTCGTGCATTCGCTGACAAAATATATCGGCGGGCATGGCACCTCGATCGGTGGCGTCATCATCGATGGCGGCAATTTCGACTGGGCGGCGTATCCGGACCAGCAGCCGGCGCTTAACACGCCCGACCCCTCCTATCACGGGGCGGTCTGGGCCGAGGCGGCAGCCCCGCTTGGACCGGTTGCCTTTGTGCTGAAGGCACGGGTGACGCTGCTCCGCGATCTTGGCGGGGCGCTCAGCCCGGCCAATGCGTTCCAGTTGATCCAGGGTCTGGAAACGCTGCCACTGCGGATCAGGGAACATGTGGCGAACGCCTCGAAAGTCGCTGAATTCCTGAACAGTCACCCGGCGGTGGCGCGGGTCAATTACCCGCAACTTCAGACCGGTGTCGCGGCACGGCGGGCCCATGCCTATCTTCGTGGTGGTTATGGCGGGCTGGTCGGTTTCGAGTTGAAGGATGGCTACACCGCCGGCCGTGCTTTCATCGACTCGCTGAAGCTCTTCTATCACGTCGCGAATATCGGTGATGCGCGCTCACTTGCCATCCATCCGGCCTCGACGACGCACTCGCAGCTGAACGAGGCGGATCAGCGCGATACCGGCGTGACGCCGGGCTATGTGCGCCTGTCGGTGGGGATTGAGCATATCGACGACATCCTCGCCGATCTCTCGCAGGCCCTCGATGTGGCCACAGGCGGTGTCACGCAGGCGGCCGAGTAGGGCGTCCCCGGGGGGCGTCCGAAACGGAAGCGACCAGAAAATCCCTTGGCTTCAAGGGGTAGGGACCGCGGAGAATGCCTCCCCTCCGCGGTCTCTCTTTCGGTTCCAAAGGCGGTGTGGCACCAGACAAGCAGGGCCGATGCGCCGCCGGGGCAGCCATATGAGGTTTTTCTTTGAAATCTTCGCCGAGGATCTGGGCCGCTCACGCGCCTTCTATACCAATGCCATCGGGCTTGCCGTAACCCAGGAAAGCCCGGCCTTCATCGTCATGGAACGGGGCGCGGCGAAGCTTCACCTCGTATCGCGCGACCATTTGCCGGCGGCACAGCGGCGACGCGGTTGTGTCGGCATGCCGGCGGCCTGCGCCGTGGAGCTGTGTTTCGAGGTGCCGGACATCATCGCGGCGTATGATCTGGCGCGGCGAAGCGGACATTCCGTCACCGACCCGCTGCGCGACCAGCCATGGGGGCGGACCGATTTCCGGATGTTCGACCCTGACGGTGTTTATGTCCGGGTTACCGGCCAGCGGCCGGTTCCGAACGGATAGAGGTCAACATTCCAGGCCAGAATCTGGTCAGGCCAGCATCTGGTCAGGGAAAAATCTGGTCAGGGGTGCATCTGGCCGGGAAATCTCTCATCGAGCCGAAGCACCTGTGATTCCAGTTCCGCCAGATCACTTCCGGTTGGCACCTTGCGGCCGCACAGCCGCAGGAAATTCGCCAGAATACGGTAGCCTGCGACCGATGCGATGGATTCGGGATGGAACTGGACGCCATGAAGTTGATGTTCGGCATGGCTCAACCCCATGATGGCGCCTGCCTCGGTGCGGGCGGTGACGGTTAGTTCCGCCGGCAGATGGTCCTCATCAACGACAAGCGAGTGATAGCGCGTCACCGGAAAATCCTGCGGGCAATCGGCGAAGATGTCGGTCGCCACGGCGTTGGCATGGCTTCGCTTGATCCGCGATAGCTTGCCATGAACCGGCGGGTCAACGCGCAGCAGTCGGCCGCCAAAGGCCATCGCCAGCGCCTGATGCCCGAGACATACCCCAAGCACCGGCACCACTCCCGCCGCCGCGCGGATCAGCTCGATCGACATGCCGGCATGGTCGGGCGTGCCGGGGCCTGGCGAGAGGATCAAACCCTCCGGCCGCTGCGCCAACACCTCGGCAGGTGTCGCCGCGTCGTTGCGGATGATCTCCACCTCGGCGCCCAAATCGGACAGAAAATGCCACAAATTCCAGGTGAAGCTGTCATAATTGTCGATCAGGATAAACATGGTCGGTCGATGCAGGTGGGTGTGACTGTGGCAGAGATGTAGCATGCGCAAGCTTTGCGCGCAAAGGCGAAGCCGACTTCGAAACAGCTGAAAAAATTGTGGTAAAATAGTACCGTAATTCTAACATGCTGTTTTATTGTATATTTTCAAGATTTGAAATTCATAAACCGTTTGACGATGCCGTGATTACCGCCTATAACCCGCTCCAGTTTCCGGTGCGCCCCGGCGTGCCGTGACAAATTCGCGAATTTTGGAGACAATCATGCCCCTGCCAAGAACATATGTGGCAACGCCGAAGGACATCGAAAAGCAATGGTTCGTTGTCGATGCGGCGGATGTCGTTCTGGGCCGGCTTGCCTCGCTGATCGCCATGCGCGTTCGCGGCAAGCACAAGCCGAGCTACACGCCCAACATGGATTGCGGTGACCATATCATCGTGATCAATGCCGAGAAGGTGAAACTGACCGGCAACAAGCGCACCCAGAAGACCTATTACTGGCACACCGGCTATCCGGGTGGCATCAAGTCACGCACCGCCGACAAGATCCTTGATGGCACATTCCCGGCACGGGTGGTCGAGAAGGCTGTCGAACGGATGATCCCGCGCGGCCCGCTTGGTCGCAACGCGATGCGCAACCTGCATGTCTATGCCGGTCCGGAGCATCCGCATGAGGCACAGAAGCCGGCTCCGCTCGATATTGCGGGCATGAACGCGAAAAACAAGAGGTAGACATGTCTGACGAAACAAAGGTTGAAGCCACCGAAGCGCCGACCGGCATGGCCGCTCTCGAGACCCTGACCGAGGGGCCGGCCGCCGAGGCAGTCGCCGCGCCGGTCGAGCCGAAGATCGACAATCTTGGCCGGTCCTATGCCACCGGCCGCCGGAAAGACGCCGCCGCCCGTGTGTGGGTCAAGCGCGGCACAGGCCAGATGAAGATCAACGGCAAGGATGTGAGCGAATATTTCGCGCGTCCGGTGTTGCAGATGATTCTGGCGCAGCCGTTCGAGGCCGCCGAGCGTGTTGGCGAGTTCGACGTTGTCGCCACCGTTCGTGGTGGCGGGCTGTCCGGACAGGCCGGTGCCGTTCGCCATGGTATCAGCCGCGCCCTGACGCTGTTCGAGCCCGGCCTGCGGCCGGCGCTGAAGGCCGGCGGGTTCCTGACCCGTGACCCGCGCGTCGTTGAGCGGAAGAAATACGGCAAGGCGAAGGCCCGGAAGAGCTTCCAGTTCTCCAAGCGTTAAACGCGCTTACAGACAATTTTACCGGGGCTGCTTTCATCGGCAGCCCCTTTTTTATTAACGCGGCTAACCTTCTCAGGACCGAAAAGGAAATCCGCATTTGCATATCAGACTGGCCACCGGAAATGATGTTTCGGCATTACGCGCGATTGCAACCAATGCCTACGCGCAATATGTCGGGGCGATTGGCCGTGAACCGGCGCCGATGGTCGCCGATTTTGATCATCATTTG
>Ga0181579_10001388_pt1 | contig 19957 bp, 14 predicted proteins | sample 071ome_24_FD_132996 | JGI IMG/M metagenome (GOLD analysis project Ga0181579, IMG submission 132996) | Coastal salt marsh microbial communities from the Groves Creek Marsh, Skidaway Island, Georgia - 071402CT metaG (megahit assembly) | ecosystem: Environmental > Aquatic > Marine > Intertidal... | reverse complement strand
GGGGAGGGCGGCAAGCCGCGCCGAACGAAACAGATCGTCGTCACACGCCCCTTCGAAAACAAGAACAGCCGATTCGTTTGGCATCTCATGCGCATGGACGGACGTACGTAGGTCGGGCGCTACAACTGCCAGCGCCGAACGCCTGCGATCCGACGCTCGCGCCAAATCCCTTTGATATCGGCCAAGATACCGTTGTCGGTAAGAAGGCCGGCAAGTTCCTGATCCGACATCTTCACATAAGCCTCATGCGCGACGGCGCCGACCGCAGCGTCGAATGGCCCCACCATGCCGTCGGCAAGGTCGATGCCATAGAACTGCTGCGCTTCGGCAGGATCGGCAATCGGATCGTGCACCGTAACCTGATGGCCAAGTTCCTGTAGACGCGCGACGATATCGACGACCCGGGTGTTGCGCAGATCCGGGACGTTCTCTTTGAACGTCAGCCCCATGACCAGCACACGCGCAGGCGAAGCGAGATCGGCAGCAACCGAGTCGGCGATGAAGGCGCCCATCCCATCGTTGGTGCTTCGTCCAGCCAAGATCACTTTGGGATCATGTCCGACCGCCACCGCCTTGGCGGCAAGGTAATAGGGGTCGACCCCGATACAGTGACCGCCCACAAGGCCCGGCCTGAAGTCGAGGAAGTTCCACTTGGTGCGCGCGGCGTCGAGGACGTCATGGATCGACAAATCCATCTTGTGAAAAACCGCTGTGATCTCGTTGACGAACGCGATGTTGATGTCGCGCTGCGCATTCTCAATCACCTTTGCGGCTTCGGCCGTCCGGATGTCGCGCGCCCGAAACACGCCGCCGGTCGTTACCGCGCCATAAACCTCGGCAAGTTTTTCGGTCACCGCGGGGGTTTGCCCGGCGATCACCTTGGTGATGCGGTCCACCGTATGCTCGCGGTCGCCCGGATTGATTCGCTCGGGCGAGTAGCCCAGGAAAAAGTCTGTGCCGCAGACCAATCCGGACTCCTTTTCGAGAATCGGGCCGCAGATTTCCTCCGTCACGCCTGGGTAAACGGTGCTTTCATAGACGACGATGGCGCCCCTGGCGATATGTCGGCCGACCGTGCGCGAGGCGGCCTCTACGGCTCGTAGGTCAGGCTGGTTAGCCGCATCCACCGGTGTGGGAACCGTGACGATGACGACGTCGGCCGCAAGGCCAGCCTCATCAGAAGTGAAGATGGCGGCGCAGTTCCGCAAGGCGGCCTCGTCTAGTTCACCCGTTCGGTCATGCCCAGCGTCGATTTCAGCAATACGCGCCTCGTCGATATCAAAACCGACGACTTTGAACTTTCTTGCAAGGGCGACACAGAGCGGCAGGCCGACATAGCCCAGCCCAACAACAGCTATCTTCATTGGTTTGGATTCCTTCGTCGAATCGGCGCGTCTCGTACGATGGCGGTCATTGCCTGTCAACAACAGCTGGTCGCATCATAGATGATCTATTGGGTGCAGTTCGCCGTTGCGCATTTCGTATCGAACGTCGGCGAGTGCGAGCAGCGTGGGTTCGTGACTAATGACGATGATCGCTGTCTTATTCTTTAGTTCCGTCAGGTTGGTAACGACCCGTTTCGCGGTTGATGCGTCAAGAGCGCTGGTTGCTTCGTCGAGAATGAGCAAACGGGGCTGGCGGTAGAGCGCGCGCGCCAGTGCGATCCTCTGGCGTTGTCCGCCGGACAGCATATTGCCGCGTTCCCCGACCATCGTGTCGATCCCAAACGGCAAGTCGCTCACGAAGTCCGTGGCATCGGCAAGTCGCATCGCCTCGGCGAGACGCGAGGCGTCTTTCCCGCCCTCACCCTCGCCTAGGGTTATGTTCTCGCCGATCGTCCCGTGAAAAAGCGGCGCATCTTGCGGTACGAAGCCGATCATGCGTTGCCACGCAGCAAGATCGATCTCGCTCAAGGAGGTCCCGTCGAGCAACACGCGACCGGAATCGAGCGCGATCAGCCCGGCGATGACGTCAATGAGCGTGCTTTTGCCGTGCCCGGATGGACCGCTTATCGCAATCGCGCTGTTCGCAGGGACGGTGAGATTGATGTCCTGCAATCCGTGGATGCGGCCAATTTGTGCTTCCGCACCTTCGTCGAGGCCGGATCTGCCTTGATAGCGAAATGCACCGTCAACGATTTTGAGATCGGTCGAATAGGACGGCGGCTTCGTTCCCGTCGTCGCGGCGCGATTTGCTTCGTAATCTCTAAGGCGCTCCAACCATTCTTGCACCCAAGCCGCATGATTGGCCGCCCTGAATAGGCCGGACTGAACCGTCACGATTTTCGGCGCCAAGCGATAGAACACCGCGAGAAATACAAGACCGAGGCTGATCGGCAAATCGCCGGTCCCCATTGCGATCAGCAATAGAATGCCGAGAACAAACAGAACGGCGACGAGTTCGAAAGAAAGCCGCGATGATTCGACAAGAATGTCCTGGCGAAGGCGCGCGCCTCGATAGCGATCCACGATCGTACGATAGCGTCCGGTAACAAAACCACGCAGGCCCTGGGCGAATAAGAGTTTGGCGTTGCCGACGCTTTCTTGGGCATGACCGAGCACAGAGGACTCTAGTTGGCTCGCCTCCTGGCTGGCGCGGCGCCCGCGCGACACGAGCCACAGGTAGACCGGCAAAACGACGATCGCGAACGCCAAACTGAGAAGAGTGAGCCGCCAAGAAAGAATGAGAGCGATCACCAGATAGGCACATCCCGCAATCGCGTTGGTCCCGGCCAGCAGGAGGTTGTGCAATCCGATGCCCGCTTGAATGGGATCGGCATTGAGCGCCTTGACGATGTTGCCGGACTTTTCCGCTGCAAGGCGGGGCCACGCCAACCCCATAACGCCGTCGAAAAGCAGGCGGCGCATGCGCGCGTCGGTTCCCGTCACCAACATGTGGATCGCAACGGTCGACAGCCAAATGAGGACCGCCGACACGATCGCCAAGACGCCGAAACAAACCGCAAGATTGGTAATCGACGACTCAATGCCGACGGCCGTGAGAACCGACAGCACAATACGAACGGCAAGCCCGCCACTGGCGACGCCTCCACCGCCCTCGATGATGGGGACAAGTAAAACCAGCGCGCTCCCTTCGAGTAATGCCGCAATTCCCGAAAGAAAGAACAATGGGATTAGGCGGCCAGCGCCGCCTGGGACGGCCTGAAAATAGACCGCGAGCCGCCCGATCACGGAGCAGACCTAGCGGCGTAAAGAACATAGGCCTGGTTGCGAAAGATCTCTTGCAGCCCCGTCATATCGTAGTCCGTGCCCGCAGAGGCGACGAACCGGTCCCGACCGCGTCGGTTTTCCAAAACATGCGTCACATCGCCTTCTTCGATGAGGTCCTTCAGAGACCTCGGATCGACATAGGGATAGCGCCAGAAGAACCGAGCGATAAACCGACCCGCGTCGCCGAAGGCTGTGAGGTCTCCATTGTACTTGGCCAGCCTAGCGTCGGTTGCAGCGAGGAAATAGTAGCTTTCGGGATCATGGAGACAAAGCAGCGTCACGTCGCGCTCTCGGGCTAACACTTGGGCGACCTCCCCCTCCGCGTCGCTTCCGAATCCCCGATGCGTACGGGACATGAAGACCACCGTCGCGACATACCCGCCAAGGCACGCCAACGAAACGGCCGCGATAACCAGCGGACTCGGATGGGTAAACCACAACAGCATCCACCCCGCTGGTGCGGCGAACTCAAGATAGCGTTCGCTTTCACCAAGAATGCGCGCAGGACCAAATGCCGTGAGAAACCACGGGACGAGCGCCACCCATGACAGCGCGAATGCTAACGCCAGCTCATAGTTCCCGGGGCTCGACCAGGCCAATCCAATCGCCAAGATCAATGGAAAGTGACGCACGAGACCGGAAACGAGTGGGTTGTGCCAAAGGCTTTCTACCAAGAGACGACGCAGGTTTGCCGCGCGCAGTGCATCCACTAATGCTCGCCAGTTGTTGCGGTGAGCAACCATTCCCTGGTTGCGCCGGAAATACCAGGTGAGATGGCCTAGCTGGCCCACCAGTTGACGGACGAACATCGCGCGAAAAAGCACGAGCGCCAGCACCGCTGCCGCAATGGCGACGAGAGCAATCTCGTAACGTCCGGTAACGACTGCCACGATCGGCGTGATGAACACCAAGTTCTGCACCGCAAATTTCGACGTCAGAAGCATCAGGGCCAGCGGCAACACAGACAACGCCCAAGCTTGCGGAACGGTTTCCGCCACCAACCAGCAGACGACCGCCAACGCGTAGAAAGCTTGCCCCCAAACACGCGGGGTCAACGTAAAAGCACGTGGACCGATATGCGGCAGGACCAATCCGGGAAGGACAAGGTAGAGCCCCGCCACGGCGAACGCCTGGCCAAGGTCCGCGGCGCCATGAACGTACAAGACCGCGGATGTCGCAACCGCAACAATGAGATCACCGAGGGCACCGCCGAACCGATCAAACCAGCGCACCTGGCCCGGATTGAAAAATGACAACGCCCAATGGAAGAGGGCCGGATAAGCGTGACGTCCCGGTCCGGTGATGCGGGGATTTTGCTGCGGAAGACGATGCCCCGTCTCTCGGATAAGACGGATGTAGGCTTGGTGATAGTAGGCATCGGTGCCGTGATACCTCGGCCATACCAAACGTGGCAAAACGCGCAACACGATGGCAATTGCGAGCACGACCATGCCGAGCCAGAGCGGCATCACCGCAGCACTCACGCGGCGGGCGCCCTTACCAATGACGAATAGATGCGACGTTCATTTGCGCGTACCCGATCCGGATCGAACATCCGGTCGGCCACCACGCGGCATGCCCGCGCCATCCGCTTTGCCTCGTCAGGGTTGTCTAGAGCCGCCGTCAACTGCGCCGCCATATGGTGGGCATCGGGGAAATCGGCGAGAAAACCCGTCTCCCCCGGTCGCACGAGTTCCGCGTGCCACTCCACGTCGAAAGCGACGACCGGCAGATCGAGTAAAATGGCCTCGACCAGTGAACTCCCGCCGTAGGGCACCAAAGCCACGTCGGCATAGGCCGCTGCAGATCGAATAAACGCCCGGTCGCGGAACCCTAGAAAGGCAACCCTGTCCGCCACTCCGGCGGCGCGTGATCGCGCCTCCAGCGTTTCGCGCAATGGCCCGTCGCCGACGATGACGAAGGCGACATCGGCATGTGTCGCGGCAAGGGCAATGAACGCCTCAAGGGCCTCCGCAACGTATTTTTCCGGCCCCAATCGAGACCACAGCAAGATCACGCGCCCACTTTGTGGAAACCCCGGTAAATCGGTGCGCGGCCGCACAGGCGCATCCATAATGGTCTGGTCGATCGAAATGCGCGCCAGACGGCTTTTGGTTGGGTCCGCCCCATTCGAAATCGCGCTTTGCAGGTTGTTGAGGTTGTAACCGACAACAAGATCGCAGCGCCGATAGAAGCCTTCTGCAATCAATCGATGAACCGCGCCGGCGAACAACCGTGGGAGCAACCAGCGGGTCCGAATGCGGCAGTAAAAGTAGGTGCCGAGAGAATGCGTTAGGAGATCGATGTTGCCGCGCACCTGGGTGGTGAGCCGGCAGCCCGTCAGCAGTTGGATGAGCAGGGCGCGTGGCACCATCGCGCTGGGTGACATGACCTCCAGAACATCGGATCCCAACCGGCGCATTAACCGAATCGTTGCCGGAATACTCGAAATCTCGAGCCACATCCGGGTCGTTAGCGGGACGAGGCGCTCGACGAACTGCGGCAAGCACATCGGGAGTTCCACACCGATGATGCCCGGAGCGAGCCTTCTCGCCCCGCCCGACCGGTCGCCGGTGTGAACGACATACGTGCGAACGAACGGATCCCGCCCATAGAACTGAGCAAGCGTATCAGGCGTATTGAGCCGCGATGTGTCCGCAATCGAGTCGGCCGTTAGCGAGACGATCGTGCTGCGCGTTGCAGGTTCAAGGCGGCGAACGATGAGGAGCGCCAACAGGAAGATGGGCGCCGCAAGAATGACGATAATTACGGCAAGGAGGGCGTCGACTAGGCGCATTTCCGAAGACGCCGTGACGGCCTAGTCATATCGGAGGGCAATGCTGCCGTCTGCGCCGACATCGACCATACCGATAGGTTTGGCGGGTGTTCCGCCGACGATCGTGCGATCGGCCACATTCCGATTTACGAAACTGTTGGCGGCAACGACACATTGCGTCCCGATGGTCACCCCGCACGCGATGACGACCTGGCTACCGACATAAGTGCAGTCGCCGATCGAAACCGCGCCGATTCGCTTGTCCGATATGCCGCCCGAAAGGGACCAGAGAACCGTATCGTGGGTATAGATCTGGACACCGGCCGAGATCGAGCAGTGGTGGCCGATGGTCAGACCGCCTTGGGAACCGTCCAGCAATGTATAGGGCCCGATCCAGCTTCCCTCGCCGACGCGAACATCACCGTAGACGAGGCTTGAATTGTAGATGCTGACGTCCTTGGCGAAGCCAAGTCGTTCGGCACGTTCCCAACGATCGAACATGCCGTCTTGGAAAGGAAGACTCCGATCAAACCTTTCGCGCAGATCCTCGTCCGTACGCTCGTGAAGCAACTGGATGGCCTTGCGCAGATCCTCGTCCGTCATGCCAGGCCCTCCCAACGGCCATGCGCAAAAATATCGAGCCAGTTCTCGACGCACAGCAGCGACCAGATCAGTAGTCGCCGATTCTCCCGACCCTCAAGGTGATCGTTAACGAGCTCGGTCACTGTCTTTCGATCCAGAACATCGTAGATACGCGCGCGTGGCGACATCAACAGGTCGCGCACGTAATCGATGCTCTCGCCACGGAACCAACTGGCATCGGGCCCCGAGAACCCTTGCTTTTGACGCTCGGAAATATCCGTCGGGACATGGCGGGCCATCGCCTTGCGCAACAGCTTTTTGCCGTCTTTCGTGCGGGCAAAGTACTTGTTCAGTTTGCCAGGATCGTTTTCGTTCATCTGCACAACGTCCTGCAGATTGTCGAGCTTCATCGCCGTTGGGAGCGCCATCGCGAAATCGACAAGATCGTTATCCAGGAACGGCACACGGGTTTCGAGGCTATGCGCCATCGACAGTTTATCGTCGACAGTCAGTAGACCGTGCAAAAAGGTCTTTGCCTCGAAATACATCGAATGATTGATGTAATCCTCGGGCCGCGTGAGAGACGATGCGTGCTCTTGAAAGACATCGTGAAAAATCTGTCTCGGGTCCACGGCCGCCGCGGCGGCGCCTAGCGGTGCAAGCATTGCGTTTCTTGATTCCGACGGCACGAGGCGCTGCCAGAAGTCATAGTAGTTCGCGGCATATTCCTCAAAGCTCGTCGCCACAGCGCCCCGGTAATAACGCCACGGATAACCGCCGAACATCTCATCGCCGCCGGTGCCAGCCAGAACGACTTTGGCGAACCGGCTCGCCAGTCGTGCCGCGTAGTAGTTCGGATAGCTTTGACCCACGCGCGGCTCTTCGATGTGCCACACAACCTGCCGCATGGCGCGCTCCATATCGCCGGCCTTCAGCACCATCTCGTACTGCTGGGTACGAAACAGGTAGGACATATGCTCGGCACTTGCCCGTTCATCGAAGGCGAGCTCGATACCGGACGCCGAATTAAGATCGAATCCGACCGTGAACGTACTCATTAGCGGAAGCTGCTGCGCTGCGACCGCCGTGATCGAACCGGAGTCAATGCCCCCGCTCAAATAAGCACCGACCGGTACATCGCTGACAAGCTGCCGACTGACCGCTTGGGTAAAGAGCCGGTCGAGCTCCTCCGTCAGTTCGGCTTCGCTGGCGTGGGTTTCGGGTTCCACGAAAGCGTAGTCCCAGTAGCGCCGCACCTGCGGCGTTTCGGCACCCTCCGCGAACGTCATGATCGTTCCGGGTTCCACGATGCGAACGCCGTTTAGGATGGTGTTGTCGGTGAAGCAGTTCTGAAACGTCAGATACTCGACCAACCCGGCCGTCCCGACTTGCGGCGAAAAATCGGGATGAGCCAAGAAAGCTTTCGACTCCGAGCCGATCAGCAGGGTGCGACCTGCAAGCGTGTAGTAGAGCGGCTTGATGCCGTAACGATCGCGGACAAGATGAAGGCGCCGTTCCACCGTGTCCCAGAGAGCCAGAGCGAACATCCCGTTGAAATGCTCGACCGCGCCAAGGCCCCAATGCGCGAACGCGTAGAGAACGACCTCGCTATCGGTGCGCGAGCGAAACCTAAACCCCGCACTTTCAAGTTCGGTTCGCAGTTCGGCAAAGTTGTAGACCTCACCGTTGTAAGAAAGCACGAAGCGCCCATCGGGCGTCGCGATCGGCTGATGCCCAGCTGCGGTCAGATCGATGATCGACAGACGACGATGGCCTAGACCGAGCGCACCATCGACATGCACCCCACGATCGTCCGGCCCGCGGTGGGTCAGCATGTCGGTCATGCGGCCCAACACGACCGGCGACACCGGGGCGCCATCCAAGTTGAAGATGCCCGCTACGCCACACATAAAGCGCTAGATCCCGTGAAGCGTTTCGGAAACGTAGGCGTAGTCCTCGGCTGTCATCCGATTGTGCAGCGGCAGGGCGAGGGTTTGCCGTTCAAGCCGACTTGCCACCGCAAACTGCCCGGTCTGTAGGCCCAATCGATCCTTGTAGTACCCCAGCTCGGTGACGGCATGGGTCCCCGGGCGGGTACTGATCCCCGCGTCTTGAAGCTTTTCCATGATGTCGTTGCGCGCCATTGGTGCGGTGTCTTCGTCGACGACGGTCACGAATGCTTGCCAAGCGTGCGTATAGCCCGCCGGGATCGTCGGCATGCGCAACCACGCGATATCAGCCAGGGACTCGCAATACCATTGCGCCCATTTCTCGCGTTCCGCGATGAAGCCATCCAGCTTGCCGAGCTGCACCAGCCCCAAGGCCCCTTGCAAATCGGTCATGCGATAGTTGAACCCGAGTACATCGAAGTCCGGCAGAAGATACGGCTTCGGGCCATGATGGCGAATCTCTTCCGAAACACTCGCGCCGTGATTACGCAACCGGTCGGCAGCCTCGGCAAGGGCCTCGTCGTCGGTGGTTAACATGCCGCCTTCGCCGGTGGTGATCGACTTGCGCGGATGAAAACTGAAACAGGCCATGGTCCCGAGACCCCCAGCCGGCCGCCCATCGAGGGTCGCACCGGCAGCGCAGGCGGCGTCTTCGATCACAGCAACACCTGGCGGAAGGACATCGCGCAGGGCAGTCATGTCGGCACATAACCCAAAAAGATGCACGGGAATCACGGCTTTGGTACGCGCCGTCAGGGCCGCTTCGACCTTGGCCATGTCCATATTGTAGGTATGCGGATCGACATCGACGAAGATCGGGGTTGCGCCGCAATAAACAGCGACATTGGCCGTCGCGACCCACGTAAAGGCGGGCACGATGACTTCGTCGCCCGGACCCACGCCCACAGCGGCAAGCGCAAGGTGAAGTGCGGTGGTGCAGCTTGTCGTTGCGAGCGCACGCGCAACTTGATGTCGCGCCGCAAACGCTTCTTCAAAAGCTTTGACCTTGGGACCTTGGCTCAGCCAGCCGCTTTCGATCGACTCGCGCAGCGCGAGCCACTCTTCCTCTCCGGTGCTTGGTAGAGCGATCGCGATATTGCGGCGCGCCGATTCGGTCACAGGCTAGCCCGCAGCGGCCCGTCGGGCGTCGACCGCTTCTTTGTGGGCGTTGCGCCAGGTGATCAGTTCGCGAAGGCCGGTTTCCAATTCGACGTTCGCATTGAAGCCGATGTCGTTCGAGGCATTCTCCGTCGCGCCGATCCGGTTGCGAACGAACGTTTGCCCTTCGGGCACGTATTCGATGCCCCCAGGATTGTTGGTGAGGCGATTGACCATTTCGGCCAGTTCCTTGATCGAGGTGCGCTTGCCGGTACCGACATTGTAAAAGCGATCGTCGACCGATGCCTTCATCGCGCAAAGATTGGCGCGCCCACAATCACCGACGTAGACGAAGTCATAGGCTTGGCTGCCATCGCCGTAGACCTTCAGCGGTTCGCCGCGATCGACGGCGTCGAGCATCTTCATGATGACCGCGATATAAGCGCCCCGATAATCCTGGCGCGGCCCGTAGACGTTCATATATCGAAGCCCGGCATAGGAAAGGCCGTAGCGATGATGATAGGCCCGCGCCATCGCCTCGCCGGCGATCTTCGTCGCCCCGTAGAAGTTCTGATTGTTGAACGGATGATCTTCCGACATCGGCTCTTCCACCGCATCGCCATAGACCGACGCCGAGGACGAGTAGACCAGGCGTTTCACACCTTGCTGAACGCAAGCTTCCAGCACATTAAAAGTGCCGCCGATGTTCACGTCGAACGCAGACCGGGGGAATTCGTGACATTGCAACAGCCACAACGCCGCAAAATGAAAAACACCGTCGGCACCTTTGAGCGCCGCGTTCAACAGATCGGTTTGGGTGATGTCGCCGCCGACATCGAAGATGGAAACGCGCGGATCGGTCAGCACCTTTTCAAGGTTCTCGTGCGTGCCGCGAACGAAGTTGTCGTAGATGACCACCTCGCCGACATCTTCCTCCACAAGGCATTCCACAGCGTGCGACCCGATCAGGCCTGCGCCGCCGATAACGACAAATTTCTTTCCGCGCACATCCATTAGGCTGTCACCACGCTGCGTAATCCTTCGAGAATGCGTTGCTGCACCGGTTCTTCGAGATACGGGTGCATGGGGAGACTGAGCACTTCGCCGGACAACCGCTCGGAAACCGGCAGCTCACCTCCCACGACCGGATAGTTGCGGTACGCCTGCTGCTGGTGGAGCGGTTTCGGGTAATAGACTGCAGTGGGAATGCCGCGCGTTTTCAACTGCGCCGCGACCGCATCACGATCGGCCACCCGAAGGGTGTACTGCGCCCAAGCCGACACTGCGTCGTTGAAGATCCGCGGCGGGGTCACCGCTTCGGGCACGGCATTATTGTATCGCGCCGCTACCTTGCCCCGCGCCACGATCTCATCCGCCAAAATAGTGAGTTTGCACGACAAGATGGCCGCTTGAATGGTATCCAGGCGGCTGTTCACGCCGATGCGGACATTGTCGTACTTGTCTTTGCCTCCGCCATGCGCGCGTAGCGAACGCAGTTGATCGGCGAGGTCGTCATCGTCGGTCAGAATGGCGCCACCGTCGCCGTAGCAGCCCAGCGGTTTGGACGGGAAAAAGCTGGTGCTGGTCACCTTCGCGAGGCCGCCAACCGGCCGGTCGCCCCGACTCCCGCCAAAACTTTGCGCCGCGTCGGCGATCACCAGCATGTCCTCTGCATCGGCGAGGGCGTTGAGGGCGTCGTAATCGGCGGGTAATCCAAACAGGTCGACGGGTATCATCGCGCGCGGTCGCAGGCCTTGGCGGCGGGCTTCCGCGACACCCTCTTGCATCGTTTCGACCGACGCGTTGAACGTGTCGACATCGACATCCACAAAAATCGGCGTCGCCCCGGTCAACACAACCACTTCGGCCGTAGCCACGAAGGTAAACGATGGGACCAAGACTGCGTCGCCGGCACCGATGCCGTGCGCAAGCAAAGGGAGAAAAAGCGCGTCGGTGCCGTTGCCGCACCCGATGGCGTGGGCAACCCCCGCAAACTCGGCAAGGTCGCGTTCGAACTCTTTTACTTCGGGGCCGTTGATGAACGCGCCATGCGCGATCACGGTCGAAATGGCTTCATCAAGGCCGGGCTGCAGCCGGTCGCGCTGCGCCGCAAGGTCGATGAACGGAATCTTTGGGGCGGGGTTGTCGTTCAAACCGCTGCTGCCTTTGTTTCGATTTCTTGCAAGGTATCGGTGCTCGTTTCCTGATAGCGACGGCCTGTCCGTGGACAGACCAAATCCTCGCCGAGGCGTTCGCCACTATGGCTCACCCAACCGATGCGCCGGGCAGGCACACCCGCCATCAATGCAAACGGCGGTACGTCATGGGTCACCACGGCGCCGGCGCCAATCATGCAATAGGCGCCTAGTTCGACCCCGCATACGATTGTTGCATTGGCGCCGATCGTCGCACCGCGCCGAACGGTGGTGTTGCTGAACTCGTCGCGCCGGTTCACCTCGGCACGCGGGTTCCGCACGTTGGTGAAAACACAACTCGGTCCACAAAACACGCCATCCTCGAGCGTTACGCCCTTGTAGACCGAGACGTTGTTTTGAATCTTGCAGCCGTCCCCAATCCTTACGTCGGGCCCGATCGATACGTTCTGCCCGACAACACAGTCGGACCCTAGCGTCGATCCCGACAGCACATGGCTGTAGTGCCAAACTTTGGTGCCGGCGCCGAGTGTCGCTGGCTGATCGACCCGAGCCGTCTCATGAACGAATACCTCGCCTGCCGCACCAGCGAGCGAAACGGGCCGGCCGGTGGTCATGGAGCGTTCGGAGGCATCGAGCACCTGCAGCACGGCAAGACCTTCGGCCCCGTCGGTGCGCGGGGTGCGACGGGTCTCCATGCATTCCAGGAAGTGCGCGCATTCGAGTTTGAGCGGCTCGTCCTCGGCCAGCGGGACCGGCTCGCGGTCGGCTTTCTCCGGGATCGGCATGCCTTCGCGCCACTCGATGCGATGGGGGTAGAGCGACAGCTTGCTGTCCCAGGACTCCCCGTCGTCGAACACCGCCATCCCCTGGTCACCAACGACGACAAGTTTTTGTTCCTTGAAGGGGTGCAACCACGAAACAAAGACGTGCGCGCTTTCGCCACCGGGAAAGGACAGGTGCGTCGTCGTCACATCGGCGATGGTTTTGTGTAGGTAGTAACTGCCCGTGGCATTGACGCGCGCCGGCGGCGTTCCGACCAGCGACAGGATCATCGACAAATCGTGGGGCGCGAAGCTCCATAGGATGTTTTCCTCGCGGCGCACCTTTCCAAGATTGAGGCGATTCGAATAGATGTACTGCAAGCGCCCCAGGCGACCCTCGCTGACAAAGGCGCGGAGCTGCAAGAAAGCTGGATGGTATTGCAGCAGGTGCCCGACCATGAGAATGCGGCCGGCATCTCGCGCCATCGCTACCAATGCCTCGGCATCCGCCACTTGAAGGGCGAGAGGTTTTTCGACGAAAACGTCCTTCCCCGCCAGCAATGCCTCGCGGGTTAGAGTGGCATGCTGCTCAGCCGGCGCGGCGATGACCACGCCACCAACCGCCGGGTCGGCAAGGACCTCGACAAACCCCCGCACCGGCACGTCGTGCGCAGCCGCCAAACCCGCCGCGCGGTCCGGATCGACATCGCAAATTGCCGCTAGAGCGCCTAAGTCTTTGAAATTCCTGACAAGATTCTTGCCCCAGTAGCCACATCCGACAACGGCCACGTTTGATACAGCGGCTGTCATTGGGGGTTATGCACAGTTGGGAACATGAACAAGTGTCTGAATTACCACCGACAATTCGGCGGGCGCCCATTTATGCCCCCGACGCCGGGCCGCAGCAAGGAGGTTTTCTGTTCGCCGCCGGGACCTAGCGTCACAAATCTCGAACCCCAGACGGGATCAGGTCTGTATGTTGGCGGCCAATGGGACATGAATATCAATGATGACCGAATCGCCCCGTCTTCTCACCACCCGTGCCGTAGCGGTCGGCATCCTGGTTTTGCTGCTGGGACTGGTAATGCCGTTGGCCCCCAATGGCACCGTGGCAGCGCTGTTATTGCTGGGTCTTGCGACCCTATCGGTATCGACCATCCGCCAGGTGACGACGAGCCTTCCGATAGAACTCGGGATCGGTCTGGTCGTCCTGGCGGCTTGGACGGTGGCCTCGGCGTATTGGTCGCCTCTCGCAGACCCGGGCAAGGCACTCCGCACGGTGGCGCTCGGCGTGCCCGGCCTCGTGCTCTTCGCTTGGCTCGGAGACAACGCACCACGGTCCCGAACGCTTCGTCGTGCCCTGCTCGTCGCATTGACCGTCGCCGCAGCCATCTTCCTATTCGAAGGATTGAGCGGCGCCGCACTGATGCGCGCCCTTCGTGGCGAAGACGCCGACACTGCCGCCAATAATCTCGAACGCGTCGGACGCGGCGTTGTCTTGTTCTCGATCTTGCTGTGGCCGACGGCGATCGCACTTGGTCGAAAGCGGCTGGCGATCGGTGGTCTCTTTTTTGTTGGCGGCGCGTTTGCGATCGTCCTATTGCCGATGAACGCCGCGACTGTCGGTTTGTTGCTGGGGACCGTGATGTTCGTTGCGGTCCGTATCGCTCCGCGGGCAGCGCTCACCGTGCTGGCAATCGCATTCTGTCTCTACGCCGCTTTTGCGCCGTGGATATCGCGCGACATCGTCACCATCCCGGCGTTAATAGACCGACACATCGAACTCCCAACGCCGTGGGCTCACCGCATCGGCATTTGGAACTTTGCCGCCGGCGAAGCTGCCGACGCAGCGCCGCTCGGCGCGGGATTTGATGCCGCGCGCGCGATTGGCGCCCAAGGCGATGTCATCGAGTCGCTACGGCCACAGTTCGGTTATGCGCCGGCCGCCCTGCCGCTACATCCCCACAATGCCGTCCTCCAGGTTTGGCTTGAGCTAGGCGTCGTCGGCGTCATCGGGCTCGCGCTCGTCTTCGTCGGCCTGTTGCGGGGGCTTTGGCGATCGGGCCTGACCCCTTGGGGGCGGGCAGCAGCCGCGGCCGCCGTGGTCACGGCGCTTCCGCCGTTCGTCCTCAACTTCGGTATCTGGCAGGCTTGGTGGCTGGCGACCTTGTGGCTCGCCGCCGCGATTGCCGCCGGGCTTCTGACCCAAGGCGACCCTCACGAGGCCTGAACCGTTCTTGTTTTGCGGGCGGTGGGCGGCCATAAGTTTGCCATGACATCGAGCGCCACAGCGGTTCGTCCATGTGCGGCATAGCCGGGTTCTTGCAGCTGAAGGCTGAAATCGATCAGCCGCTGGCGCAGGTTGCTCAGACAATGGCCGATACCTTGACCCATCGGGGTCCGGATGATTCAGGGGCATGGGCGGACGAGGCGGCCGGGATCGCCCTGGGGCATCGGCGCTTGTCCATCATCGATCTGTCGGCGGCCGGCCATCAACCGATGCTGTCGGCCAATGGTCGCTTCGTCGTGAGCTACAATGGCGAGATTTACAACCACGGCGACCTTCGAAAAGAACTGGAGGCGCAAGGCGCGGCATTTCGTGGGCATTCCGATACGGAGGTCATTGTCGAAGGTTTCGCGCGATGGGGCATCGCCGAAACATTGGCGCGCCTTATCGGAATGTTTGGCATGGCGGTTTGGGATCGCGAGACCCGATCGCTGACGTTGATCCGCGACCGTATCGGGATCAAACCGCTTTACTGGGGGCGGTTCGGCCAAACCATCGCATTTGGCTCCGAGCTTCGCGCGATCCGCGCCCACCCGCGCGTTCGCCCGACGATCAATCGTGCCGCGGTCGCCGATCTCGTGCGCCACGGATACGTCACCGGAGAGCATTCGATCTATCAGGAGATCCGGCGTATTCCGCCCGGTGGATCGGTGACCTTCGAGGCAAACGGCACGACGACCGAGACACGTTATTGGAGGATCCAGGCCGATACCGCCCACCATGATGAAGCGCCGGCGGCGGCCCGCGAACGCATCGAGGCTTTGCTGGGCGACGCGGTGAAACGCCGGATGGTGGCCGATGTCCCGCTTGGCGCCTTTCTTTCGGGCGGCGTCGACTCGTCGGCCGTCACAGCGTTGATGCAGACGCAGAGCAGCCGGCCCATCAAGACCTTCACGGTCGGTTTCGGCCAACAGGATTATGACGAGGCGGCGCACGCCCGTGCGGTCAGCGACCGGCTCGGCACCGAACATACCGAGATCCGATTCGACGCTGACGAAGGGGCGGAACTCATTCCCAGATTGCCGGAAATGTATGACGAGCCCTTCGCGGATTCGTCGCAAATCCCCACCTTTCTGGTTTCCCAGGTCGCGCGCCGCGACGTGATCGTCGCGCTCTCGGGGGACGGTGGCGATGAAGTTTTTGCCGGCTACACCCGTCACCAGTTGGCGGCACGGTGGGGCCGGCTCGGCGGCATGCCCGTCGCGCTACGCCGGATGATCGGCGGCGCTTTGCGGTCAACCTCCCCCGACACCTTGGATCGCCTGACGCGGTTGTTACCGGCAAACCGTCGGCCACCACAGGCCGGCATGCGGCTGCATAAACTGGGTGCGGTGCTGTCGGCGCGATCGCTGCATTCCGTTTACGACACCCTGACGCGATACGGGGATTCCTTCGTCCTTGGCGTTGACGAACCTGCATCAAGCGCCGGGGGGGCAGAAGCCGACGACCCTGTCCTGTGGATGCAGACCCAAGACCTCAACGGCTATCTGCCTGACGACGTTTTGACCAAAGTCGATCGTGCCAGCATGGCTGTCGGTTTGGAGGTACGCGTGCCGATCCTCGATCACCGAGTAGTCGAAGCGATGTGGGCGTTGCCCAGCGACCTCAAAATTCGCGGCGGAACGTCGAAGTGGTTGCTGCGCGAAATTCTCTATCGGCACGTACCTCGCGACGTGTTCGACCGACCCAAACAAGGATTTGCCGTGCCCGTGACACGGTGGCTTCGCGGCCCCTTGCGCGACTGGGCGGAAACGTTGCTCGCGGAGAGCCGTTTGACGCAGGAGGGCATGTTCGATTCCGCGGTCGTGCGGCGCCTTTGGACTGCCCATTTGGACGGCCGCGCCGATCACTCGGGCGCGTTATGGGCCACATTGATGTTCCAGGCTTGGCACGAACACATGCACGCGCCCGGATGACCAAACCGCGTCTCCTCATGGTGCTGAACGACGCACCATTCTTTATTACGCACCGCTTGCCGGTGGCCCTTGCGGCCCGTGACGCGGGCTTTGAGGTGCACGTCGCAGTGCCCCATGACGATGGGCCCGTCGCCTTGATGCGCCAAGAAGGCCTACAGCATCACGACATCCCGCTGAAGCGCGGGGCGCGACACGTCGGCGGCGAACTCGCCCTAATACTTAGACTGTGGCGGATCATCGGATTAGTAAAACCAGACGTGCTGCATGCGGTTACGATGAAGCCCGTGCTATACGCGGGCCTCGTGGCGCGCCTTCGCCGCGTCCCGGCCGTGGTTCACGCTATTACCGGTTTGGGGTACCTGTTTTTGATCGACGGTCTTGCCGCGCGACTCCAACGCGCGTTCGTCAAGCGGCTCTACCGGTTTGCTCTGAGTCATCGAAACGCTGTCGCGATCTTTCAAAATCCGGACGACCTTCAGCTCTTTCGCGACAATCGGTTGGTCGACCCCGCGATCACGGTCATGATTCGCGGTTGCGGCGTCGACATGACGCGGTTCGCACGCCGTCCGGAACCCCGCGGCAAACCGGTGGTGGTGTTCCCGGCGCGCATTCTTGGGGACAAGGGTGTGCACGAATTCGTAGCTGCGGCGCGTCGACTGCACGACCGCGCCACGTTCCTTCTTGTCGGACGCACGGACCCGGATAACCCGACCGACGTCGGCGATGCCGGCATCCGCGCCTGGGAGCGCGAAGGCATCCTTACCTGGCAAGGCTTCGCCAACGACATGCCCGCCGCGTTGGCCCAGGCCAATATTGTGTGCATGCCGTCATACCGCGAAGGTTTGCCGCGGGTCTTGATCGAGGCCGCGGCGATCGGAAGGGCGATCGTGACGACCGATGTGCCGGGCTGCCGCGAGATCGTGCGCCACGAAGAGAACGGCCTTCTCGTGCCGGCACGCGACGAAACGGCCACCGCTGCCGCCGTCCAGCGCTTGATCGAGGACCCGGCACTGCGCCACCGTCTTGCGGACGAAGGCCGTGCCCGCGCAGAAACCGAGTTTTCGGTGGAGCTTTTCGTCGACCAATCGCTTGATGCTTATCGGCGTGTTTCGCCGTCGTCGTTCGCGACGACCAAGGACGCGCGGGCAAGCCGTTTCTGATCTGATATAAGCGGCCATGGTCGTCACCATGATCGTCATCGCGGCAACCGCCTTCGCCGCGTCTTTCCTAGGCACCCAGCTGCTGCAACGTAGCTTGCAAGCCCGCGCGATCCTCGATCATCCCAACGAACGCTCTAGCCACGCCGTGCCGACCCCGGTGGGCGGCGGGATCGTGGTGATGGCGGTGATCGCCGTGGAATGGTTGCTGATCTGGGCCCTCGGCGCCACGCAAGACGGCGGACACTTCACTTTCCCGCTCCCCTTGTTGGTCGGTCTCGCGGTCGTCTTGGCCGTCATGTCTTGGCGGGACGATCGCCAACCGCTGTCCCCTGTTTTGCGGCTTGTTGTCCAGGCCATCGTGGTCTTGATCGGTATCGCCACGTTGTCAGCGCATGGCCGGATCTTTCAGACGGCGCTGCCCTACGGGCTCGACGTCGCGATCACCGCATGGCTGTGGTTGTGGCTGATCAATCTGACCAACTTCATGGACGGCATCGATGGCATCACCAGCATCGAAGGCAGCAGCATCGGGGTTGGCGTTGCCCTTCTCGCCCCCCTCGCCGCGGCCCTAGGCCTCGCGATCGGGATCGACGTTCAATCCAATCTCGCGCTTTTTGCGCTCGTGCTCGCAGCGGCTCTTCTCGGGTTCCTGCGATGGAATTGGCATCCGGCGCGAATCTTTCTCGGAGACGTCGGCGCTGTCCCCTTGGGCTTCCTGTTCGGCTGGATGTTGTTGGAGCTTGCCGGGTCGGGATTGTGGGCCGCCGCGCTGCTGCTGCCACTCTACTATCTGATGGACGCCACGCTAACCCTGATGCGCCGCGTCCGACGCGGCGAGCACCTGCTGAAAGCACATCGGGGCCATTACTATCAAAGGGCAGCACGGCGATTCGGATCCCACACGCGAGTGGTGCAGATCATTTTGGCGCTCAATATCTCGCTCGTGGCGCTTGCCTATGTCAGCGCGATACAACCCGAGCGACAAGCCCTTTGGCTTTTGATCGGTGTGGTACTGACGGGCGGTGTGCTGTGGTACTTTGCCCGCGACCCCGCACCAACCGCATGACCGCATGACCGCCAGCAATCCTCGTCCCTTTCTTAGCCTGTCGCGCGTCAGCGTCGTTGCGCTCCACGACCTCATTCAAGCGACGATTGCCTTCGAGCTTGCGGTGTGGATCCGGCACCAGACGTTGGGCAACGATCAAGCGTTCTTTTTCGACTGGCCGAACACCCTGACCTTCGTCGTGGTGTGCGCGATCGTATTCTGGCGCGCCGGGCTGTACCGAGGGATTTGGCATTACGCCTCGTTCACCGATCTGGTGACCATCGCCAAAGGCGTTACGCTAAGCATTCTGATTTTTCTGCCGGCGCTGTTCCTGGTCACTAGGCTGGAGAACTTTCCGCGTACCGCGTTGATCCTGGTCTGGCCGCTTCTCGCGCTGCAGCTCAGCCTGCCACGACTGGCCTACCGTCTGATCAAGGACGGCAATCTGCGCGCGGTGTTTGAGCGGATCCACGACGATCGCATTCCGGTGTTGTTGGTCGGTGCCGGCGGCAGCGCCGAGGTCTTCATCCGCGAAATGGCTCGGCCGGGAGCACCCTATCGTGTGATGGGCATTGTCGACGACAAGCCGGGCCGAATCGGGCGCGACATTCGCGGTATTCGGGTCATCGACAGTGTCGACAATCTGCCCGACGTCGTCGCCCGCCTCGATCGCAAGGGACGGCGCCCACAGAGGGTGCTGCTCGCGACGGAAAGAATCACCGGTGACGGACTGTTGCGTCTCCTCTCCCGCGCCGACGAACTCGGCATGAACATGGCCCGCCTTCCCCGTTTGACCGATTTTCGTGGTGACGCCGGCGATGTCGCGGTCCGCCCCCTCGCCATGGAAGACCTTCTGGGTCGGCCGCAGAAGGTGCTCGATCGGGACGCGATGCAGCGCCTGGTCAAAGGACGACGCGTCATGGTAACCGGCGCCGGCGGCACGATCGGCAGCGAGCTCGTACGCCAAATCGCACGCTTAGGGCCCAGCCACATCACG
>Ga0181579_10001385_pt1 | contig 19968 bp, 19 predicted proteins | sample 071ome_24_FD_132996 | JGI IMG/M metagenome (GOLD analysis project Ga0181579, IMG submission 132996) | Coastal salt marsh microbial communities from the Groves Creek Marsh, Skidaway Island, Georgia - 071402CT metaG (megahit assembly) | ecosystem: Environmental > Aquatic > Marine > Intertidal... | reverse complement strand
TCTGAGAACGACGCAACCGAGTTCTTCTTCGTCACGGAAGTCAGCTTCTAATTGAGCTGAGTTACGAGATGGGAAAGGGCGGACTTCGGTCCGCCCTTTCTTTTTGTCTGCCGTCGATCTGCTCGCCGCGAAACGCACCAACCGCCGCAATGCCGATCGCACCGCTTCCGTTTAGGCGCCGGGCATTTGCGGCGGTCACCCCACCCAGCGCATAGACCGGTACTCGGCTAGAGCGGACCAAATCCGTAAACCGGACAATCCCCAGACCGCTGTTGCCGGGATGACTTGCCGTCGGAAAGACCGGAGAGAGCAACGCGGCGTCGGCGTACAGACGCTCAGCCGCCTTGAGCGCCCGCACATCGTGGGCGGCCACGGTCACCAACAAACTCCCGGTTGCTGGGGGCCGTTTGCCGCGCGGTATCAGACCTTCCGGATAGTGCACGCCATCGGCGCCGACCGTTCGCGCCAAGTTGAGGTCCGCCGCGACGATCAGTTTGACACGCGCCGCGCGACACGCCCGGGCCAACGCCAGGGCGAGGCCTCGTCGGTTAGGCGCATGGTAGTGCCGTAAGAGGACGGCATCGCCGGCGCGCAACAGCGCCACGGCGGCCACCGGATCGGGAAGCCGCCGTTCGTCGGTGACCATGATCAGAGGCGGTAACCGACCGGGGCGCGGCCCGGTTAAATTGAGGCGGGTTGCATGCTCTGCTAGGGTCGATGCCATTGCGAAAGACCTTAGCGTGACCGCTCCCCCCTCCGCCACGATGACCGACATCGATGTTGCCGCGAATCTCCGTGCGGTCAACGACCGTATTGCTGCAGCTGCCGTTGCGGCCGAACGAGACCCGGCCGAGGTCGCGCTCGTGGCGGTCTCGAAAACCCATGACGCAAGCCGCATCACACCGGCGCTCGAGGCTGGCCATCTCGTCTTCGGCGAAAACCGCGTCCAGGAAGCCCAGCGAAAATGGCCCGCGCTTCAGGCCGCCCACCCCGATTGTCGCCTTCACCTGATCGGTCCGTTGCAGACCAACAAGGTGCGCGATGCCGTCGCGTTGTTCGATGTGATCGAAACCGTCGATCGCCCCAAACTCGCCCGCGCCATCGCCGACGCCTGTCAACGGAGCGGCCGAGATGTGGCGTGTTTCGTTCAGGTCAACACCGGCGAAGAACCGCAGAAAGCCGGCATTCCCCCGCAAGATGCGCCGGCGTTTATCGAAGAATGTCGCGGCCTTGCAGGCTTCAATGTGGTGGGGCTGATGTGTATTCCGCCGCAGAACGAAGAACCGTCGTTGCACTTTGCGTTATTGGCGGACCTTGCCGCCCGTCACAACCTGCCGCGGCTATCGATGGGGATGAGCGCGGATTTCGAAACCGCGATTGCGTTCGGGGCAACGGATGTGCGCGTCGGCACCGCGATCTTTGGGCCACGCGACCAGCCGGCGAATGCGCCTGCCTAAGCCATGATGCAGATCTGCGTCTGCAAATCGCAGTCGCTCAAGACCCCCAGCAAATCTTCCTGCGCCAGCGCCACGCAACCCTCGGTCGGACTATAGTCCGCCTGGGCGATGTGCATGAAGATGGCGCTACCACAACCGGCGACGACCGGCGAGTCGTTGTGTCCAAGAACGACGACCACGTCATAGAGATGGTCTTCGCGCCAAAGCATTTCCGCACTGGCGCGATAAGGCAACGTCACCGGTTGGTTGTAAGCGGTGTCCTCCGGCGCGTCGCACCACCCATCGTCGGGATCGATCGCGGCCACGGGTAGGGCGGTTTGCGGCGCGGCAAGGCGATCCGCGCGATAAAGGACGCGCCGCAAGGCAAAGCAGCCCAAGGGCGAGGCATGGTCGCCCTCGCGCTTGGTCGCCACGATGCCGGCGCGCCCGATGGCACACCGATAGGTCTGCCCACGCCACTTGAGCCGGTCGGGCGGCGACACCGAAATAATGTTCGAAAAACCCATACTAGGAACCGATGCGGACAAGACCGGCGGGGCCGGACGCAGTACTGCCACGGGGGGCGAAACGGTAACGACCAAGTTTAGTCCTCCGCACGGGGGGTACGAGTGGTTTGAGGGGCGCCCGATGCTTCGGCCGCTCGCTTATAGGCGCGCAAAATATTGGCGAGTTCTGCGGCCGAATACTCGCCCGGCTTCCGCCCGTCGGGCTGTGTCGCCCCCGAGGCAGCACCCGCGGCAGGTGGCAGCGGCACGGCGAAAATATTGGGCGGTGCCTGAGCCGAGGGTAACGCCTCGGTGTCAGGGGCCGATGTGTGGGTGGCGACGACCGAGGTCGCGAGTGCGGGACGTACGGCCGCTTCACGCGATGCGTTGCTCCCGGTCTGACGCAAATCACGTTGCAAAGCGGCGAGCGCCAAAGCGTTGTTGTTCGCCGGTGGCGCGGCACTTTCTTGGCGGGTTTCTGCGGCCGCTTGGTTTGCCGGCGGCGTGGGCGCGGTGGCGGCGATCTCTAGCCGTGGATCTTGTGCGGGCGCGGCATTGCCGGGCAACAACGCCAGCACCTGCCCGCCGAGGTCTTGTCCGCTCGCCGCATCGACAGCGCTGTTGAACAGTCCTGAAATGAACCCGATCGGCCCGCCAAACAACGTACCCCCGGCGATCCGTGCGCCCGGGGAAATATCGTCGCCCGTCAGATTGCGATATATGGTCGAAACCACGGGTATGTGTTGGAGAGGGTTGATCGCATCGAGCACGTCCCCGAACCGCAAACCGTCCTCACCCCAAAACGATTTTCCTTCGTTCACCGACGGCATCGTCGCGATCGGATCCGCAAAGCGTGGGTCCGAGTCGAAGGTTGGGGCGGAAAGGTCGGGGCTGAGGCTCATGGTCGCTTCACCCAAGCAATCTCCGCGCCATGGCAAAGCGCCGTTTTCCGCGCCTTTCGACCGCTCGGTTCGGGCGGATCGCGCCACCAAGGCACAAAATACCGTGCCTCGCCCGACAGAATTGCCGGGCTGGACTCATAGGGTTTACGTGAGTTTAACGCGGGTTTTCGCCCCGGCGCGCTGGGTTACAACTGGTGGCCGTGTCGGGCCTTGGTATCGAGGTATCGTTGGTTGTGGTTGTTCGGCGGAAACGCATGCGGGACCCGCTCGACGACGTCGATCCCCAGGCGGGCGAGTCCGGTCACCTTGTCCGGATTGTTGGTCAATAGGCGGATGCGCGTGAATCCGAGGTGCCGCAGCATTTCCGCTGCGGGCAGAAAGATACGTTCGTCATCTTCAAAGCCCAACCGGCGGTTCGCCTCCATCGTGTCGTAACCTTGATCCTGAAGCGCATAGGCACGCAGTTTGTTGATCAGACCGATGCCGCGCCCTTCTTGCGCCAGGTAGAGCAAGACGCCGGCGCGCGCTTCCCGCATGAGTCGGATCGACCAACGCAACTGGTCGCCGCAATCGCAGCGCAAACTGGCCAGCAGGTCGCCCGTAAAACACTCGGAATGGAGCCGCACAAGCACCGGTGTGTCCGCATGGGGCGTACCGACGATGACGGCGACGTGTTCGACCCCGGCGTCCGCCGGGCGGAAGGCGACGATGCGGGTGTCTTCGGCGTCCGCCAGCGGCACATGTGCACCGGAAATCGGGGTCAACGTGCGGGCGCTGTCATGTTCGAACCCGGCAATGGCCTCCGCTTCGGCGACCAGGAGGTCATGGCGCACGGCCCACTCCGAAGGATCTCCCTGGTTCGATAGATCGGCGAAGACAACGGCGGGCAAGAGACGTGCCCGCTTGCACAATGTCAGCGCTTCGGTCGCGGGGCCGGGATCGCGTTGAACGACACGAAACGGGCCTCGCAGCGGATGGTCGAGATCGCTGGTGGGGTCGGCAAGGCTGCGGATGGTTGCCGCGTCGATATGGGATGACAAGGCGATGACCACGGTTTCCGCCCCGGTCGGCGGGATATTGAGCACCGTGGCGCGTTGTGCGGTGATCGCGAGATGCTGGGGCGAAAGGTCAAGTTCCGTCAGGGGGCGCAGACCTTCCTCCACGAATTCCGTTGCGAGGACGGCGATCGCCTGGTCGCCTTTCCGGACGACCACGGGCACTCCGCGCCGCAGATCCGCGATCGCGCGAATAACGCTCCGTATCGAGGGCGCCGGTTTAGATCGGTTTTGACTCAAAGGTGCCTAACCTCCCGCAATGCCGCGGCATCCTACACGCCTAGCCGAAACCTGACGCCGCTTGAGTCGAAACCGCCCATGGGTCGGGCAACGCCGGCTCGGTAAAGCGCCGGTAAACAAGTCGTGTGACGCGGCGCTCTTCGCTGGAACCGCCTGACGATAAGGCCTAAGTCCCATGGAACACCCGTTTTTTTAAGGGGATTTGGAATGCTAGGATTTGAAGAATCACGGTCTGTTGCGGGGACGAAAACGATGTCGGTAAGCAAGCGCATCCTGTTGGTCGACGACGACGAGTCGCTGCGGGATGCCTTGGCCGAACAGCTGGCGCTTCATGAAGAGTTTGAGGTGATCGCCAGCGGCACCGGCCAGGATGCCATGGAAAAGGCCAAGGAAGAGACCTTTGACATGGTGCTCCTCGATGTCGGATTACCCGATATCGACGGTCGCGAGGTTTGCCGGTTGCTCCGGCGGGCAAACGTCAATGTCCCGGTCATTATGCTCACCGGCGCGGACAGCGATTCGGATCAGATTCTCGGTCTCGATTCGGGGGCCAACGACTACGTCACCAAACCGTTCCGGCTGGGGGTTTTGCTGGCCCGCATGCGCGCTCAACTCCGCCAGCACGAACAAAGCGAGGACGCGACCTTCGGAATCGGCCCGTACAGCTTCCGGCCGGCGGCCAAAATGCTGCTACTGGACGACGAAAAGAAGACCAAGGTGCGACTGACCGAAAAGGAAACCTCGATCCTCAAATACCTATGCCGGATCGGCAATAGGGTGGTGCCGCGAGATGTTCTTCTATCGGAGGTATGGGGCTACAACGTGGGCGTAACGACCCACACGCTGGAGACGCACATCTATCGCCTACGGCAAAAGATCGAGGCCGACCCGTCGAACGCGGTGCTGCTCGTGACTGAGCCTGGCGGCTATCGTCTCAACGCCTAAAGCACCTTATATATCAGTCTGTTATAGGGAGTGCGGTAGTCGGTCGCGGCCCAATTGGGTCTTTTCATTCACAGGCCCGTAAGCGAGAATGCCGGACGTTTTTCGGGAGTCGCCGATTTGTCTGGCAACGATTTTTACGTCCGGTTTTGGGGTGTACGCGGCAGCGTCGCCTGTTCCGCGCCGGATATCGTCAAGTATGGCGGGAACACTTCGACCTTAGAGATTTGGTGCGGCGAACACCTATTGGTGTTCGATGCCGGTACCGGTTTGCGCTATCTCGGCAACGAGTTGGTCGACAAGAAGGATCTCAAGGCCAATCTCTACCTCACGCACACGCATTTCGACCATGTGTGCGGCCTGCCGTTTTTTCGTCCTGCTTTTTTCCCGACCAACGAATTTCAAATTTGGGCGGGCCACCTTCAGCCCAAACACACGATCCGCTATGCGTTGACGGAATTGATGATGGCGCCGCTGTTTCCGGTACCGCTCGAGATTTTCCAGTGCAAGCTGTCGTTCCACGACTTCGAGGCCGGGGCGACGCTGAACCCCTATCCCGATGTCGAGGTGAAGACCTGCGTCCTCAATCATCCCAACGGGGCGACCGGGTATCGGGTCAACTACCAGGGCAAATCGATTTGCTATCTGACCGATACCGAACATACGCCGGGCCAGCCAGATCAAAACATTCTGCAAATGATCGAAGGTGCGGACCTCGTCATCTATGACGGAATGTATACCGACGAGGAATACAAGAACCGCGTCGGATGGGGACACTCGACTTGGCAAGAAGGCGCGCGGCTGTGCGACATGGCCAACGTCAAGCAGTACGTCGTCTTCCATCACGACCCCGATCATAGCGACGAGTACATGGACGGGATCGCCAAGCAGGTCGACGAGATGCGGCCCGGGTCGCTGGTGGCCCAAGAGGGCATGATCTTGCGTCCGGGAAATCCGGAATCCAGCTTCGCCTAAACGGCACGGTTCGCGCGCGATGCGCACCCTGAATCAATCATGAATTGGCGCCGACTGCGGCTCGGTCTTTTGACCGTCACGGGCTTGGCGCGGCGCGGCTTTTTCATACCCTATCGCTACGCGGACGGCGTCGCTGACAGGCAGCCCGTCTACGCCGAGATTGAGGCCTTTCTAGAATCACATACGCCGGCTTTCGAACAGACGCTTTCTATGATCGACGAGTTCGCCGCGCCGCTGGAGGCGTTTTCAGGCCCGCCTCCCGCGCCGCGTTGGGCGCAAGATTGGTTCCCACGGGCCGATGGCGCCGCCGCCTACGCTATGGTGCGCCATTACCAGCCGGCGCGGGTGGTGGAGGTCGGCTCCGGCCATTCGACGCGCTTCATGGCGCAAGCGGTCGCCGATCAGAACTATTCGTGCGCGATTACGGCGATCGACCCGGCGCCGCGCGCGTCGATCGATGCGCTGCCGGTAAAAATCATCCGTCAATCGGTGCAGCAGGTGGGTGGCGAGGTCTTTTCGACTCTGACGGCGGGCGACGTTCTGTTTGTCGATTCGTCCCATCTGCTGATGCCCGGCACCGATGTCGACGTGCTGTTCAATCGCATCCTCCCGCGGCTGCAGGCCGGTGTGTTCGTCCACATTCACGATATCTTTTTGCCGGACGACTACCCGGCGGCTTGGTCTTGGCGCGGCTATAACGAACAGCTCGCCGTTGCGGCGTTGCTCCAGGCTGGCGGGTTCGCGCCGCTGTGGTCCAGCCGCTACGTTCTGACCCGCATGAAAGAGCAGGTTTCCCGCAGCGTCCTCGCGCGCCTGCCGCTGCCGAACGGGGCTCTCGAAAGCAGCCTTTGGCTGCGGAAGCTATAGCGGCTTACTTGTAGGGGTCGGCCGCGTCACGCAGCCCGTCGCCGAAGAAATTCAGCGCTAACACGGTGATGATGACCGGGATCACCGGAATCATCAGCCATGGGTGGAGCGCGACGACATTGATATTTTGCGCTTCGTTGAGCAATACGCCCCAACTGGTGATCGGCGGACGCAATCCGAGTCCCAAAAACGACAGCGCGGTTTCGCCGAGGATCATCGAGGGGATCGACAGCGTCGCCGAGGCGATCAAATGGCTCATGAAACTGGGCAGCAGATGGCGCCCGATAACCCGCCGCGGACTGGCACCCAACAACACCGCCGCGGTGGCAAAGTCTTCCTCGCGCAGCGCGAGGAGCTTCGAGCGGACCGCGCGTGCAAGACCCGTCCAGTCGATCAGCCCGAGAATGATGGTGATTCCGAAGTAGATCAGAATCGGACTCCAGGTGACCGGTAACGCGGCAGACAGCGCCATCCACAAGGGTAGTTCCGGGAAGGAGCGAATGATCTCGATCGTGCGCTGAACCAGGCTGTCGACCCACCCGCCGTAATATCCGGCGAGGCCACCCAGCACGATGCCGAGGAGGAAACTGATCGTGATGCCGACCAAGCCGACGGTCAGCGATATTCGGGTGCCGTAGATAATGCGCGACAGCATGTCGCGTCCCAACCGGTCCGTGCCGAGGAGATAGAACGTCCCGCCTTCCGCCGGGCACACGAAATGGAAACGGCCCTCAATCTGGCCCCAGAAGTTGTACTCGTCGCCGCGACAGAAAAAGCGAAGCTTGTAGACCTTGTCGGGGTTGGGCGTGTATTCGCGTTGGAGCGTCTCGAGATTGAGCTTTTGGTCGTAGCCGTAGACGAAGGGCCCAACGAATTTACCTTCGTGAAACAGGTGGATGCCCTGCGGCGGCGCGAAGATGCTGCGTCGGTCGCGGAAGTTTAGGTCGTAGGGCGCCAGAAACTCGCTGATCAGGATCGACCCATATAGCACCAACAGGATGACGCCCGAAATCACCGCAAGTTTGTGGCGCAGCAGTTTCCACCACATCATTTTCCATTGCGAGGCCATGAAGAAGCGCTCCTGCTCGGGCGTCATGGTCTCGATGGAATAGGGGTCGAAGGGCTCCTGGCTGACGAAGTGCTCGAGCGGCTTTTCTGTCGAACGATCGGTCATCGTGTTCCGCTCGCGCCGAGGCGAATGCGAGGATCGAGCAAGGCCAGCGCCACATCCGAAAGAAACATGCCGACGACAGTCAGCAGCGCGAGCCCCATCAGGAAGGAGCCGGCAAGGAACTGGTCTTGCGATTCGAGCGCCTGCAGCAACATCGGGCCTGTGGTGGGCAGCGACAGCACGACTGAGACGATCGCGGCGCCGGATACGACTTGCGGCAAAAGGTTACCGATGTCGGCGATGAACGGATTCAGCGACATCCGCAGCGGGTACTTCATCAGCAGGCGGAACCGACCCAGACCCTTGGCGCGTCCCGTCGTCACGTATTGTTTTTGAAGCTCGTCCAAGAGATTGGCGCGCAATCGGCGAATCATTCCGGCCGTGCCGGAGGTGCCGATCACCACGACCGGTACCCAAAGGTGCTCCAGAACCGACACCAGTTTGCCGAAACTCCACGGCTGATCGAGGTACTGGTCGTCCATCAGGCCACCGATCTCGGTGCCGAACCATACGTTCGCGAGATACAGCAAGACCAGCGCCAGGAGGAAGTTCGGGGTGGCGAGGCCCAAGAAGCCGATGAAGGTGAGGCTATGATCGCCCCAGCTATATTGATGCGTCGCCGAATAAACGCCGATCGGGAACGACACCAGCCAGGTGAAGATGATGGTCGCGAACGATACGATGACCGACAACCAGATCCGGTCGCCGACCACCTGGGTGACGGGCAGATCGAACTCGAACGAATGCCCCATGTCGCCCTGCAGCATGCCCGAAAACCCATCGGGACCCGGCCATACGCCGAGCCACACCGCGTATTGCTCGAAAAACGGTCGGTCGAGACCGTATTGCGCGCGGAGGAACTCGATCCGCTCGGTCGCGGCGCTGTCCCCCTGCGACTGCAGTTCGGCCAGCCGATTGGACAGAAAATCCCCCGGCGGCAGCTGGATGATGATGAACACCAGCAAGCTGATCACCAGCAGGGTGGGGATCATGATCAGCAAACGCTGGATCAAATAGTTGAACATCGGGAACTTTCCGTCGGCGCCGGTCTAGCGGTCGAACCAGAACGTGTCGGGCCGGTAGATGCCGAAATGCGCGCCGGGGTCCCAGTTGTAGATCCCTTCTTTAGGCACATTCCGCAGGCCCTTGCGGATGACGATCGGTTGCATCACACCTGAGACAATACCGATCGAAAACACTTGATCGGCATGAATGGCCAGCATCTTGTGCCAAATTTCTTCGCGCTCATCGGTCGAGTTCGAGGCCAGCCATTCTGTGTAAAGCGCGTTGAGCCGCTGCGCCTCGGGCATGTCGACCGGCTCGCCGCTCTTGCCCTTGGTCTCGTAGTGCTGGCCCCATTGCGGCCACTGGTATTGATGCTGCGACGTGACGGCGAGCTCTTTCGGTTGACGGCGTGCGGTGGGAACGCCGTTTTCCCAGCCCGTCCAAACCGCCATTTGGGTTTGCCCGGCAAAAATCCGATTACGGAACACTTCGCGTTGCGACGGTTTGCTGAAGATTTTGACGCCGATCTCCGCCCAGGATTCGGTGATGAGTTGCAGCACGTCGGTTTCTTCGGTGCTTTCGCCGGCGGTCTCGATAACGATTTCGATCGGGCGACCGTCGGGCATCAAGCGCGTGCCTTCGTCGTTACGCTCGGTTAGGCCCATCGCGTCGAGCATGTCGTTGGACTCGTCGGGATCGAAGGTCGCCCATTTGAGCTGATACTCGTCTTTGAACAACGGACTGTCGGGCAGCACCGTGTTGTTGCCCTCGATCGCCAACCCGAAATACAGCGCTTCGTTGATCAGGCTTCGGTCGATCGCCATCGATAGCGCGCGCCGAAAGCGCACGTCGCGGAACAGCGCCCGCCAACCCGGATCGTCAATGTTGAGGTTGGGGTAGAGCGCAATGTGCGACCCCTTAGCCTCGCGCCAAAGGTGCGTGGTGTAGTCGTTACGCTCCTCGCCCTGCTTTAGGAACGGGAAGTTGTTGAAGAAGATCGCGCGCGCCTGCATATCCACTTCGCCCGATCCGGCCTTCGCCGGAATGAGTTGCGCCGACGCCTGGCTCATAAAAATGCGATCGATATAGGGCAACTGACGGCCCGTTTCGTCGATGCGGTGGTAGTAGGGGTTGCGCACCGCTTCAAACCGGTTGGCCGGGGGCCGGGTGACGTTCATCCAAGGCTGCAGCGTCGGAAGGTCGGGATTGTCGAACTTGTAGAGGTTGTCGACGCGGTTGTGCCGGGCGGCCCAACTGCGCGACCCACCGGCGTTGGCCTGAAGCTCTTCCTCGGTGGCGTGGTCGATATGAAACTTCTTTAGGAAATGCGCGGGGCGATAGATGAAAAGGGGCGACGCGCCGGCTAGACGCTCCAGAAACGACGAATTCGGGGCCGACCAGCTATAGCGGACGGTCGTTTCGTCGATCACTTCGAAGGTCGGCGGTTGCCCGTTGACCAGCATATCGACCGGCGGTCCGGCGGGCGACAGGTTCGGATTGTTCGCGACGTCTTCCCACCAATAGCGGAAGTCTTCGGACGTGAACGGCGCGCCGTCCGACCATTTATGACCTTCGCGCAGATGAAGCGTGAATACGCGATCGTCTTCGTTGTCGACCGCTTTGAGCAGATCGGGCTCGATTTCCAGTTGTTCGTTGTATCCGACCAAGCGGGCATAGCCATAGACCACGAGCAGGCGAACATCGCGGGCGCGCCCGATCAGGGTTTTGATCGTCCCCCCGTGACGGCCGATGCGTTTGTCGCCCTCTAGCGTGACGACCGAAGCTTCGGCCGGCACGCGGTCCTCGACCGCCGGCAGCGTCCCGTCGCGAACGGCGTCGCGGAACATCGGCGTTTCAACCAAATTTGTCGCGCCTACCGGCGTCTGCAGCGCCCCGACGGCCAGGAGAAGGCCCGAGACGGCGCCAATGATGGGGCGGATAAGGCCAGGGTTTCGGCTCATGCGCGCAAGTCCTCCATTGCGAGGTCTTCGCCGACGGCGCGGACAAAATGCCCATCGCCTAAATCGACCATATGAGAGGGGTCGGACCCGTTCAAGGCGTAGGGTTTCGGCCACGCTTCGGGGGTTGACGCTTTGCCTTCCCGCAGCGCCTGGAAGTCGAGCCGCCGGTCCGGATTGGGGTCCGGGACAGCCGATAGAAGCGCCTTGGTATAGGGATGGACTGGGTTGTCGAAGAATCTATCGCGCGGCGCGCTTTCCACGACGCGACCCGCGCACATCACCACGACGTGGTCGGCGATGTAATCGATCACCGCCAGATTGTGCGAGATGAACAAATAGGTCAGCCCAAGTTCCTGCTGAAGGTCTTTGAGCAGATTCAGCACCTGCGCCTGGATCGACACATCGAGCGCAGAAACCGGCTCGTCGCAAATAATCAGGTCGGGCTGCAGCGCAAGCGCGCGCGCAATGCCGATGCGCTGGCGCTGTCCGCCCGAGAACGAATGGGGATAGCGGCGCAAGTAAGGCACCGGCAAGCCGACCAGCGTCATTAGTTCGCGCACACGCTCCATGCGTTCTTCGGCATCACCGATTTCGTGGATGACTAACGGTTCGCTGATGATGTCGAACACCGTCATGCGCGGGTTCAACGAACTGTAGGGATCTTGGAAGATATACTGAACGCGGCGGCGGTATTTCAGCAGGTCGGCGCCGCGAAGCTTGAGGACGTCGACCTCGCTGCCGCGGTTGTTGAACATGATCTCGCCCGAGTCGGCCATTAGCGCGCGCATGACCATCTTGCTGGTCGTGGTCTTGCCGCAACCCGATTCGCCGACCAAGCCGACGCAGGTGCCGAGGGGTACATCGAAGCTCACATTGTCGACGGCTTTCACCGCGCCACCGCTCTTGCCGCCGAACAGGCCGCTCTTGCGAATCTGAAACTCTTTACTGAGGTTGCGCACGCTAAGCAGCGGCTTGTCGGTCGCGCTGCCCTCGGGCCACGGGTCCCGCGTTTTGAGTAGGCTACCGGCCTCGGTTTTGATCTCGCGAATTGGCACCAGGCGCTCGTCGTCTTTCATGCCGAAACGCGGCACGGCTTTCAGCAATGCCTGCAGGTAGGGATGTTCGGCGTGGCGGAAGATGTGATCGAGCGTGCCCTGTTCCATCACCTTGCCGTGGTACATGACGACGATCTCGTCGGCCATATTGGCAACGACGCCGAGATCGTGGGTGATCATCAAGATCGCCATTTGTAGTTGGCTTTGTAGATCTTTCATGAGCTGAAGGATCTGGGCCTGAATCGTAACGTCGAGCGCGGTCGTCGGTTCGTCCGCGATCAGCATCGCGGGCCGGCAGACCAGCGCCATCGCAATCATGGCGCGTTGGCGCAGACCGCCCGATAGTTCGAAGGGATAGGTTTTGACCGCTTGGTTGGCATTGGGAAAGCCGACCATGTCGAGCATTTCCCGCGTCGCGTCGATGCCCTCGGCCTTGGTTGCGTCGTTGTGCAACAGGAAAGCTTCACTGATTTGGTCGCCGACCGTGTGCAGCGGCGAGAGCGACGTCATGGGTTCTTGGAAGATGATCGAGATACGGCCGCCGCGCAGGCGCCGCATTTCAGGCTCTTTGATTTTGACGATGTCGACGAAGTTCTGCGGCTTGTCGGGATCGAAGAAAATAATCTCCCCGTTCGAGATGCGACCGGCTTTGGGCAAAATGCCCATGATCGATTGCGACACGACCGACTTGCCCGAACCCGATTCGCCGACAAGCGCAACGGTTTTGCCTTGGGGCACTCGGAACGACACGCCGCGAACGGCTTCGATGCGCCCCTCCGGCGCCATGAAGTCGACGTTCAAATTGCGGACGATTAATACGTTTCCCATCGGGTCTCGATTACCGTTTCATTCCGTATCGCCAATGCCCATCGCGTTGAAGTTGGTCCAACTCGACGGGCTAAGTTCGATCTCGCGTTGCCGCGCCACATCTGCGACATGGCGCGCGATGTCTTCAAACCCAGCAATCGAAGAATCCACCGCAACCGTCGAGCCATCACCCCTAAGCTTTAGGCTCATCCAGCCGCGTTCGTGGTCACGACGCGTCGAATAGTATCGAAGTTGAACGCTCTCCAATGCCTCCCAATCGAACCCGCGGCCCAGGATGCCGTGCATTCGAATGCCTTTTTCGGACAGTTCTAACACCCGTGTGTGACGGATTGCCGTCCTTATCGCAAAAACCAAAAACAACCCTGTAAGTACCGAAAAAACATAGAGCCAGAATCGGGAAAGATCATCCAGGAATAGCGGTCCTGCCGAAATAATCAGCCCAACGACCGCTTTGATGTCATCGAACAAAAGCGCCCGAATCGGGTATCGGAACTGTCTCACCGGATCGCTAGAATGACGTCGTCGACCGCGAGCCAACGCACCTGGGACCTGAGCCGCTCGAAAAGCGTCTCCAAGAAGCCCCACGCCGCAGGGTCGTGTACCGCATGATGGGTCAATATCCCGGTCGGTTCCCCCTCCTTTCCCGCCGAACGCAACGCGGCCAAGCGATCGCACAATCCGCCGAGAATCGGCAGATCTCCGCCATAGCCGCGCGTACCGCGCCAATCGATTATGTCGATATGTACGTCAATGACAGTGACGCCGGTCACGGTTGGCTGCGTCGCTTTGCCCGAAAGGGCCGTGTACCCCGCCTGGGCCAGTGCGGCGGCGGCGGTCGCGCCCAGTCGATTCCATGGCGGCACAAATACCGGGCGGGATCGGTCGCCTAACCCCTTCTGGACCTGGCGCAGACCTTCGCCAAGCTCGCGGGCCATATCGGTCGCCGGGCGATGATCGCCGAATTCGGCCTTTTTTTCCTCGGGCGGCGCGTGATTGGCATGCGCGTAGCCATGCGGCACGACAAGGGAGTTGGCGGTGTGCTGGGCCAGCCACGCCCCAAAATCGGGGTCGAGCGCGGTCGGAATGGCCGCCAGGCAGACCGGGACGTCGTGGGTGGCGCAGATCTCGAGCAACGTTGCGAGGGCTGGGGCAGGGCCGGTGGCGTCGTCGTCGCGAAGCCACAGGGGCGGGGGCGACGGCCATCGTCCGATCTCGTCCTCCAGTGCTTGCCAGGGGTCGCTCACGTCCAGGGCACCGCGTCGGCCCAATCGGCGACCAGGGTCGCACTGTTGGCGGCCCCATCGGTGTTGAGCATACCGTTTGCCGGCGCTTCGCGGTCCCACGCCGCATCGACGGCGGCGGCCAGGGCCTGCGGCGAGAGCGCGGCTTCGTCGAGCACTTCAATGGGGGTGTGGCGCGCGAGTTCTTGCGCGCGCATCGTCTGTTCGGTTTCGGCGCCCCCGGCATAGGGCACGATGACGGCCCGGGTGCCGGCCTCCAGCACCTCCATCACCGTGTTGTAGCCACCCTGGCTGATCGACAAGGCGGCATTGGTGACCAGCGCGGTAAAGTCCGGTCGGCTGCGCTCCACAACGATGCCGGGGCCGGACAAGGCGGCGAGGTCGTCGAACGTGGTCTGGTCCACGGTTACCCCGACCAGGACGCGCCAGGTGCGGTCGCTGAGTTTGCTGAGCGCCCGGGCGGCGATCGCGGTTTTCAATAGATCGGCCCCAACGGCGCCACCGCCCGCCGATACGATTACTTCATCGGTACCTTGTCCGGAGTTGATCGCGCCACGACCGGAACGATCGACGACATACCCGGTGTAGTGGAGTTTGTTGCGGATCCGTTCCGCCAAAGGAAAGGTGCGATCGAACGGAATCAGCGCGTCGTCGCCGTGGATCAAGACATGGTCGAAGTAGTTTTCGACCCGCTCCAACATTTCTTCGTTACGCTCCGGCTTGTTTTGCGCCACGAGAATGTCGCGCACCGAGGAAACGATCACCGGTCGCTGGCTGCGCCCGACGGCGTCCTGCAAGACCGGCTCGATTTCGAACCGCATTTGTCGGCGCCCAAAAGGAAACAACTCGAACATCAGAAGATGCGCAGCGGTGGCGCGATAGGCGTCGAAAAGCGCCCGGGCGCGGCGTTCCTTCCACTCACCGTCGATGGGCCGATCGTCTTCGTCGACAAGTTCCTTGAAGAAAAGGTCGGTCGCCCGGGTCGAGGGCAACTGGATAAAGTCGGCGTCGCCGATATCGAGCCCGGGGATGTCGTGACCCCCCGATACGATGGTGACCGCGAGCCCCCGCTCGGCCATCGCCCGCGCCAGCGTTGCGGCGCGTTTCAAGTGACCGATTCCCAGCAAATGCTGGACGTAAAAGAGAACCCGCCGCCGCACTAGTCGTCACCTTCTAGAGAAACGTTCATTTCGCGCACCCTAATTGTTCCAGGCGCGATGTCGAAGAGATGTGCCGTCGCGGGTCGGATCTTGACCGGTGGCTTGCCGAGCATGTTCCAGGCGAAGGCGGTCGCCATGACCACGCGAATAACGCCGAGATGGGTGACCCCGACGGTGTCCTGGCCGCGCGCGGCGACTTCCTCGATCCAGGGTCTGACCCGGTCGAGGACGTCGCGCGGCGATTCGCCGTCCTCGGGCCGAAAGTCGAATCCGCGCTCTTCGTTTTGCGTCATCGCCTCACCCAGCGTGTCGCGCAATTCGCCGATCGTGCGGCCCTCCCATTTTCCCCAGGCCATTTCCACCAGGCGGGGCTCGGTCGCGGCGTCACCGAACAGGAGTTGCGCGGTCTCTTGGGCGCGTCCCAACGGACTGGCGACGACGGGGAGACCGGTCAGAATCTCTGGTGCGCGCCAGGTGGCGACCTTCGCGCGTCCCTCGGCGCTCAGCGGGACATCGGTGCGGCCTTGGGCGCGTTTTTCCGCATTCCACGCCGTCGGGCCGTGCCGAATGAGAGCGAGCAGGGTCATGCCGCAGGCTGGATCAAAGGGGCGAGGAGCGCGCTGAGCCGCGGCGCCGCGCCGGCCAGCGAGCGATCCTGCGCGACAAAAGCCGCGGCATGCCGGCCCATCGTCGCGCGCAGCGCGGCGTCGTCGAGCAGTTTCGCGACCATGAGGGCAAGCGCTTTGGCGGCGCGTGGCGGGGCCAGCAACCCGGTGGTGCCGTCTTGGACGACATCCGGCACGCCCCGGTCGTTGCCTGCCACGACCGGGCAACCGGCGGCCTGGGCTTCCAGGAACGCCATGCCGAAGGCCTCCTCGACCGCCGGCCACACATAGAGATCGGCCGCGGCATAAAAGTCGGGGAGGGCGTCGGGCGCGACGGCGCCAACGAAACGAAGGCGATCGTGCCACGGGCGCAGCGTTTGCTTGATTTCGGCCGCTGCCGGTCCGTCGCCCACGATTAGGAACTGAAAGTCCGACCGGTCGAGCGCCGCCATGATCTCGGCGATAACGGCATAGGACTCTCGTTTGGCGTCGTCCCGCATCATGGCGACCGTCAGGAGCCACGGCGCGTCCGGGTCCAGGCCGTACAGCGTGGCCAGGCGGGTGCGCTGCGCATCCCGGTCCGCCGCCGCCGCGGCATAGGGCGTGTGGTCGAGGAACGGGGGGAAAAAGACGTTGCGTTGGGGCGACTGGATGAGAGGCGCGATGCAGTTCATATCGAGCTTGGTGGGGCTGAGGATAAGATCGGCGGTTTGAATGGCGTCGCCGGTCGCCTCGTGCCCAAGCGCCCAGGGACCGCCCGCGCGTTTGGGGGCGTAGGATGCCTCGGCGATGACATAGGGGATTTTCAAGGCACGGCAGACCGCCGGGCCGATCCAATCCGGCGCTTTGTAATAGACGTGGTAGGTCAGCCAGATGTCGGGTGGCGCCTCTCGCCATGTCGCTACAAGCCGGGCCGCTTCGGCGTCGGCTTCTCGCTTTCGTTCGGCCAGCCCGTCCGGGGTGCGGCACCATGTGCGCAGCGCCGAGACGACCTCTGGTGCATAACCCGCCGCGCGCAGGGCGGCCATGAATAGGCGCGCAATACTTCGATCGCCTGACGGCACCGCATGGTCGGGCGGTTTCATGGGCGCATAAAACGCAGCACGCACGTCTAGACCGCCGGTCGCCGACGAATGCCGAACCGCTCTGCGAGGACCGCAAGGCCAGCATCCATACCGAATTGCTGGCGCACCCGCCGCTCGCCCGCTGCGCCGAATTGGGCGCGCAGCGCCGGATCGCCGCAGAGTTCGACGATCGCATCGGCGAGGGCTTGGGGATGATCGGGCGGAACCAGCCGCCCGGTTTCGCGATCGACGATGAGTTCCGGGATCGCGGCGGTGTCCGTGGCGATGCAAGCGAGCCCTTGGCTTTGCGCTTCCATCAAAACGTTAGGCAAGCCGTCGCGGTCGCCGCTGTCGGCAACCCGACTGGCGAGCACGAACAGGTCCGCTTCGCGATACAGTTCGAGGACCGATTCCTGTGCCAAGGCGCCGCGAAAGTCGACGTGATCGCCAATATGCAGGTCCTTCGCGAAGCTATGCAGTTTGGTCGCCAAGGCGCCGCCCCCGACATGAATGAAGCGCCAATGGACCGTGCTCGGAATACGCGCGAGCGCGCGCAACAAGACGTCGTAGCCCTTCTTTTCGACGGCGCGCCCGACCGACAGAATAACGACGGGGTTGAAGGTATCGCGACCGTCTTTGTCGGCGCGGGCGCCGGGCCGAGGGGAAAAACGGTCGAGGTTCAATCCGTGGTAGGACAGCGCCACTTTGTCGGGCTCGGTGAGACCGGCAAGGTGCTCGCGGTGACCGGCGGTGCAGGTGACCGTCCAGTCCGCGTCGGCCAACTTTTCTTCTTTTTCCCAAGTCGGGATCGTCCAAATATCTTTGGCGTGGGCCGACATCGAGAACGGGCGACCGCGCATGATGGCGGCGTAGCGCGCCACCGATCCGGGGGTGTGCATGAAATGGGCATGAAACCGGGTGATGGTTTCGGGCGCTTCGGCCGCCAGCACGACGGCTTGGCCGAAACGCCGGATGCGGTTGGGGGTGATGTCGCGGGCGAGATCTTTGAGCCAAAGGCGCCGCGCCGCGCGGTAGCCCGGTAGGCGGCGCGCAATGCGCCACCCCCGTAGCACGCGCTTCGGTTCTTGGTGGAGATATTCCGGCAGGTACAGCACCGGTGCGCGAATTTCGCGATGCACCGGGTGCGTCGCCGGATCGGTCGGATGGCGAAGCGAGACGATTCGGATATCGAGACCCAGTTCCTCGAGGGCACGAATCTCTTGGGCGATGAACGTTTCGGAGAGCCGGGGGTAGCCTTTGAGGACGAATGCGACCGGGCCAGTCACCACGGGCAAAAGATCATGCCTGGCGGGTAATCTGGTCGTCGTTGGCTGCTTGGGCGACGTCGGTGATCCACGGTTGGATCAGGCGGTTGACGTTTTCCAGACCTTCCAGAAGCCCCGGTACCACGACTTCGGACGGGCACTTTTGCTGCGGAAGTTCGCGTATCGCGTTGGCCATCACGCTGGCATCCAACGATCCTGTTGCTTCCAGCATACGGATTAGACCGAGTTCCTGCGCGCGTGAGGCGCGGATGTACTGCTCCAAGCGAGGTTCGGTTCGGGGCACCACGATCGCACGCTTGTCCAGCGAAAGGATTTCGCAAAAGGTGTTGTAGCCGCCCATCGCGATGATCCCGGCCGCGTTGGCCTCGAGCGATTCCATTTGCGGGTCGAAGGTGATGGCTTCGACGCGCTTGAGTTTGGCCGCCCGGCGCTTGAACTCGTCTTGGCGTTCGGGTTGCATGAAGGGCCCGAGAACAAGCAGCGCCGGATAGGGGAGCAAGGGCTCGCTCTCGTAGGCGCTGATCACCCATTCGATCAGCTCCTCGCCGTCGCCACCGCCGCCAGGGGTGACCAAGAGGTAAGGCTCCCTGGTGACTTCAGGGGCCGCGCGCGGCAAAGCCGATTGCGGCACGTTGCGCCGCAGGTAGCCGGTATAGGTCATTTTATCGGCGACGCTGCGTGGCATCGGCAGATCGGCCAGTGGCTCGCAGATTTGCGGCAAGCCGTAAATCCAAATCTCGTCATAGAGCCGTCGCAACGCCGGCATGGCGTTTTTGCGTTGCCACTCCGGCGCGAGCAAGGTTGGCGAATCCATCACGTCGCGCAGGCCCAGCACCAGACGGGTGCCGCGCTCCTTGAGCATTTCCAGCGTGTCGGTCACTTCGCCCCGCAGCCCGAGCGGCTCTTTATCGACGATGAAAACGTCGGGGTCGAAGATGTCGGCGGTGTGTCGAATGATCGACGAGCGCATCGACAGGGTCTTTTCGAGGTCGATATCCAGGTTAAGGGTCGTGTATTCGCCGTTCCGCAGCTTGATGACGCCGGGAACGCGAATGAAGTCCACCCGAGCTCGAAAGTCGAAACTGCCGATGATCGGCGAGCCCGACAGGATGAGAACCGACAGGTTCTCGTATCGGCGCACCAACGAGTGCGCGATCGCGCGGCAGCGCCGCAAATGGCCGAGACCCATCGTGTCGTGGCTGTAGATCAAGACCCGGGCGTTCGCCTCGCGCTTGCGCGTTGGCTTCATTTCCTTCGCCATGGCCGGGACTATGACATAGCCGCTTAGGCTGGCCCAAACGCAAATTTTGTCTATGCTGCGGTACCTTAGACAGCGTTGGGACGGTGTTCGCAGTGGGGGGCGACGCCGGTGGGCGGGGCGCCTTTATGGAACATAGTATTTTCAAGTACATCCTGCGCTTCAGTGCGCGGCAGCAGATCAACTTGACGATCATGGCTGCGGCGTCATTTCCCTTCGTTTACGCCTTCTACGAGCTGCCCAAGCTCATCATCAACAGCGCGATCCAGGCCAATCCTGAGGATTTTCCGCGGGAATTCGAGATTTTCGGGGTCGACCTCAGTGCGATCGGCGTGCCGGAGGTCGGGCAGCTGCCGTGGCTTTTCGCGTTGTGCGGCCTGTTCCTGGCCTTGGTCATCATCAACCAGGGCT
>Ga0181579_10001384_pt1 | contig 19979 bp, 22 predicted proteins | sample 071ome_24_FD_132996 | JGI IMG/M metagenome (GOLD analysis project Ga0181579, IMG submission 132996) | Coastal salt marsh microbial communities from the Groves Creek Marsh, Skidaway Island, Georgia - 071402CT metaG (megahit assembly) | ecosystem: Environmental > Aquatic > Marine > Intertidal... | reverse complement strand
GCGATTATCGCGATCATAATTGCCGCTCAGCTTTTTTGGTTCTGAGGTCATAAAACAAACATTGCCTGCATCGGTCTGCTGGCGATACACCGTCCAATCGGTGAATTCTTTGGTTTGCAGTATTTTTGCGTGCACTGGCTGGCTGGCCAGAAGGCAGGCTAAAAGCATGAAAATCGGGGATATTAGCTTAGGCATTGGTCTTTTTACTCGCAATCTGGCTGCATTCAGTTTGCCGGATGATGAAAAGGGCAGTAGCCCGGCTCGGACAAAATCGCAAAACTTACATAAAAGAGCAAGTGCCGCGAGTTGGCAGGACCGGATTTTTTATCGCTTTCTACTCTAAACTGGCTCTGTTTCTGACCGGCGTAAACACTATAACGGCAAATTTGGGCATTTAATGTGCAGCAATCACGGCTAAATTTAGTCAATCTGATGGAAGATTTGTGCTTGCAAGAGCAATTACACCTTGTCTCATGGCGGGATTGCGGGCATGATCATTCTATGGGATCGGCTAAAATTAACGACAATGCCAAGCAGCTGTCGCCTTTGGAAGATTTGCTTGAACGCGTGGGTAAACAGCGCGACAAGCAGGCTTTTGCACAGCTCTATGAGCATTTTGCTCCGCGTTTGAAATCTTTTCTGATGCGGCTGGGCAGTGAGCCCGGCACAGCTGAAGAGATTGTGCAAGAAGCGATGGTTATGGTCTGGCGCCGTGCGGAAATCTATGATTCCCGCCAAGCCGGAGCCAGCACCTGGATCTTCACCATTGCCCGTAACAAACGCATTGATCGGCTGCGGCGGGATAACCGTCCGTTGCCCGATATGACCGATCCGGCCTTCCTGCCAGACCCTGTGGAAACAGGGGATCTTTCTGTCTCACGCATTGAGGAAGAGGATCGGGTGCGCCACGCTTTGAAAAATTTGTCTGAAGATCAAGCCAAAATGATTTTTGCTGCGTATTACGAAGAGAAGTCTCATCGGGAAATCGCCGAAGAGAGCGGTGTTCCTTTGGGAACCGTCAAATCACGCATCAGATTGGCTTTGAACAAATTGCGCGGCCATTTGGACGAGTTAGAAAGGTAGAGCAGGTCAAATTATGACAGCTCAATTGATGGATAAAGATCAGATTTTTGAGGCGTTGCTGGCTGATTACGCCAACGGGCTGCTGTCCCGGCCGCTGGAAATCCTGATGGAAACGCATCTGGCGATGAACCCGGACAGCGCCCGGGCTGCCCGCATGATGATGCAGATCGGTGGTTGGATTCTGGAAAATTCCGAACCGGTCTCCATGTCGGAAGGGTCCTGGCAAAACCTGCTGGATATGATCGCTGAGGAAGAAGAAGAATCCTATCCCGCCGCAGCGCACCAGCAGCAGGTTGCGGAGCAGGATAATATGCCCGGCTTCCCGCGTCCGCTGGCTGATTATATGCCGGCGTTGGACAGCCCGGATGGCTGGCGGCGCATTGGCCTTGGGCTTCAGGAATGCAAGCTGGATTTCGGCCTTGCGTCCGGTCAGGCAACCATCTATCGGATTGCCCCGGGCTCCGGTGTGCCGAGCCACAGCCATGACGGCAATGAGGTAACGCTGGTGCTGGCAGGCGGCTTTACCGATGAGAACGGCACTTACGGGCCGGGCGATATTGCTATTCAGGCCTCTGGAACAGAACATCGCCCAATCGCAGATGATGACGGGGAATGTATCGTCTTTGCGGTCAATGAAGGGTCTATCCAGCTGACCGGGCCTATCGGCCGAGTGCTGAATCTGCTGGTCAACTAGCCGGCAATCAAAAAACAGCTTATCCCGAACAGGGCAGCCAGGGTCAGATGGCTGCGTAGTGGTTGCATGAAACCTGCCCAGGCCGCAGCCTTGGATAGTTTTATGTCCAGCCACCAGCATAAAATAAAACCAGCCAACAACAGCCCGCCCCCCAGCCTGTCCGGCAGCGGCCAGATCAGGACCAGCCAGCCAGTCAGGGCTGGCAGCACAGAAAAAGCCAGCCAGAGATTATCTCCCGGCGCGGCCGGATGGCGGGCATGGGCCAGCCGCCCCCAATGCAGCCCGCCGAGAAATGACAGGATAATCGCCGCATAGCTGAGCAACAGGAAACTGAGATCAGCCCAGCCGCCAGCCCATCCGCCAGCCAGCAAAACTGCGCCCAAACCCAGAAACGGGATCGCCCCGCCATAGCCCAAAAGGGCAATCAGCCTGTCCGACAGGCCGGTCATTTCTGCACGCGGGCCAGCAGGGCTTCTGCCAGCGGCAGCACCTGCTCTGCCATCACCGCGATACCCGCCTTGTTCGGATGCATCCCGTCCGGCAGGTTCAAGCGCGGGTCCAGTGCCACCCCGTCCAGCAGGAACGGATAGAGCAACACGCCAAATTCTGCGGCCAGTTCGGCATAGATCGGATCAAATTCAGCAGCATAATCCGGGCCCAGATTGCGTGGGGCCTGCATCCCGCATAGCAGCACCGGCAGGCCGCGTTCAGCCAGCTTGCTGAGAATGTCAGCCAGATTTTGCCGCGCCGCCGCCGGGTCCAGCCCGCGCAGCACATCATTGCCGCCCAGCGCGACAATCACCGCATCAGGCTTGTCTGCCAGCGACCAATCCAGCCTGGCCAGCCCGCCTGCGGTCGTATCACCGGATATGCTGGCATTGATTAAAAACAGATCATGGCCGCGTGCGCTGAGTCGTGCTACCAGCTGTTCTGGAAAGGATTCGCCAGTCTCCAGCCCATAGCCTGCGGACAGGGAATCGCCCAGCACCATCAGCCGCAGCGGCTCAGCCGCGCTCGCCGGACTGCCAACAGCAGGCAGCAGAATAAAAAACAGCAGAAGATATTTGATAATTGACCGGCCAATGCCCATATAAGCGTCAATAGCTGGCCTTCTGGTGTGGAGTATTCCCATGAACCCGTCCTTGTCTCAATCTCTTTCAGATAGTCCGTCGCCGGCCCGCTTGCAAGATGATCCGGTGATTTGCCTGTCCGATCTGCATCTGTCCATGCAATCAGCAAGCGGCGCGACCGATATTCTCAAAGGGATTGACCTGGCAGTGCCAGCTGGCCAGAGCGTGGCCATTTTGGGGCCCAGCGGCGCTGGCAAGACCAGCTTGCTGATGGTGATGGCCGGGCTGGAAGCAGCCAGCAGCGGCACGGTAGAGCTGGCCGGCTCAGATATTACCCGATTGGATGAGGATGCGCTGGCCCGAATCCGGCGCGATTGCGTCGGCATTGTTTTTCAGGCCTTTCGCCTTATCCCGTCGATGACCGCCCTGCAGAATGTATCGGTGCCGCTGGAGCTGGCGCATGACCCGCAGGCAGCAGACAAGGCAGCAGCGGCCCTGGCCTCTGTCGGGCTGGGGCATCGGCTCAACCATCTTCCCGATCAGCTTTCTGGCGGGGAACAGCAGCGCGTTGCCATTGCCCGGGCGATTGCCCCGCGCCCGCGCATCCTGCTGGCAGATGAGCCGACCGGCAATCTGGACAAGGCAACAGGTGAGATTGTCATAGGCCAGCTTTTTGAAGCGGCAAACAGCGTCTCGGCAGCTCTGGTTCTGGTCACCCATGATGAGGGGCTGGCGCAACGCTGCCAGCGGATATTGCAGATAGAAGATGGCCGTCTGGCGGCTGATCAGATGGCCGGGTAATCGGCATGCAAAAACCATCTGAAAATCCGCAAAGCTGGGCGCTGGCCTGGCGCTTGGCCCGCCGGGAGATGCGCGGCAGCTTGAGTAAATTCAGGACCTTTCTGGCGGCGCTGACACTGGGTGTGGCAGCCATCGGGGCGGTGGGCTCGGTGGCGGAATCGATGCGCAGTGGCATTGCCAGCAATGCCCGCCTGCTGACCGGCGGCGATTTTGAGCTTTCCAGCCTGCATGAGCCGGTTGCTGCCGCCCTGCTGGCTGAATTGTCTGAGCTGGGCAGCCGGTCAGATATTGTGCAAATGCGGGCCATGCTGGGCAATGCGTCCGGTATGCGCAAGCTGGTGGATTTGAAAGCGGTGGATGCGGCCTGGCCGCTGGTGGGCACAGCTGAGATTGCCAGAACAGCAAGCGGGGCAGATAAAATACCGCTGCCGGAAGCACTCGCCGATTTTGGCGTGGTGGCTGAGCCGGGCCTGCTCGCAACGCTGGGGCTGAAAGTGGGTGATACCGCGAGGCTGGGCGGTATGCAGGTGCGTATAGGCGGGATGCTGCTAACCGAACCGGATCGGGTCATCAGCTTTGCCAATTTTGGCCCGCGCTTGCTGGTCAGTGAGGCGACGCTGGAGGCAACAGGATTGCGCCAGCCGGGGTCCTTTATCACTTACCGGACGCGGTTTTTAGTGTCTGATCCTCTCGCAGCAGATCGGGTTATCCGTGATCTGCGCGAGCGGCTGGCCGATTCGCGTATCCGATTGCGCGGCACGGACCGGGCAGCTCCCGGGCTGGACAGGTTTCTGGATCGGGCGGAGACCTTTTTGGTCTTGGTCGGGCTGACCGCCTTGTTGATAGGCGGGCTGGGTGTTGGCGGGGCTGTGCGCGCCTGGCTGACCAGCCGGATGCCGGTGATCGCAACCTTGAAATGTCTGGGCGCTCCGCGCCAGCTGATCTTTCGTATCTATCTGCTTCAGGTGATGGCGATCTCGGCTATCGGGGTGGCAGGCGGGCTGCTGCTGGCCAGTCTGGCGCCGATGCTGGCGGCTAAGTTGCTGTCCGGGCTGGTTTCTGTGCCCTTGCTGGTAACGCTGTATCCGCGCCCGCTGTTGATAGCCGGGGCCTTTGGCCTGCTGACCGGGTTTGTCTTTGCGCTCTGGCCGCTTTTGCGGGCCGGACAGGTGCGGGCCGCGCATTTGTTCCGCAGCCTGATCAGCACACCCTCCGGGCCGATACCGCTGGCCGGGTGGGCCGGGCTGATTGCCGGGGTAGCTGGTCTGGCGGTGTTGTCCTTTCTGGCAACCGGAGCCTGGCAGTTGACCGGCTGGTTCATCGGCGGGACGCTGGCCGTGCTGGGGGTGTTATGGGCACTTGGTGGTGGCTTGCTGTTTGTGATGCGCAGGCTGCCTGCCTCCGGATCGGTGCCGCTGCGCCTGGCCCTGTCGGCTATTACCCGCCCTGGCACGCCTGTTCAGGCAATTATCATTGCCTTTGGGCTGGGCCTGTCAGTGCTGGTGACCATTGCGGCAACGCGCGATAATCTGGACAGGCAGATTGACCGGCGAGTTGCCGAAGAAGCCCCGGCCTGGTTCTTTATTGATATCCAACCGCAACAGATTGACCGTTTTGAAACGCTGGCAGCGGCGGTGCCGGGTGTCACAGAAGTTCAAAAAACCCCGATGCTGCGCGGGCGCGTGGTGGCGATGAAAGGCGTGCCGGCTGCTGATCTGCCCCGCGATCATGGCAGCGATTGGGTGCTGAGCCGGGACCGCGCTTTCAGCTGGTCGCCCACGCCGCCGGACGCGGCAAAGATTGTGCGTGGCAGCTGGTGGCCGCAAGACTATCAGGGCGCGCCGCTGGTCTCGGTCACAGAAGATGTGTTTAATGATTTCGGTCTGGCGCTGGGGGATCAGATACGCATCAATGTGTTGGGCCGCGAGATAACCGCCCGGATAGCCAATACAAGAGAGGTGGAATGGGAGAGTTTTTCCATCAATTTTGTCTTTGTAACCAGCCCCAATGCCTTTGTCGGTGCGCCGCATAGCTGGATCGCCACCACCTATACCGATAATGAGGCGGCCACAGCGGAGGTAGAACGCCGCATCACGGATGAATTTGCCAATATATCAGCAATCTCGGTGCGCGAGGCGGTCGCTCAGGCCAGCCGCATCATCGCCTTGCTGGGGGGGGCGGTCAGCCTGACCGCTTTGGTGACGCTTGTCTCCGGCATTGCGGTTCTGGCAGGCACAGTGGCCAGCACAGAGGCCCAGCGGCTGGCTGATTCGGTCATCTTAAAAGTGCTGGGTGCAACCCGGCGGGATATTGTGCTGGCCTGGCTGATAGAATATGCGCTGTTTGGCTTGCTGACAGCGCTTGTGGCCTGTGTGGTTGGCACGCTGGCCAGCTGGGCGGTGATTGCCGGATTTTTGGATGCGCCCTATATTTTCAATGGCCAGCTGATCGGCGTGACCGCGCTGGCCGGGGCGGTGGCCACCAGCCTGCTGGGGCTATTGGCGGCGGCGCGCTCGCTGGGCCAGCGTCCGGGCCCGCATCTGCGCGAGATTGTCTGATTGTTGCGGCGGTTTTCTCCCTGATTGTCTGGCAGGCATTTCTGGGCTATGAAAGGGACGCGCCGCTGGCGGCCGGGCAATTTGAGCAACAGAAAGCAAGAGAAAATGACGCGCAAATCCATTTCCAAAGTCGTGCTGGCCTATTCTGGCGGGCTGGATACTTCGGTGATCCTGAAATGGTTGCAGGAAGAATATCGCTGCGAGGTGATCACCTTTACCGCTGATCTGGGTCAGGGCGAGGATATTGAACCGGCCCGCGAAAAGGCGGAAATGCTGGGTATAAAGCAGATTTTTATCGAAGATTTGCGTGAGGAATTTGTCTCTGATTTTGTCTTTCCGATGTTTCGGGCGAACGCGCTCTATGAGGGGGAATACCTGCTTGGCACCTCTATCGCCCGCCCGCTGATTGCCAAGCGGCAAATAGAGATAGCCCGTGAAACCGGGGCCGAAGCCGTGGCCCATGGGGCAACCGGCAAGGGCAATGATCAGGTGCGTTTTGAGCTGGGCTATTATGCGCTGCAGCCTGATATTGAAGTGATCGCACCCTGGCGGGAATGGGATTTAACCTCGCGCACCAGGCTGATCGCCTATGCCGAAGCCCATCAGATACCCGTGCCAAAGGACAAGCGGGGAGAAGCCCCGTTTTCAGTGGATGCCAATTTGCTGCATATCTCAGCCGAGGGCAAGGTGCTGGAGGACCCGGACAAGGCACCGGAAGAATTTGTCTTTTCGCGTTCTGTCTCGCCCATGCAAGCCCCGGATGAGCCAGAGCTGATCGCGCTGCAATTTGCCCAAGGCGATCCGGTGGCCCTGAATGGCAAGCCCCTGTCCCCGGCCAGCCTGCTGGCAGAGCTAAACCGGCTGGGCGGCAAACATGGCATAGGCCGGCTGGATCTGGTAGAAAACCGGTTTGTCGGGATGAAATCGCGCGGCATTTATGAAACCCCTGGCGGCACTATTCTGGCCAAGGCGCGGCGGGTAATGGAATCGATTACGCTGGATAGCGGGGCGGCGCATCTGAAAGATGAGCTGATGCCCCGCTATGCCGAGCTGGTTTATAATGGGTTTTGGTTCTCACCTGAGCGGCTGATGCTGCAAGCTGCCATTGATCTGAGCCAGCAGCCGGTCACCGGCGAGGTGCGGCTGAAACTCTACAAGGGTAACATGATTGTTGAGGGGCGCAATTCCCCCAACTCCCTCTATTCTGAGGATTTGGTTACCTTTGAGGAAGGCACAGCCGATTATGACCACCGGGACGCGCATGGCTTTATCCGGTTGAATGCGCTACGGCTGCGCGTGGCAGAGATGGCTCGGCGGAACAACAGCTCTGACTAGTCGGTGCAGACCGGCCCGATCTGACCATCCTCATTGACCTGTTTGAGCAGCACCCGGTCTTTTGCCAGCGCATAGCCGGACGGGCGCAAGCCGCCCGGGCAGGGGTCGGCCCAAACCAGCTGATATTCGTTTTTGCCATTGGAATAATGGGCATATTCCTTAATCCCGTCAGACAGCCCGACAGTCAACAGACCGAAAACAACAAACAAAGCAACCATTTTTATCTCCATCAATAAGGGTTAGCGAGCCTTTTTGATAAAGACAGATTATGGTCATCACAGGTCCGGGCTGTGACCAAATCAAGGCAAAAAAAACCCTGCCGGAAACAGGCAGGGTTTTTATTATCTCTCAGCGCGAGCTAGAGGCGCGAGGCGACATTTTCCCAATTCACCAGATTTTCGAGGAAATTGGTCAGATAGGCAGGCCGCTTGTTGCGGAAATCAATATAGTAGGAATGCTCCCACACATCACAGCCAAGCAACGCTGTCTGATCATAACAGACAGGATTAACGCCGTTTTCCGTCTTGGTAATACGCAAGCTGCCGTCAAAATCCTTGATCAGCCAGACCCAGCCAGACCCGAACTGGCCAATACCGGCATTGACAAAGGCTTCCTTGAACCCATCGACAGAGCCGAAAAATTCAACCAGCCCGCTTTCCAGCTCAGACGGCATGCTGCGCCCGCTGGGGCCCATCATCTCCCAAAACTGGATATGGTTCCAATGCTGGGAGGCATTGTTGAAAATACCGTTCTGGGCGACCGCGCCATCTTCGAAAGTGCCCTTGATAATTTCTTCCAGCGATTTGTTCTCCCATTCGGTCCCGGCAATCAGCTTGTTGCCGTTATCAACATAGGCCTTGTGATGCAAATCATGGTGAAACTCCAGCGTCTCGCGGCTCATATTGCCGGCGGCCAGCGCGTCATAATCATAAGGAAGGTCGGGAAGTTCAAATGCCATTATCCTGCTCCGTTTCTGTGTCTTTGGACCGGCGGCAAAGTTGGTTGGTTTGCCCATCCGGTCACTGTTTTTGAACTGGTGACAGTTTTGCTGTATATCAAGTCAGGACGCAAACTCTTTTTTTCGGAGCCTCTGATGCACAAGCCTGATTCCGGCCCCCAGATTGAGCCCTATCTCGGCCTCACTCCGGAAATTGACGAGACCGCCTATATCGCCAGCTCAGCTGTGCTGATGGGGGCGGTGCGGATAGCGGCAGATGTGTCTGTCTGGCATCATGTGACGCTGCGCGGCGATGCCAATTATATTACTGTCGGGGCGGGCAGCAATATTCAGGATAACAGCGTTGTGCATATTGATTCCTATCAGCATCCAACCTTGATAGGGGAACGGGTGACCATAGGTCATTCGGCGATTATCCATGCCTGCACGCTGGAAGATGATAGCTTTGTCGGTATGGGAGCGATTGTGATGGATGGGGCGCGGGTTGAATCCGGCGCGATGGTTGCCGCCGGGGCGCTGATAGCCCCAGGCAAGCTGGTCAAATCAGGCGAGCTGTGGGCCGGCAATCCGGGCCGCAAGATGCGTGATCTGCGCGATTCGGAAAAACAGATGATACAGCAATCTGCTGCCAGCTATATTGAATTTGGCCGCGCGGCCCGGCTGGGTGAGGCGGGTGGGCCTTATGGTTTTACGCTAAAGCCGCTGCCGTAAAAACCGCTAAAACCCCAGCCCGAATGCACCCGCTGACAGGCCCGACCAGATAAGGCGCAGGCTGACCACTGCCAGAAACAGGCCGAAAATACGGCGCAGGCGGGTCTTGTCCAGCTTGCTGGCGGTGCGCGCGCCTATCGGGGCCATGAAAAAAGCAGTCGCTGAAATCAACAGGGCGGCCGGTAGCCAGACATAACCAAGCGACCAGTCAGGCCGTCCCTCCATCCCCCATCCAACAGTAATAAAGCTGAGCATACCGGGCACCGAAATAATCAGCCCCAGCAAAGCCGCACTGCCGACAGCCCGGTGAATTGGCCAGCCAAAAGCCGTCAGGGTCGGCACCGACAAGGAGCCGCCGCCAATCCCGACCAGCGCGGAAACCAGCCCTATCAGCCAACCGATCACGGCGCGTATTGGCTGACCCGGCAAGCCCTCTTGCAGCACCACCACCCTGATCAGAAAGAGCAGCGCGATACCGGCCAGCAACAGGCCAAAGACAGTTTTCAGCCCGGCATTGTCCAGCTGCTGGGCCAGCAGCCCGCCGCCCAGCGCGCCAATAAAAATCATCAGCCCCAGGCTGCGGATAACGGCCATATCTACATTGCCCAGCTTGATATGGGTGCGCGCCGACAGAATCGAGGTCGGCACAATAATCGCCAGCGAGGTCGCGATCGCAATATGCATGGCAAAGCTGGTATTCAGCCCGGTCGCCTCCAGATAATAGGACAGGATAGGCACAATCACCACACCGCCGCCAACCCCCAGCAGCCCGGCCAGAAAGCCGGAAAGAATGCCAGTCAGCAAGAGCGGGATCGCCATGGTCAGGATCATTTCGGTCATGATCTGTCAGCCTTTTTGCAATAGTTTAATCAGCGCTGAGGTATCCAGCCGCCCCATACCGCGATTAGACAAGGCGGCATAGAATTGGGCAACCAGCGCGGTCACCGGCAATTCAGAGCCATTGTGGTCTGCCTCAGCCAGACAGATACGCAAATCCTTGCGCATCCAATCCAGCGCAAAGCCAAAATCAAATTGGTCCGCCACCATGGTCTTGCCGCGATTCTCCATCTGCCAAGACTGGGCCGCCCCGCCTGAGATGACTGACAGGACGCGCTCCATATCCAGCCCGGCCTGCTGGCCAAAATGCAGCCCTTCTGCCAGACCCTGAAGCAGCCCGGCAATGCAAATCTGATTGACCATCTTGGTCAGCTGGCCGGCCCCGGCGGTTCCCATATGGACAATACGCGCCCCATAGCAGGCCAGCGCTGGCTGGGCAGCCTCAAAAGCCGCCTCAGTGCCGCCGCACATAATGGTCAGCTGGCCGTTTTCTGCCCCGGCCTGGCCACCAGAGACAGGCGCATCCAAAAATGCCAGCCCGGCAGCCTCTGCCTGAGCTGCCAGCTGGCGGGCAATATCTGCTGAAGCAGTAGTGTGATCGATAAACAGCGCGCCTTTTTCCATGCCGGAAAAGGCCCCGTCCGGGCCGCTGGCGACAGCCGCAATATCCGCATCCTCCCCCACGCAGGCACAGACAATCTCAGCCCCCTTCACCGCTTCTGCAGGGCTGCTGGCCAATTTTGTGCCTTGCGTGCTGGCAAAGGCTTCTGCCCGGGCGGCGGTGCGATTATAGACAACCACCTCATGCCCGGCGCTGACCAGATGGCCCGCCATCGGCCGGCCCATGACACCAAGGCCCAGAAATGCCATTTTTGCCATAACCAAATTCCCTCAAAAAAAGCGTTTTACCCAGAAATAATCTAGCCAGTTTCCTGCGGGCAGGCTAGGGTGTGATGGCGGGTTTGGCAAGCGGCAAAGCCCAAGGGTGAGGAGACACGCAGTATGTCCGTGCTGGTAACCGGCGAAGCGATCGAAATTCTGATTACCGAGGCAGAAATTGCCGCCCGTGTGCACGCGCTGGCCCACCAGATTTCCAAACGCTATACTGATACCAGACAGCTGGTCGTGATAGGGCTGTTGCGGGGTTCGTTTATTTTCATATCCGATCTGGTGCGTGCCATCCATCTGCCGATTGAGGTGGATTTCATGACTGTCTCGAGCTATGGGCGGGGGATGCGCTCATCGGGCCAGGTGCAGATTTTGCAGGATCTCAGCACCGATATCAAAGACCGCGATGTGCTGGTGGTTGAGGATATTATTGATACCGGCCACACGCTCGCCCAGGTGGTGGAGATTCTGAAAACCAGAGAGCCGCAGAGCCTGTCCATCTGCACCTTGCTGAACAAGCCGACCCGCCGCGAGATAGAGGTGGATGTGGATTGGATCGGCTTTGATATTCCGGATGAATTTGTCATTGGCTATGGCATTGATTATGCCCAGCAGGGTCGCAACCTGCCGCATATTGCCTATGTCGTGCAAAATCAGGACAGTAAATCTGCTTCATAGGGATAGCTGGAGAGCCGCTCAGCCCCCTTCTCGGTCAGCACCAGCTGTTCCTCCAGCTTGACCCCTTCCCTATCGCCCACCGCCCCGATATAGACCTCAACGCACAAGGTCATGCCGACCTCCAGCTGCCCCGAGTAGCCGTGCTGTTCCAGATCTTCGGGATAGCGGATGGACGGGTATTCATCACACAGCCCGACACCATGGGCCAGCACGCCATAGCGCTGGGCGCGGAACGGCTCCGGTAGCCGGTGCGCCTTTCGGGTTATCTCATCAAAGCTGAGGCCGGGGCGCAAAATGGCGGTATTTTCCACTATATGTTCATAGGCAATTTGATAGAGCTCTTTTTGTCGCGTAGTAGGCGGTTTCTCGCCGACAATCCAGCTGCGCGAAATATCACAGCAATAGCCCCAGCTGGAAACCATATCGGTATCAAAGGCCAGCATATCGCCAGCCTGCATGATGCGCGGGCCGGATTCCTGAAACCAGGGGTTGGTGCGCGGGCCAGATGACAGAATACGGGTCTCTATCCATTCACCGCCGCGCTTGATATTGCCGGCATGCAGGGCTGCCCAAACCTCATTTTCCGAGAGGCCGGGGCGCATCGCGGCACGCATTTCATCCATCGCCCTCTCACACGCAAAAATCGCACAACGCATGGCGTTCAGCTCATTGGTGTTTTTTACCGAGCGGGCCAGCTCCGTCAAGCGCTGGCCATCCAGTATCTGATGCCCGCGTTCCTGCAAGGCGGCATAGCCGGCAGTTTCTATCTTATCTACCGCCAGTCGCCGGTTGGTTCGGTCCTGCTGGCGCAGCAGATCATCTATCTGATCAGCGAAGGCGCTGGCCGCCGCTGCGGTTCTGTCGCCGGTTTCAAAATAGAAAAAAGAGGCCCCGCCCCGCACCTCACCAACCAGCGGCAGATGCGCCGAGAGATGCTCACAATTATGGAAATCCCACAAAATCACCTTGCCTTCCGGCGGCACAAAACAGGCCCGCGCGGCATTATGGGCTATCCAGAGCTGCATATTGGTGCTGTCTGTCGCGTAGCGGATATTAAGCGGATCAAACAGCAGCAGCCCGGCACAATCATGCGCCTTTATCTGTTCTTGCAGCCGTGCCAGCCGATAGACGCGCAGGGACGGCAAATCAGGCAGGGTCAGCCCGGCGGCCTCCCATTCGGAAAAAGCCAGAGCGGTTGGCCCTATCTCCACCCGGTCATTATCATCAGGCGTGCCATCCGCGCGCAGCGGCCCGGCTGGCCTTTTGGACGGGTCAATCTTGCGGTTGGAGCCATGTTGAACAGCGCCGATTTCATAAGCTGGCAGAGATGTCATGCCTCAAATCTGGCGGCTTTCCAGCCCGCCTTCTATCCACGGGCCGACCGGTGTGTCGCAAATCGTCCAGTTATCTCAGCCATTTAATTTGGGCATTTATCCGGGCCAGCTATCCAGCCTGACCAGCTTTTTGCCGCGCACCTGTCCGGCCCGTATAGCCTCACCACAGGCGGGCAACTCAGCTGGCCCGATTTCCTCAGTCAATCTCTCCAGCATTTCAAAGGGCGTGAGCGCGGCCAGCCTGTCCCAGGCCTGTTGCCTGATAGCCAGCGGCTGCATGACCGAATCAATGCCGAGCAGAGCAACACCGCGCAACAGAAATGGCATCATCCGGGTCGGCAAATCGGCCCCGCCGGTCAGCCCCACCGCCGCCACGCTGCCGCCATAGGCCATCTGCCCCAGAATACGGGCCAGCATCGCCCCGCCCACCACATCGATACAGCCGGCCCATCTTTCTGATTCCAGCGGACGGGCGATCACCTCATTAATCTCTTCTCTGGCGATAATGTCTTGTGCCCCCAGCTGTTGCAGCCAAGCCGCCTGTTCCAGCCGTCCGGTCACCGCCGTCACCTGATAGCCCAGCTGCGCCAGCAGCAACACGGACAGCGCCCCCACCCCACCTGCCGCGCCGGTCACTAGAACCGGCCCGCCATCTGGCCGCAAGCCGCGCCCCTCCAGAGCAGCGATAGACAGCATGGCGGTCAGCCCGGCAGTGCCCAAAATCATCGCCTGACGCAGCTGCATGTTGCGGGGCAGTCTTACCAACCATTCCGGCTTTATGCGGGCCATGCTGGCATAGCCGCCCGGCCAGATCTCGCCGACCCGCCAGCCGGTCAGTATCACCTGCTCACCGGGCTTGAAATCACTGCCACCGCCATCAATTACCTCGCCAGCAAAATCAATGCCCGGAATCAGCGGATATTGCGGAACCAAACGACTATTTCCTGCCAGAATCAGCCCATCCTTGTAATTAACATTGGAATAAAGCGGGCGCAGCAGAACGCGGCCCTCGGTAGGCAAAAAATCCTCTGGCAATTCAGCAATCCTGGCTGTTGCCGGATGCTCCTCACCGGCTTGTTTTTCCAGCAATAAAGCGTGAAACATGGGCTGTTCTTCCCCTCCTGTGAGATCGGCTCTTACCCTGCCCTCAATCATTATAACAGACAAGCAGGCAATTTACTGTTTGGAGAAATTATTACTTGGGTCACAATAGTTGTTAATAAATGGTTAATAATTCTCCAGAGTTTCATATCTCATGCAAGCGACAGAAGAAAAAATGGGGGGATCGCTGTTTCGCTTCTGCGGCGTGTTCAGCGAAGCCGGCCTGCCCGGCGAGCAGTGATAGAGACAGGGCTGGCAGCAGGAACCGCCATATCAACCGGGTGGAAAATAGCTTGACGAAGAACATCTAAAGCTCCTGCAAAGCCTGTTTCATCAGATCCCTTTGCCTGACCAATATATCAACAACCATCCAGCCCGCCTCGATCCGGCGCATCAGAAAATCAGCCTCCAGCGCCTCTCTCTGCCCGGTCAGCATGGTCAGGCAAACATAGAGATCGCGTCCGAAGGGCACAATTTTGGGATGGATATCGGACGGGTAAAGCCGCTGCTTGCGGGCAGTTTTGCTATCCAGCCAGACAAAGCTGCCATTTGCTTCGGCCGTCGCATCCAGAAACCGCCCCGGCGCCGCCTGCACGCAGGCCTGATCCTGCAGGCTGACAGTCTCGGCCCGCAGCGGGGCGGCACCAGCAAGACCGACAATCCAGATGAGCAAAACAAATCTCGCAATTCTGTGCATGGTCACCTGCCCATCTGGCCGTTTCTGACCTCTTTATTATATTACCATTAACTAATTAATAACATTCCTGTCCAATAGCCTTGCTCTTTTGTCTGCTGCAAAGCCCCGGCTTTGCAGGATTGTTCGGGCAAATTTAGCTTCAGGCAAATTTAGCTTCAGGCAAATTTAGCTTCAGGCAAATTTAGCTTCAGGCAAATTTCCCGGCACGAAAATCGGTCACCGCCTGCCGCAGCTCCTGTTCGGTGTTCATTACAAACGGCCCCATCTTGGCAACCGGCTCACCGATTGGTTTGCCGGTCATAACCAGAAATCCGGCCCCTTGCGACCCGGCCTTAGCTTCCAGCACGCCGCCTTGATCCAGCACCGCCAGCTGATGCGGTTCAATTATCTCCCCGCCGATGGCAAGGCTACCTTCATAGACAAAGACCAGCGCATTATGCCCATTTTCAATCTGATGCGAAAAATCAGTATCCGGCCCGGCTATCACATCCAGATAGCCAACCGGCCAAATGGTTTGCGAGGCCCCGCTGCGGGCGGCCTGTCCCGGCGGGCTGTAATCGCCTGCCAGAATACGGACTGTCAGCCCGTCTGCGCTCACTTCTGGAATGTCGTCAGGCTGAATATCTTGATAGCGTGGAGCCGTCATCTTATGCGTCGCTGGCAGGTTGACCCAGAGCTGATAGCCCCAGAGCGTGCCGTGCGTCTGTTCTGGCATTTCAGAATGGATAATGCCGCGCCCAGCGGTCATCCATTGCACGCCGCCATCATTGATCACCCCTTCATTGCCAACCGAATCGCGATGCCGCATCCGGCCTTTTTTCATATAGGATACGGTCTCAAAACCGCGATGCGGATGATCCGGAAAGCCGCCAACATAGGCTTGCGGGTCATCATTGCGGAACTCATCCAGCATCAAAAACGGATCGACAAAATCCAGCAAGGGTGAGCCAATAACCCGCAACAGGCTTACCCCGGCCCCGTCTGAAGCAGGCACGCCCGGAACGATTTTTACAATATTTCTTCTCACCGTCATTTAGATGGTCTCCCCAATGAAACAGAATCAACCATCCCCCCTTACCCGTTATGATAGGGGATCAACAAATGCTGTAACAGGGGTTGGCAAAGTTTTTTTTTGCCCCATTTTAGAAAGGGTGATGAAAAATTTGCGTTTCTCTCTCTGTCTGGTCTGGTTTGTATGTGGCGGGTTTTTGATCAGCAGCCCGGCTCTCGCAGGCCAGAATAACCCGGCCTTGCCTGGCCTTTTGGCTGCGCTAAAGACCGCCCCGGACCCGCTGGCAGCAGAAAAAATTGCCAATGATATTTGGCAGGTCTGGATTGAGCATGACACGGACCCGGTGATTAACCGGCAGATGCAGCGCGGCTTGCTGTTGATGCAAAATGGCAAGCTGCAACAGGCGGCCGGGCTGTTCACCCGCATCATTGAGGCAGACCCGCAATTCGCCGAAGCCTGGAACAAGCGGGCCACAGTCTATTTTCAGCTGGGCATGATGGCAGAATCAAAGGCGGATATAGCGCGCACCTTGGCCCTTGAAGAAAGTCATTTCGGCGCGCTGTCCGGCCTTGGCTTGGTTGAGATTCACCTGGGCCGGCCAGAAGCGGCACTGGCGGCCTTTCGGGCGGCTGGCGAAATCCATCCGCAAATGCTGTATAACAGCCCGATCATCGCCTCGCTGGAGGCCCTGCTACGCGGCCGCCCGCTCTGAAACCGACCGCCGCCGCAGCTTTTTGCTAGCGATGGGCAACCTTTATTTCCGCGCCACGCTCTTCTGGCTCATCATCCACCATTTCCGGCGGAAACCCCGTGCCCAGAACAGACAGCCCGGCCGCTTCCTCCAACCTCTTGATAATATTGGGTGACAACTCACGCGGCCCGTAACGCTCGATACCATCCTCGAATATATCGACCAGCAGCGGGGCCAATTCCAGCTCCAGCCCGGCCCGCCGGGCCAGACTGGCAAACAACCCGACATCCTTGGCCACCAAATCCATGGTAAAATTGATATCGCGGCTGCCATTCAAAATCACCTGACTTTCGGTTTCATGGACAAAGCTGTTGCCGCTGGAAATGCGAATCGCTTCATAAGCGACATTCAAATTCATCCCCAAGGCTGCCGAACTGGCCAGCGCTTCGGCCAGCGAGACCAGATTCGCCGTCGCCAGATAGTTGGTCACCACTTTCAAGATGGTTGCTGAACCAAGCGGGCCGGTATGCAAAATGCGGCGGCCCATCACCGTCAGCAAGGGCAGCATCCGATCAAATACCGGCCGTTCACAACCGGCGAAAATGGCGATATTGCCAGTCGCCGCCCGATGGCAGCCGCCGGAGACCGGGCAATCCAGCAAATCCGCCCCGGTGGCCCGCACCAGCGGAGCCAGCCGCTGGATTTCCGCCTCATCTGTCGTGGACATTTCGGCCCATATTTTGCCGGGCCCCAGCCCGTTTATCAGCCCGTCCTCAGCCTCCAGAACGGCTGCGCTGGCGGCCGGATTCGGCAGGCAGGTGATCACCACATCACACTCCCGGGCCATCGCAAAGGCAGATTCGCCAAAGCTGGCCCCCTGTTCCAGCAGCGGGCGCGCCGCTTCTGTATCCAGATCCCGCACCACCACTTCCAGACCGTTGCGAACCAGCGAGCCCGCCAGTTTCGCCCCGACATTGCCAAGGCCGATAAAGCCTGTCTTTTTGATTGTCTGAGCCATTTATCTCCTCCCTCTGAACAAACCGGGCCGATATGTGATTGCCTCGCCTATCAGGGCGGTAAAAAAGCTGCTTCAGCAAGTCTTTTTTGACTGTGGGCATTGAGAAAACCTCGAATATGTGGCAGATGCTTAAAATTGGCAGTTTGCCACACCCATTCAGCGGCACGGTTATTGAGGGGTTTTGTTGCAGATGATAAGAGCTGAGAAGGTCAGCATGAATTTTGGCGGTGTGCGGGCTGTGGACAATGTCAGCCTGAATATCGCGGCTGGCAGCATTACCGGGCTGGTCGGGCCAAACGGGGCTGGCAAAACCACCTTGTTTAATGTGATGGCTGGCACCTATGCCCCGTCTGCAGGCCGAATCTGGCTGCAGCAGGAGGATATAACCGGCCTGCCCCCGCATCAGCTGTTTCACAAGGGGGTCTTGCGGACCTTTCAGCTGGCACATGAATTCTCCTCGCTCTCGGTGCTGGATAATTTGATGATGGTCAGCCCGCACCAATCCGGCGAGCGGCTGTTCGATGCGCTGCTTGCCAGCCGCAAAATTCAGGCTGAAGAAGAAGCGGCCCGCGCCCGGGCTGAGGATGTGATCCGTTTTCTGGGGCTGGAGCGGGTGCGCTCTGAGGCGGCAGGCAACCTGTCAGGCGGGCAGAAAAAATTGCTGGAGCTGGGCCGCACCATGATGGTGGAGGCCAAGATTGTGCTGCTGGATGAGGTGGGGGCCGGGGTCAACCGGACTTTGCTGAAATCTATTGGTGAGGCGATTTTGCGGCTGAACCAAGAGCGCGGTTATACTTTTTGCATGATTGAGCATGATATGGATTTTATCTCCCGCCTCTGTTCAACGGTCATTGTGATGGCTGAAGGGGCGGTGTTGACGCAAGGCACGGCTGAGGAAATTAAGCAGGATAGCCGGGTGATCGATGCCTATCTGGGGACCGGGCTGAAAAACCGCAAGGGGGCGCGCTGATGGGGGTGCTGCTGGCAGGCTATGAGATGACCGGCGGCTATGGCGGACCGCCAATTCTGCAGGATTGCACAATCACCGCAGAGGCAGGCCAGATAACAGTTATTGTCGGGCCGAACGGGGCCGGCAAATCAACCGCGATGAAAGCCTTGCTGGGCATGCTGGAGCTGTCTGCCGGGCGGGTTGAGCTGGCGGGCCGCGATATTGGCCTGCTCAGCCCGCAGGAGCGCGTTGCCCAGGGAATCGGTTTTGTCCCGCAAACGCAGAATATTTTTACCGGCATGACGGTGCTGGAAAATTTGCAGATGGGGGCGTTCTTGCGCGCCGATGACGGGGCTGAGATTATTGAGCAGCTGGTGCAGCTGTTTCCGGTTTTGGCAGAAAAGGCTGATCAGCAGGCGGGTGCCCTCTCTGGCGGCCAGCGCCAGCAGGTCGCTGTCGCCCGCGCCCTGATGAATGAGCCCTCAGTGCTGCTGTTGGATGAGCCGACTGCCGGGGTCTCGCCGGTGGTGATGGATGAGCTGTTCGACCGGATTATTGAAGTGGCCAAAACCGGCATTGCTGTCTTGATGGTAGAGCAGAATGCGCGCCAGGCTCTGGAGATAGCGGATCGCGGCTTTGTGCTGGTAGGCGGTGAGAACCGGTTTACCGATACCGGACAGGCGTTGCTGGCGGATGCAACCGTGCGCCGTTCCTTTTTGGGAGGCTGACAGATGGGCGGGTTTGAAAACAGTCTGAACGCGCTGGTCCTGCTGGCCAATTTTGTTCTTGTTCCGGCCTTGGCTTATGGCTCGCAGCTGGCCCTGGGGGCGGTTGGGGTGACGCTGATCTTCGGGATATTGCGCTTTGCCAATTTTGCCCATGGCGATACCATGGCCTTTGGCACGATGGTGACCATTTTCTGCACCTGGGCCTTGCAATCAGCGGGTATTTCAGCCGGGCCGCTGCCGACTGCCCTGCTGGCCTTGCCGGTCGGGATACTGGCCACCATTGCGCTGGTCCTGCTGACGGACAGGTTTGTTTTTCGCTTCTATCGCAAGCGGCGCAGCCCGCCGGTCATCTATATCGTTGCCTCGGTCGGGGTGATGTTCATGCTGAACGGTCTGGTGCGCCTGCTGATCGGGCCGGATGACCGGAAATTCACCGATGGCGAGCGCTTTGTCATCTCCGCCCGCGAATTCAAGCAATCAACCGGTCTGGCAGAAGGCTTATCCATTCAGACAACCCAGGCCCTGACCATTGGGGTGGCGATATTGGCGGTCGCGTTGCTGTTCTGGTTCTTGCAGAAAACCCGCACCGGCAAATCCATGCGGGCTTTTTCCGATAATGAGGATTTGGCTCTGCTGTGCGGCATTGATCCAGACCGGGTGGTGCGGGTTGCCTGGATTCTGGCTGCTGTTCTGGCAGTGCTGGCTGGGGTGCTTTACGGGCTGGATAAGAGCTTTAAGCCGTTTATTTATTTCAATCTGCTGCTGCCGTTTTTTGCGGCTGCGATTCTGGGCGGTATTGGCCAGCCGGTCGGCGCGATTGTCGGCGGCTATATTGT
>Ga0181579_10001381_pt1 | contig 19987 bp, 21 predicted proteins | sample 071ome_24_FD_132996 | JGI IMG/M metagenome (GOLD analysis project Ga0181579, IMG submission 132996) | Coastal salt marsh microbial communities from the Groves Creek Marsh, Skidaway Island, Georgia - 071402CT metaG (megahit assembly) | ecosystem: Environmental > Aquatic > Marine > Intertidal... | reverse complement strand
TGCTCGATTTGCTGGCTGAGGGTGCGGGCATAACGGGTCAGGGGCTGGCGTTTATCAGCCGGGGGCAGACCGCCCAGCTGTGCTCCATAGCCGGTTAAATCCAGCAATAACCCCCTATCGCCTGCCGGAAACCAGACAGGTTTGATAATCGCGGTTATGTTTTTATCCCTGTTCATGGAATATTTATCCTGGAAGGTTCAGCTTGCGCGCCCGATGATTTCAGATAAAAACTATAGAAACAACCATGATATAAAGACAAGAGGCAAAAGCCCTGGCTAAATTGAATTGCAGGAAAATTTCAGGAGATGAGATATGGCAAAGCGCTTTAATCTGAACGCAGATATGGCAGAGGGCTATGGCCCATGGCAGATGGGTGATGATAAGGGGCTGTTATCCATTATTGGCTCTGCCAATATCGCCTGCGGTTTCCATGCTGGTGATTATAATATCATGGGACAGGTAATGCGCATGGCAGCTGATAATCATGTCTCTATCGGGGCGCATCCGGGTTTTTATGATCTGCATGGTTTTGGGCGCAGACAGATGCATTTGCCACTGGCAGAGGTCGAGCGGCTTATTGCCTATCAGCTTGGCGCGGCTCTGGGGGTGGCAGCACAAGAAGGGGTAGAGGTTAGCCATGTAAAACCGCATGGCGCGATAAATAATATGGCCTGTGTGGATGCCGGGCTATCTGCGGCAATTGTTCGGGCTATCAAGGCGGTGGATAAAAATTTGATCCTGCTGGCCCCTGTAATGAGCGAGCTGGTGCGCGAGGGCGAAAAGGCAGGCTTGCCAGTGGCAGCAGAAGTATTTGCTGATAGAGCCTATATGCCGGATGGCCAGCTGGTACCGCGTAGCCGTCCTGATGCGATGATCCATGAAAAAGAGGCCAGCCTTTTGCATTGTCTGAGGATGTTCGAAGAAGGCTTCATTATCGATGTAGAGGGTGGAAAGCTGGCCGTAGAGGCTGTTTCGGTCTGTGTACATGGCGATGGGCCAACCGCGCTGGAAACAGCTGCCCATATCAAGGACGGGCTGATAAAGGCCGGGTTTGGCATGGCCAGCTTGCCAGATATGCTGCGATAAAAATCAAGGGCTGAATTGCCGGTATCAGGCAAGTTGCCCAAGCCAGTTATCCCAGCATAATTTGCGGATAAGAGGCTGGCCAAAACCAAAATCCTGCATCGCGTCTAGTAGCTGTGGCAACATTGAAGGGTTGGCCAGGTCGGCAGGCAATACCGCCCCGTCAAAATCAGAACCAAAACCGACATGGTCCTCGCCCAATTTGGTGATGAGATAGTCAAACTGGCGTAAAATAAATTCTATTTCTGTAGCTGGATTGCGCACACCATCGGCACGTAAATAGGCAGTGGCAAAACAGACCCCGACCAGACCGCCGCGTTCGGCAACAGCATCCAGCTGGGCATCGCTAAGATTGCGCGGGCTGGGACAAAGCGCATGGGCATTGGAATGGCTGGCGATCAGGGGTTGTTCAGAAAGATTGGCAATATCCCAAAATCCGGCTTCATTGAGGTGTGAAACATCCAGCAATATCCCCGTCTCGTCACAGGCTTTCACCAATGCCTTGCCATGACCGGTGAGCCCGCTGCCCTGATCAGGGCTGCCCGGAAAAGAAAAAGGCACGCCCTGGCCAAAAATATTCGGCCGTGACCATAAAGGGCCGATAGAGCAGATGCCACGCTCCTTTAGCAGATACAGCTCGTCTAATGAGGGGCTGATAGCTTCTGCCCCTTCAATATGCAATATCGCGGCTATCGTGTCATTGCGGGCGGCTTGTTCGGCCTGGCTTGCCTTTTTGCACAGGCTGAATTTATCGGGGTGTTTATCTGCCAGATACTCGGCAATTTCGATCATATCCATGGTGTATTGAAAAGCCTGAGGCTGGCTGAGCGGCGCTGTCCCTTCTAGCGGATCACTTGACGAGCCGTTATGCGTCGGCACAAAAATCGCAAATAGCCCGCCTGCCAGCCCGCCTGTCTGGCAATGATGATGGGCAAGACAAAGCGGGTTATCGCTGACATCAGAAAGATAAAGCTGGCCTTTTTGATCGCCCCGCTTCCATAGCTGATAGAGCATATCATTATGCCCGTCAAAAATTTTCACCCCCTTAAAGGGCGGTGTCTCTTCTGGCGCTTCAGGGATATCAGACAGGCTCATTTCCGGTCTTTCTGTAATCTGGTAAATAATGCCAGGCTTTGTGTTTTCGCCTGTCTTTCAACCGGCATCTGGCCTGTTTCTATCTGGATATCCTGTTTCAGTCCAAACAGGAAAGGATACCATTCGCGTGCCAAAGGCGATTTCCATTGCCAAAGCAAAATTTCTAACGCCTCCTGGGCGGCATCTGGTGAATAATCCGGCATTTCTGGCGGTGTCTGGCCAGAAAAAACAGGCAGGCCAAAAAAGGGCAAAAGGGGTTCTATCGCTTCTGGCACGCCTGCTTCCGACAGGGCTTTTTTCTGATCCATTCCTGTCATTAGCGACAGCAGCAGCTTGTCTGTATGATACAGGCCTGTGCCATTTAACAGGATGGGATCGGCCGCGTCCCTGCCGTCATAGGGGGCAAGAAACAGGCGGCGCGGGCAATAATCATTGCAATATAGATTATCCCAAATCACGATAGGGCGTGCCAGCATATTGCCTATCTGCCCGGCCTGACCATGCAGATTAACTTCTTTTGCCACAATTGTCTCCCCGCAGAGCAGGACAGATATATCGGCTGATAAATGCCGGTTAAGGGCAGTACCATAGGCCAGATGATCACCCGATATCTCGTCCGAATAAAGGCGCGGCACCAGCAGGACAGGACAGCCAAGACGAATTTGTAAATCATTGGCCAGCCTGGCATGGCACACCCCTTCAGACAGGCCAGCCTCTGTCAGAGCCGTGAGATCGTCCGAAATATCATCAAACATCAGCACAATCGCATCTGCCCCTGCTGCACGTAATTGTGCGGCTTTGGCAAACAGGGCGTTTGTATCTGCCTCTGGCGTCTGAAAATCAAAATCCAGGCCAGGGGCGATGCCAGCCAATAGATGAATGCCGGCAGATTTTGCATGATTAGAAAATCTGTGAAAGCTGGCCATAAATTCGCTTGGATAGCCGGTGCGCCACTGCCAGCGATGATAGATGTCTTCTTTTGGCGCATAAAGATAGCTATCAAAGGAAAGCCGGGCGAGATGGTCTATCAGGCCAGCCCGCTCTTCCCAGCTCAGAAGCTGGCCATAATAGCCCTCAATATAGCCGCGATGAATGGGCAGGCTTGTCTGGCAGGTGGGTTCGGGCATGGGCGCAACCTATTTTGATGGGCAGTCTTTTTTTAGTATAAAACCCTCAGCTATGTCGGGGCTAGCGTTAAAATGAGAGTGCCTCAGGATATCGCTGGCAGGGCGCATACCCCACAAATCTGGGGCGCAGAAACGCCTGTAGTGGCAGGAAAGCTGGAGGGTAATTTGGCGTGCCATCTGGCGGCCAGCAAGGCAATAAGTTCGGCTTCGGCAAAATCAGCATCACAGCCTATGGCACTTGCCTCTATCAGGTCAGACCCCTCTGGCAAGCTATTTTCAATCTGTTTCATCAGCGTATGATTATGCACCCCCCCGCCCGCTATAATCACATTTTTGGGTTGGCGGGGCAGATGGGCGAAGCTGCGGCTAATCGCTTGCGCGGTCAAGGCGGTAGAGGTGGCGATTTGATCGGCTGCTGGCAAGCTGGCAAAATCAGGCAGTTTCAGATAGGGATGAAAAGCCGCCCTGTCGAGCGAGCGTGGGCCAACAAGCTGGAAAAACGGATCAGCTAACACCCTGTCAATAAAGGGCTGGTAAATCTGGCCAGAGCCAGCGATTTTCCCGTTTTCATCAAAGGGTTTTTGATAAAAAATCTGGCAGAGATCATCTATCAGCCCATTGCCAGGGCCAATATCATATCCTTCCAGATAGATGTCATCAATAAAGCTGGCATTGGCCACCCCGCCAATATTGATAAAGAGAGCGGGCAAATCGATGCCTGATTGCAGCAGCATAATCTGGTGGTAAATCGGGGCAAGCGGTGCCCCTTGCCCGCCTGCGGCCATATCGGCCGCCCGGAAATCATAGATAACAGGAGTCTTTGTCTGGCTGGCCAGATATTGCCCGTCGCCCAGCTGGATAGTCCGACCCGCCGCCGGATTATGATAGACAGTTTGTCCATGAAAGCCGATGAAATCTATTTTTGGATTGCCGGCCTTTTGGCGTAAGGCGGCCACCGCATTGATATGGGCATCTGTAATGCCGCGAATAAGGGCTTCGCGCCGATTGGGGTCGGCCAGATAATCTGCGGCATTTTCGCGGGCAGCATAGATCGCCTCGCGCAGCCGGACAGGATAATCATAGCTTAATTGCTGGCCGGTTGCCTTAATCTGCTTTCCATCTGATCGAATAAAGCTGGCATCAATCCCGTCTGCGCTAGTACCAGACATCAGGCCGATAATTCCTGGCATAAATCTGTTTTCCCTCTCTCGATTTATGATAGGCTTAAAACTACAGCAAAAAGACAGTGATATGTCTATCTGCAATCAAAAAATCAGCCGTCATTGCATGGCAGCAAAACTAAAGAGAGGCAATATGCCTAACCGTCCCAAACAGAGTACCGAAGCCCGGCTGGATGCTAAAAAATGGCTGGACAGGCTGAGTATAACAGACGCGCTGGCGGTGATGCTGGATAATCAGGCAGAAGCCGTTGCTGCATTAAAAGCAGCCCTGCCGCAGATAGAAAAGGCGGTAGAGGCGGGTCATCACTGCCTGTCTGCCAGTGATACAGGCCGGCTGATTTATGCCGGGGCAGGGACATCTGCACGTATTGCGGTTCAGGATGGCTCAGAATTATTGCCGACCTTTAACTGGCCGGCGGTACGGGTGGATTATCTGATCGCGGGCGGGACAGAGGCATTGCTACGCCCCATTGAAGGGGCAGAAGACAGCCCCGATGCTGCCAAAGAGGCCGTCACCGCGCTGAATATTACAAAAGGCGATATCCTTATCGGGTTGGCTGCCAGCGGGACAACCCCCTATAGCATCGCTGCGCTGGAAGCGGGCAAGGCGGCAGGCGCACTGACCATCGGTATTGCCAATAACCCGGATACCGCTCTGCTGGTGGTGGCAGATTATCCTGTTTTGCTGGCAACAGGGGCAGAAGCGCTGGCCGGTTCCACCAGGCTGAAAGCCGGTACAGCGCAAAAAATCTGCCTTAATCTGATATCCACACAATTAATGGTCTTACAGGGGCGGGTGAAAAACGGGCTGATGTCTGAAATGCAGCCACGCAATGAAAAATTGCGCCGCCGCTATGGCGATATTGCCGCCCTGCTGGCTGCAGAAAACCTCTCGGAATAATCTAGATAATTTCAAAATCTGTGACGCCCAAATCTTCATGATCGATATTTTCGATGGTCATATAGATGTGGCTATTATCATTTACATTAACGATATGGGCGTGCATCCCGTCATTGCTTTCAATGATTTCCAGGCCAAGTTCGGCAAGGGTGAAATTATCCTGAAAAGCTGTATCAATCTGGATTTTATCCTCGCCCAGTGTGAAGCCCAGAACCGTGTCAGTACCGTCATCATCCAAATCGAGACGGAATAAATCCATCCCCCCTTCGCCGATGAGGATATCATTGCCACCGCCGCCGATCAGCACATCCATGCCATCACCGCCAAACAAGGTATCATCGCCAGCGCCGCCATAAAGATGGTCATCACCTTCCCCGCCAGAAAGGGTGTTTTCTTCAGCATTGCCTATCAGCACATCTTTATGATGAGAGCCAATAATATTTTCAATGCTGGTCAGCTTGTCCCCTGCGGCCAAATCGCCGGCCTTTGCGCCAAGGGTGATCACCTCACGGTTGGTGGCATCTTTTGATTTGGTCGCATATTTGACCGGTGTGGATTGGGTATCTGTGGCCGTGGCGGACAGGTCAATTATGACCCCGTCAATGCCGGTTATCCGGTCATCTGTTGTGGCGCTATCACCATCTATATCGACATTGCGTGCATCTGTCGCTTTTGCCTCTTTATAGGAGGCGCGATCATCGTCGTGTTTTTCTGCTCCTAAAATATCATCTGCTGCGCTGGTTGGGGTGAAATCCAGCTTGGCATCTGTCAGGGTAAGGGTGATTTCCATCTCCTCGGATTCAGACTCAAAATACCCCTCTTTTTGCTGAGCGATCAGCCCGTCATCGGCTATTTTCTGTTTATCTGTATTAAGGACAGCAACCACCGCAAAATCACCAGTTCGGCTGTCCAACTCTGTTTGCGTCGCCGCAATAAAGATAGCTTTGCCTGTATCTTCTGTCAGCAGGATATATTTATCTGTGCCGATATCAATTTCCACCTCGTCCGAAATATCCAGCGTCAAATTATCGGTATTTATTTTTGCCGTGACAGAGCTGCCATCCTGTTTTTCGATATCCTCCAGACTTTCAATATCCCCTGACAGCGCACTATCTGATAGCAGGGTTTTAAAAGTAACGCTGCCAATTTTGACTGTGATATCTTCTTCCAGAGAAGTGAAATCTTCTCCTGCCGCAGGGCGCAAAAATTGCTGGCTCTTGGCATCTTTTACCAGCTGAAATCTAACAGATTGATCCTTGTCATCATCATCTTCTGCTGAAATGATGAAAAAGCGGGTATTTTCCAGATCTGCCTCTTTCTGATCTGAATCGGTAAGTTGAATATTCAGCAAATCTTCTTCTGTATCGCGATCTCTTTTTGCCAGTGATAATTCTTTTTCGACATCCTCTGCCAATATCCGGTCGGTCAGGGTGACGTGCAAAATCTTTGTCTGGCTGCCAGCTGTTAGCGTAACATCAAAGCTCTTTTTATCTGTTTCATAATTAAACACCGTGCCTTTTTTAATGCGAATTTCGCCATTTGTGACAGTAAAGCGGTCATCGCTACTGGTAATGGTGGAAATATCACTGCCGTCCCTGTCGGTGGCTTCTACTTCAATGCAGGTGGCGACATCTGCGCTATCATCCTTATCGCCATAAGTGCCCTCCAGAATAGACAGGCTGTCCGGGCTTGCCGCACTGGCAGACGCAGAAGCGCTCAGGGGGAAACTTTCCTCTTCTACATCGCTTTGCTCATCACTGCTCAGGGCAAAGGCGGTTCTGTTCGGGGCAGGGCCGCCCCCGCCGCCCCCGCCGCCACCTGCTAGCCCCAGCAATAGGCCAAGCCCCCCGGCCAGCATTCCGGCAAAATTGCTGCTATCGCTATCCTCCTGGCGAATACGGGTAATAAAGGCGGTTAGCGGATCGCTGGCCACGCAAAATTCTGAAATATCGGCATCGGAAAGCGGGGCATAGGAGATCAGCTGTAAATGCAGCCCAACCTCTTCTGCGCGTAAATGGGCCAGGTCGCGAATAGATAATATATCATCTGCGCTTAATTGGCGTATCATCACCAGATGACACCCCTCTTCCAAAAGATATAATACCCCGTCACGAATGGTTAACTGGCTAACCGTGCCAAACTGGTTCTGGGCAGTGATGATAATGTTATCCAGGCTGGCTTCTTGCTGGGCATTGGCCGGACGCGCTGTAATCTGACCCGCCAATAGTAATAATAGCGGCAGGGAAATATCATTCAGCCATGGCGATTTTTTGAAAATGCGGGCAGCGCGATTTTGCAAGCAGGGCGAGGCGGCCGGGTCATCTGCTGTCGTAATTTGAGCTTGTCTGTTATTGACCTGAAATCTATGTGTCTTTGAAGCCATGTTACCTGTCATTACATTTAATCCTGTTAATAAATTATTAATACAAAAAGATGTATAGTATATTGTCTAAAACAATTAAAAATTGTAACAAAAGGAAAATTGCGTTCAGGGGCGAGTTTATTGCAAATCTCTAGGCTTTCTTCATAATTGGACGGAAAACGACCCTTAAATATTATCAAATGTTAATATATAGGGGGCTTTGTATTTGCTGAATCGCGGCCAATAAATCTGTCTGGGTTAAGGCAAGGCATCCTTTGGTCGTGCGGCTATCTTTATCGGCACAATGCAGGAAAATTGCACTGCCCTTGCCCGGTATGGGCGACGCATCATTATAGCCCAGCGGCAGGATAAGGTTATATAGACCATCCTTGCGCCACAGCTTTTCATGGCTACCAGTAAAGGGCAGGCGGACAGGATAATTATATACCTCCTTGCTGGCATCATCGCACCAGCCATCTTGTGGGTTCAGGGCGCGCACCGATAAGGGCAAGCGGGAGGGCAGCTGATATCTGGCTATTCTGTCAGGGCGGTAATACAGACATCGCACCTTCCAGCATCCCTTTGGTGTGGCGCCATCTCCCTCTTTTTTTTTATCGGCAGCAACAAGGCCACTTTTGCCTACCAGACAGAGAAATTGTGCCCGGCCAATATCCAGCAGAAAACCCGTTTTATGGGGGCGCAAATGCCATATTTGGTTCATATTTGTACCCTCTTGCCATCTGTCATTATCTGCCCCTAGACTAAAGGCTAGTCGGGAATGCTTTGCAGAGCAAATAATATAGGGGGGCGTTATGGAAAGCACATCAAAGGGGCTGGGTCTGTTTTTGGATGTACGGATGCGGCGCATCTTCCTTTTGGGGATGATCAGCGGCTTTCCATGGGTGCTGATAGGCAGTGCGCTCTCGCTATGGCTGAAAGAAGATGGGTTGTCCCGTAGCGCGGTAGGCTGGGCCGGGCTGATTTTTGCCGTTTATTCGGTAAATTTTTTATGGGCGCCGCTTATCGACCGTCTGCGCGTTCCTTTTTTGACAGACAGGCTCGGTCATCGCAAAGCCTGGATATTAACAATGCAGTCGATTATTCTGACAGGCTTGCTGTTATGGGCGACCACTGCCCCTTCAGATAATATTGTGATGGTGATGGCCATCGGGCTGGCGATTGCTGCCTGTTCGGCCACGCAGGATATTACCATCGATGCCTTGCGGATTGAACAGATAGACCGGGCCGATACAGGGGCAATGGCGGCCGGGGCATCCATGGCGGTTATTGGCTGGTGGACAGGCTTCAAGCTGGGCGGGATGGTCGCCCTGTTGCTGGCCGACAAGTTCCAGGCGATGGGGATGGAAAATTACTGGCAGATGACGTTTCTTGTGCTGGGCGGGCTGGTCGTCGTGACCAATCTGGGGCTGTTAATGATCCCTGAAACCGGCACGGCCGAGCGGATAAAAGCCCAAGCTGCTGCCCAACAGGCGATGCAGGACAGTATGGGACAGAAAAATGCCGCTACCCTTATCCTCAGCTTTTTGGGCTCAACAGTGGTCACCCCGCTTCTCAGCTTTTTCAAGAATAACGGCTTTAAAATCGGCCTGATGCTGCTTAGCTTTATCTTTCTGTTCAAGATTGGCGAAGCCTTTATGGGCAAGATGTCGATTATTTTTTACAAGGAAGTCGGCTTTTCCAAATCCGATATCGCCATTTATTCCAAAGGGCTGGGCTGGGTGGTCACGGTTGCCTCTTCCCTGCTGGGGGCATATGTGGCGGTGCGCTCAGGGGTAGTGCGGGCGCTTTTGCTGGCAGGTCTGTTTATGGCTGGCACAAATATCCTGTTTTCTGTTTTGGCCTGGACGGGCAAGGTGGAATGGCTATTTGCGCTGGCGGTATTGCTGGATGATTTGGCGGCCGCTATCGCAACGGTGGTGTTTGTGGCCTTTATCTCGCTATTGGTGGACAGAAACTATACCGCCACACAATATGCGCTTCTGGCCTCTATCGGTACATTGGGGCGAACCTTGCTGGCCTCTTCTTCCGGGGCGCTGGTGGACTGGCTCAATGGCGATTGGGGATTGTTTTTCATTATCACCGCAGTGATGGTGGGCCCGGCTCTGTTCCTGTTATGGTGGATGCGCGGCACGCGATCGGCTCTGGATAAAGATAGGAATAAGGGCTAGATACTGGCCGGATTATCCAGTAACGTTAACAGCTGATCGGCATCTATATGGCGGGTCGGCTTGCCATCTGTTGTGCCGATACGGGTGATGGCATCTTTCACAGGTTCTATTACGACCCGTGCGTGATAGGCATTGGCGTGAAGGATATTCTGGTCATCCACACATAGCCCGATATGCCCCTTCCAGAAGATAATATCGCCGCGCTTAAAATACTGAAAGGCGTGTGTATCTGCTTTTGCGGCTGTTTGCATAAATTCTTCTTGTGGCCCGCTATCGCGCGGGATGCGATACCCGGCCGAACCCAGCGATAACTGGATAAGGGCAGAACAATCCAGTCCGGCAAAGCTGCGTCCGCCCCATTTATAGGGTGCGCCGATAAACATCTCGGCATAGGCTGGCCAGTCTGAACGGGGGTTTTGCTGCCTGCTGGCCAGCATATGATGGGGCAGATAGCCTGTTTCTATTGCGCCTGCCCGGCCAAAAAGAGATATTTTTGCATAATCCCCTTCTGTTGATAATATAGTTATTTTTGCGCCCATAGACAGGCTGGCAAGAGGGGCAGATTTTACATCTGCCTCAGCGGTTACGATACAACAGGCTGTGCGGATAGCCTGCATTGTTCCGGTTATATTTTCTGGTATCGCACAAAGGCTGTCCGCTTTTATCCAGCCCTGATAGCCATCTGTTGCCAGAGCTATTTCTACATAGCCGTGATGCTGGCGTGCGGCGGTTAGCGCTACCTCCTCACCCATCAGCGCTTCTGTTTCGGGGGCAGGGGCGGGCTGGTTTTCCGGCGGCGGTACGCGGTAAATCGGCGCGGTTGCCACCATTAACATTGCGCGTTTTTGTGCTAAAGGGTTATAGCGTGCCCACCAGGCCCCGGCATCAAAATTGGGACAGGTTTTATGGGTTTCCTGAATATCGCGATGGCCAACCACTTTTGCCTTTGGATAGCGGTTTGACCAGTCCAGCAACAGTGCTTCAAGGGCGGCAAACTGTTTTAGTGTAAAATCATGGCGGCCGATAAGGCATACGCCCAGACTGTCGTGATTGCGCCCCTTTACGTGTGCGCCCTGCCAATATTCCGGCCGAGCTGCATGACAAATCCCGTCACGGGTGATAATGGCATGATAGCCTGCCCCATCCCAGCCAAAGCCCAGATGCATGGCATGAATATCTGTTGCGCCCAGCCCGTCTTCATCGGGGGTGTCCGAGCAATGGACTACAAGATAGCGTATATCATCAACCTGTAACATGACTGCATCATGACGCGAAGCAGGCTACAGGCGCAAGGGCTTTTAGAAGATAGCAGGGCTGAAATGATGTCTTGTATATCCGGGCGTGCAGCATTGGTATATCCCCCTCTTGTGAGGCAGGATAAATTACGGTTAGACTAGCCTTGATATAAGATGGCTCTGTTTGCCCGCATTATTCAAATCTGGAGGAAAGCAAAAAAGATGAAACCGTTTAGATTTCACCAGTTTCTATATGGCAGTGATAATTATGGCGTGTTGATGCATGACCCGGAAACCGGCCAGACAGCCGCCATTGATGCAGGCGATGGTTCTGCCTATCAGGCCGCACTTGTTGAAACCGGCTGGCAGCTTAGCCATATTTTGCTGACCCATCACCATTGGGATCATACAGACGGGGTAAAAGAGCTGGCCGATGCCACAGGGGCAACCATCTATGGCCCGAAAGGGGACAAGGATGGTCATGCCCATATTGCAAAAACACTGCAAGAAGGGGACAGGCTGGATTTTGGCGGCACGACTATCGAGGTGATCGCCACCCCCGGCCATACGCTGGATATGCTGAATTACTATCTGCCTGAACAAAAAGTCTGTTTTACTGGCGATACGCTGTTTTCGCTGGGGTGCGGGCGAATTTTTGAAGGCGATGCGGCAATGATGTGGGATAGTTTGAGCAAGCTAATCGCCCTGCCGGCAGATACAACCATCTATTCCAGCCATGAATATACCCAAGCAAATGCGAAATTTGCCCTAACGATTGATCCGGATAATGCCGCACTGATAGCGCGTTGTGCCAGCGTTACAGAAAAGCGTGCCAAAGGCCAGCCAACCGTGCCTAGCCTGCTTTCTGAAGAGCTGGCAACCAACCCGTTTTTGCGCGCATCTGATACCGCTATTCGTGCGCATTTAAATATGGCAGATGCCAGTGATAGTGATGTATTTGCAGAAATCAGAAGCCGGAAGGATAATTTCTAATCTGCCAGGCCAGTATCATTTACTGAACAAATAGAGTGGGGCAGACAGAGATTAGGGAAAAAATGGTGGTAAAATCCTCTTCGCAAAGCCTTAATCAGCAGCTTTATCGATTGCTGGAAAAAGCAGAGCCAGGCGATAGAGTCAGCTGGTGGGTGGATATTGTTCTCTTTGCCATGATTATTATCAATTTAACAGCTGTCTGTCTGGAGACGGTTCCCTATTTTTATGCAAAATATCACGCGCTGTTCTGGTGGATTGAAGCGATATCGGTCACCCTGTTTTCACTGGAATATATCTTGCGCATAAAGGCGGCCGCGGTGGTGGCCAGCCACCATCATATCCCTGTCTATAAGGCCAGGCTTCGGTATATCCTGAGCCCCACTGGCATTATTGATTTAGTGGCGATTTTGCCAAGCCTGCTGCCCTTGCTGTTTGGCGGGATGGATTTGCGCTGGCTGCGTATTTTGCGCCTGGCGCGTTTGTTCAAGCTATCGCATTATACCTCTGCATTGGAAGATTTGGTCGCCGCGGTTGTACATGAGCGCAATTCCTTTTTTGCCACAATTTATCTGCTTGTACTGGCGGTGATGGTATCCAGTACGCTGATTTATGTGTTTGAAAATGATTTGCAGCCGGAAAAATTTGGCTCTATCCCGCAATCCATGTGGTGGTCTTTTATCACCCTGACAACAGTTGGCTATGGCGATGTAGTGCCGATGTCGGTAGCTGGCAAACTGGTCGCCGGCTTTACCGCGCTGATGGGGGTGTGTGTGGTAGCTCTGCTCACCGGTATTGTCGCTTCGGGCTTTTCCAATCAGATGACGAAAAAACGCAACATTATGGAAACCGAGGTTCGCCGGGCGCTGGCAGATGGTCATATTTCTTCTGCCGAGCGGCGGGAAATCAATAAATTATCACGGGAATTGAATATGGCAGAAGATGATGTCAAAGCTATTGTGGACAGGCTGCGCGCGGTTCGCCACCCGGAAGAGGAGGATGATGACGAGGAAAACAGCTAGTACAGCTAAAATAGCGGAAAATGACCATATTTAGGGGTTGGCATTTGACCTGACCGCAATATCCGCTATAATTTAGATAATTCTGATTTAACGAAAAAACGGCTTTATGCAGGCGCAGGCTACCGCAGATTATAAAACCGCTCAGCTATCTCTTAATCTTTCAGATGGCTTTTTTGTGCCTGCCCCGCACCGACAGCCCCCGCAATTAAAACGCACCATTACCTTTCCCAAACATATTGCGATACCGCATTTTGGCGCGTTTCAACGACAGGTAAATGCGCTATTTGCCCCGTTTGGCATTACGGTAGAATTCAGCCTTAGCCGTCAGAAGCGTTTGCAAATGACATGGGTTTTTCCGCCTCAACCTGTTTTGGCACGCAATGCGAATGAAGGTGCGGCTATCACAAATAAGGCGACGGCATCCGGGGTGCTGTCAGAAGAAGAGGTTAGCGCTTTTACCAATGTGGTGTTTGCCTTTGCTGGTCAGCCGCAAAGCAGATAACGCCCCTCAGGCAACGACCAGCTTTAATATTTGCACAGCTAAAATACCTTCTTCTTCATTGCTTTCATCTGCTTTTAAATAGTCATTCAGAAGATGGCGAATATTTTCCGCCAGCGCCTCTCTGTCCGCGCGTGTTTTCAGCGCGTCTGGTGAGAGGGTAACCAGATATTCCAGAATGCGAGAGCGCATGGCAGGCGAGAGTTTCATTAAATCTTCCAGCGCGCTATCGACAAAAAAGGCAGGCCGTTTGATAAGCAGGGATAATTCCAGCGTGATAAGTTTTTTACTGTTATCCAGATTGGAAACAAAGGGGGTTTCAAAGGCATAATAGCGATAATCAGGCCCGTTAAAATCCATCATCCCGTCCCCATCCAAATCTTCCATAGCCCCGGATGGGTCAGCATTGTCGGCCAATCCGGCATCTGCTGTGTCTTCTGTCAAATTATCGCTGCTATTTTCCAGCATTTTCGGGTCAATCCGCGCGGCTTCCAGCCTTTCCTGCAACGTGCTATTTGAAAGGGGGGCAGGGGCGGTAAGATGGGTTATGCCATAAAAAAACAGCCCGGCAATGCCCGCAATAACACAAAACAGGCCAGCGCCAAGCAGAATTTTGGCACGCCGTGATAGCGGGGTGTTTTCCTGTATTTGTGCTGCGCTGTCTTTTGTTTCAGCCATATCCTGATTTCACCTGTTGAAACAAAGAAGAAGATAGTGATTTTTTAACAGATTATACGGCGCCAAGCTGGGCTAATAATTGAATGGCCATCGCCAGCCCTTCATGTATCAGATTGCTCATCATCTCCATCATAAAGGCAGGATCCATCCAGAACAGCCAGCCAATTATACCGCCAACCAGCAAGATAGTGACCAATAGGCCAAATCCCCAGCTACCGGATTCAGATTTTTTGCTTTTCTTTGGTTCTGTTTTTTCTTCTTCTTTTTTGGCGGCCAGTTGGCGCACCAGCTTTAAAAGGGCTGTCAAATCTTGTTGATGCTTGTCAATGCGGCCTTCCATCGCCTCGATACGGGCCTGCAGGGCGTCTATCTCGGCAGAGGGCAGAACAGCTGGCTGGGCGGACATTTTATTGATAACCTCGTCACGAATAGCCGAGAGGGCGATTGCTTCGCCTGTGTCTGTCTCAGCTGGGCGGGCAGGGGCTGCAAGGGCTGTTTCTGGCGCGGTTGCTGCGGCTTCCTGTTCTGATTTTGGCGGTTCTTCTTCTGTCATCTGTCTCAACTTTCCAAATTGTTCTGATGGCGGAATATCAATGGTGGATTGTGCCCAAAAAGGCCGATTTGTGCCATCAGAAGTGCTGCGCCTAGTCTGAGCCGCTTCGCTCATTAATTCATCTACCCGTGCCATTATTTTTTGCTGGGCATCGATTTCTGCCAGCCGGATAGGCGATAGCGGTTCTTTTTCCTGCTCGTCTTTCATACTCAGCTCTGTCATTTGGCCAGTTTTTTTAACCAATAGATTAATCAATTCTATTGATCAGACTGCAAGAAACAGGCCGAATGCGAAAAAAGGGGGTAAAAACGCCATTTATTGCCCGTCCAGAAGATAAAATGTTGCCGGGCTGGCTAAAAGGCATCAGTTAAAATTTGTAAAAATTCTCCTCCTGCCGCGATAAACGGCGCATTTCTTGCAAGAATAACGACCGGAATGAGGCATCTATTATTAAAATAGGGTAGAAACCCGCTGTTTTGGGTAAATATCCCTTAAATTATTAATAGGCGAAATTTTGTCGAAATTATGATGCTGAAAGCATTGATGCGGTGAATGGCAGGAAAAATATGGCAGAAGATGAAGAAGATTTAAGCAAGCGTTTGGCAACGGTTCTGGATGAAATTCGCGAAGTGATGGAAAAGCGCAAAACCCGCATTGAATCGTTGCGCCAGGAAATCGCCGATATTGAGCGCGATAATGAAGAACTGGAAAAAACCATCGCTGATTTGCTGGCTACCTTTAATTAGGGACGCAAAGCAGACAACCCTCACTCCTGTCAGGAATCCAGTATCGGCCTGGCCAGCGGCTGGCCACCTTCGTCAATCGCCTGACCCTGTATTGCCTTTGCGCCAAAATGGCTGGTTAATTCAGGGTGAGACTGGATAAAGGCTGTCAATAATTCGGAAACAGATTTTTCGGCTTCTTCAGATGAGCTGGCATCAACGCTCATCACCCCGTCAATGATCCAATGTACGTCAATTTTCAACGGCTTTCTCCTCTATCGTTATTGCCTGACCATTCATCAGCATGGCGAATAGCTCGGTACTTTTTGCCTGAAATGCCGGGATATCTTTTGTTTCAAGCTCGGATTCCATCTCATCGCGCAATTCTATCATATCCGGCAGACCCAGCGCGGCGGCAATAGCATACCATTGATAGGCTCTGGCGTAATCCGGCTCTTCCAGCAAGGTCGTGAAATAAACCGCATATTGTGGTATCGCGTCAAAATCACCTGTATTAATCCGGCCTAATAGCTGTTGTTCTACCCGTTTCAAGATAGGCGCGCGCTGTGTTTCATCCAGAATATCGGTTAGGTCATCTATGATATCTTGCGCCCGCTCAATCCCGCCCAGATGGGCAAGATAGGCCCAATAAAGCGCATCTATATAATTTTGCGGCCTGCCTTTGCCCGCTTTTAGCAGGACGGCCAAATTATACATGGCTTCAAATTCTATTTTTTCGGCCTCGCGCTCAAATAAATTCAACGCCTGCTGATAATCCTTATCTTTTACCGCCTGAACCGCGCGGGCAAAATCGCTTATTTGCGTGCTATCGCCCTGATGCCCGTTTGCGTGAACCGGCTGGGCTATCAGCAAAAAAGAAAGGATAAAACTCGTAACAAGAAACAGCGGAGCGGCTGGCCGTTTTGCCGAGCAGCAAACAGGCATGGCCATTATCGGCCTGCCATCATAACCAGCTGCAAATAAAAAATTCTAAGCTTGAATTTGGAGCCTGGCTTTTGTTCAAACACCACAACACGTGGACGCTGGCTATCCTGTTTTTGAAATTCCACCACGATATTTTCCGGCAAGCGCACCCCGTTTTTAGCCAGAGCGGTGATCGGGTTTGTCGCAAATTCATGGTGAAAAGCGGGGTCAATCCAGATGCGTGCCAGCGCTTTGCCCAGAATATCAGGCAGTAAATTGCGAACATCTTCTCTGGTATGGAACTCATGCTTCTCGCTATTTAGCGTAGCTGGCACCAAATCCTGTTTTTGCGATTTGACCACCACCTCGCGCGAGGGCATCGGGATAAGTGAGCGTGAATCACTATTTTTCATAATGGCAAGGCTCCAGAGTTTCCAATCCGGTCGGTTATATAATGCTAAATTATTTTAGTCTTAACAAGTAGTTTAGATATCTCCCCCTTAATAGAGCACCTGTTCTGCTAACTAAAATGGGCAGCCAGATTTGGCATGATTGTTGCGTTGATCTCTTATCGGATTATCAGGAGATCACGAATGTTTTCAGTTATTCGCTCAGGTTTGGACGCCTCGCTAAAGCAGCTAGATGTATTGTCGAACAATATCGCCAATGCAAAAACCACAGGCTATAAGCGCTCAGATGCCTCCTTTCAGGATATCTATGCAGAAAAGGCAAGCTTTCTGGCACCGGGGCGAATCGGGCATGGTGCGACTCTGGATACTATTCGTCAATTTCGGTCGCAAGGGCCATTGAAGCAAACCAACCAGACACTTGATTTGGCTATCGAAGGGCAGGGGATGTTTGTTTTGAAGCGTGCCGCTGCCGCTGCCGGGGCGACCAACAGCTATACACGTGACGGGTCTTTCACGCTCGATAATGATGGATTTATTGTCTCCAGTGATGGTCAATATTTGCTTTCTGATCTGCAGCAACCTATCCAGGTGCCGCGCTCTGCTGTGATTCAGGGACGCACTTTTTATCTGAATGATATTAATATTGATGAATTTGGCCGGGTGATTGCGCAAATGGGTGATAGCCAGGAACAGATTGTTGGCCGGGTCGGGCTGGCGCTTTTTTCTGACCCTACCCGCCTGACACCGCAAGGCAATAACCAGTTTACCGAAAATGGCGCTTCAGGCGCGGCTGAAATTGGCGGCCCTTTTGAAAATGGCTATGGCAAAATGATTTCCGGTGCCATAGAGCTGTCAAATGTGGATATGACCTCGGAATTGGCAGGGCTTATTCAAGCTCAGCAGGCCTTTTCCGGCTCATCCAGACTGATGCAGAGCGAAACCGATATGACCCGTCGTCTGATCGGCGGCTAAACGGTCTGGCCTTGCCAGCCGCTAGCGGCGGCAAGTGGAAGCATCCGGTATTTTTTATCACTATGGCGGATACAGGCGCAAAACAGGACATTACCTGATTACCTCTGGCCGGTTCTGCTATCTTGCTAAATAATAGGAAAAAACAGAAAAAAAGGGGGCTTATTGCCCCTTTTGGATAAAGTTTCTTAAGTGGGTTATCGCTGCCTTTTTGATTTGCGATACGCGGCCGGTTGACACCTCCAGCACTTCGCCAATTTCAAAGACGTTCATTTCCTCGACATAATAAAGCTGTATGACAAGGGCTTCCCGCTCTGGCAATGTCTTTAGAGCTTCTTTTAACAGGCTGTGCAGCTCTGTTTCATTTAATTCTTCTTCAGGGTTATTTTCAGAAGAGGTGAACCAGATAGCAAACTGGTCATAGACAGAGTCGATAGATTGATGGGTATTGGCCTGAAAGGCAGCTTCCCATTCTATCAGCTCATCCTCGCTCATCTTCATTTCAGCGGCGATTTCCTCGCGGTCAGGCTGGCGCATAAGACTGCGCTCCAGCTTTTCGGTCGCCTCATTATATTTTTTCTTAATCTGGATGGTTGTCCGGCACAAATTAGAACTTTTTCGCAAATAATCGACGATCGCGCCGCGAATACGGATGCTGGCATAAGAGGCAAAGCTCGCCCCTTCCAGCGGGGTGTATTTCTGGGCGGCCACAATCAGACCTGTATAGCCAATTTGCACCAAATCCTCAATTTCGGTGATATGGCGGGCACGGCCATGAATTTGCCAGGCGATTTTACGAACCAGCTCTGAATGAGTGCTTATCAGTTCATCCACATCGGGCTGTTTTTCAGCATAGGAATGTTTCATGCGACCTTCATCTTCCCGTCTCAGTTTCCGAAAAATCGGATACCTGTTGGCTCGTTCTGCGGTGCCTTGACAATCTCTTTTGCGGCCGCCTGAAAAGCGCGTGCTTCCGGCGATCCAGGCTGAGCAGATACAATCGGTGTCCGCTTTACAATTGACCGTCTGATGGCATTGGAAAGCGGTACCATACCGGCATAATGCAAATTTACGTCCAGAAAGCGTCTGCATATCTCAAAAAATTTATCAAAATTCTTTTTAGCGCTTGTCGAATTATCCGCCATATTCACTAACACACTGAAATTAGTTATATTTTTGTCAATATGGGCTGCTTTTATCAGAGAATAGGCATCTAAAAAACTTGTCGGTTCAGCTACCAGAACCACAACCGGAATATCACAGGCACTGGCAAAAAACAGCGTGCTGTCCGAAGCGCCGGCAGGGGTATCGACCATCAGATAATCAATCTGATCTTCCAAATCCGATAAAGATTGCAGCATCCGATAGCGTGCCTGATTATCCAGATTTAGCATTTCTATCAGGCCACTGCCGCCGGCGATAAATTTCAATCCATCCGGCCCATCAGATAATATCTGTTCCAGCTTGACATCGCCTTGCAGAAATTCAGCCGCGTTATGTTCGGGATTGCGACCCAACAGGATATGGGCGTTGGCCATGCCAAAATCAGTATCAAATAGCACAATTTTTTTCCCGGCCTTTGACAGGGACAGCGCCATATTGACCGCACAGTTAGTTTTCCCGACGCCGCCCTTACCGCTGGTGATGGCAATTGATACAGTCATAGATATTTATCCGATCTGGCCGTGCCGTTATTTACTGAGGCAATGTGAAGTTTTCTTTAAGATATTGCGATAATATTTTCTGGGTTGCAAAGGCGATAGCCCCGACCACCGATTTTGTGCCGGAAAGCATCCCGATGCGCGCCTGGCCGCTATGCAGGGCTGAAAATTCTGCAGCCGTTGTTTCACATTCATCCAGCTTTGTCAGGGCGGTAACAGGTTTTAGCGCAGCAAACTGGTGCAAGGTTACATCGATCATCTTTGCCGAGCTGCCACCCGGGATGGTCAGCACCACACCGCTATCCTGTATGCCCAGATATTCTATTAATTCTGCCAGTTTGGCGACAGCATCCTCTGCACCCAGCGTGACATCCACTACCATCATG
>Ga0181579_10001379_pt1 | contig 20021 bp, 15 predicted proteins | sample 071ome_24_FD_132996 | JGI IMG/M metagenome (GOLD analysis project Ga0181579, IMG submission 132996) | Coastal salt marsh microbial communities from the Groves Creek Marsh, Skidaway Island, Georgia - 071402CT metaG (megahit assembly) | ecosystem: Environmental > Aquatic > Marine > Intertidal... | reverse complement strand
GCGCAAAAAGCTCACCTCGGGCACCACCTGGCACGCTGCGGGCTTGGTCGCTCAGCTACGGGCTTCACAAAACATGACGCGACTGGCGCAGTATTCGGTGCAGTTGTTCGCCGAGTTGGCCCGCCACACGGGACAACAAACCGGCTATCAGCAAACTGGCTCCATGACGCTGGCCCTGCACCCGGAGCGCCTCGAGGAACTGAAGCGCCAGGCCACCATGGCCAATGCTTTTGGGGTTGCCTGCGAGCTTATTGACGCGGATTTTGTTCACCAGCAGTGGCCGGGCATTGAAACGCGCGATCTTTGCGGCGGCGTTTATTTGCCCGGAGACGGACAAACCAATCCCGTTGATACCACGCTATCGCTGGCCAAGGGCGCCCGTCAGGGCGGTGCCGAGATCTACGAAGATACCCTGGTGAGCCGTCTGGCGATTGAGCACGGCAAGGTGATTGGCGTTTATCTGCAAAACGGTGCGTTGCTGCGGGCCAAGCAAGTCGTGCTGGCCGGCGGTATGTGGTCGAGAGAATTTGCCGCCCAGCACGACATTCACCTGCCTCTGCACGCGGCCGAACACTTTTATTTGGTTACCGAACCCTTGGCCGCCTTCGATAAAATGCGGCCTACCTTGCGGGTGCCCGATGAACAGGCCTATTTCAAGTTCGATGCCGGCAAACTGTTACTGGGTGCCTTCGAGCTAAAGGCAAAACCGTGGGGCATAGACGGCATTCCTGAAGACTTTTGTTTCGATGCCCTGCCCGATGACTTTGCTCACTTTGAGCCGATTCTGGAAACCGCCATCCGCCGTTTTCCGGAACTGACCGACGCCGGCATCAACCTGTTTTTCAATGGCCCCGAAAGTTTCACTGTCGACGATCGCTACTTGCTGGGACCCACCCCGGAAGCGGAAAACCTGTTTGTCGCCTGTGGCTTCAACTCCATCGGCATCCAGTCTTCTGGCGGGGCGGGCAAGGTGTTGGCCCAGTGGATGCAAGACGGCCAACCGCCCATGGACTTGTGGGATGTGGACGTCCGTCGCACCTTTCCGTTTCAGAGTGAACCCAGCTTTTTGCGCGAACGCACCACCGAAACCTTGGGCTTGCTATACGATATGCATTGGCCCCATCGCCAGTACGCGACCAGTCGCAATAGACGCCTGAGTGTCCTGCACGAGACTACGCTTGGCCATGGCGCCGTCATGGGCGAACTCGCGGGGTGGGAGCGGCCGAACTGGTACGCGCTGGATGAGGCAAGGGCTTACCAGCACACCTACGGCAAGCCCAACTGGTTCGACGCCTGCCAGCGGGAATGCGAGGCGGTGGCGAATCACGTGGCGCTTTTTGATCAATCCAGCTATCCCGTTTTTTACCTCCAAGGTCCGCAAGCCCTGAGCTGCCTGCAGCATATTTGCGCAAATGATGTGGATGTGCCGGTCGGCAACATTGTGTACAGCCAGTGGCTCAACGAAGCGGGGGGCATTGAAGCCGATGTGACCATCACGCGACTGGACGCCCAGTCCTTTATGGTCGTGAGCGGCTGCGCCAGCGAACGCCGGGATTGGTTTTGGCTGAACAAGCACGGCAGCAGCTTCCAGTGCAGCATCACCCAAGCTCAAGACACTGCCATTATTGGGGTTATGGGTCCGCGATCCACCGAGCTTTTGGCTGATATTTGCGCCGCTCCTGAGCAGGTGGGCGGCATCGACTATTACACCTCAGCCGTTTTGCGTGCCCGGGATATCGAGTTTCGCGCCAATCGCCTGAGCTATGTGGGTGAGCGCGGATACGAACTTTACGTCACGAAAGACCGAGCATCAGCGTTGTGGCGGTGCTTGGTGGCGGCTGGCGAGCCGTTACAGTTGCAACCCGCCGGCTTTCACGCCATGAACGCCTGCCGTATGGAAAAGGGATACCGGCATTGGGGGGACGACATTCATGACCACATCACCCCCTTGCAAGCGGGCTTAGGATTTGCGGCATCGCGGAACAAAGGCAGCTACCTCGGCAAGGCTGCCATTGATGCTCAGCGCGGCCCTCAACGCCGACGACTGGTGAATCTGGCCATCGACGATCCTGACCCGCCATTTATGCTGCACGACGAACCGATTTTTAGAGACGGGGTTTTCGTGGGGTTGACCACGTCGGCAGCCTGGGGACATCGGGTCGGCAAAAGCTTAGCTGTGGCGGACATCACTCACCCGAACGGCGTTACCGCAGAATGGCTAACACAAGGCCACTTTCAGGTGGAAGTGGCCCTGAAGCGCTACCCGATCACTGTACAGCTAGGGGCCTTTTACGACCCCCGGGGCGAGCGCATGAAAGATGCCGACAGCGCTTGAGCGAGCAGCCAAGATCTCAGGCGGTCGCGCTTACCACAAATCGTACTTTTGCAGCTCGGCTCGGCCCACCACCATGTGGTGCACTTCGTCGGGGCCGTCAGCAAACCGCAGGTGCCGCATGTCGGTGTACATGGTGGCCAATGGGGTCCACTGAGAGATACCCGTGGCGCCGTGCATCTGAATCGCCGCATCGATAATCTCGCAGACCTTCTCCGGCACCATGGCCTTCACCGCGCTGACGTAAACCCGAGCCTCTTTATTGCCCAGCACATCCATGGCCTTAGCCGCCTGCAGCACGGCCAGGCGCATGGCATTGATTTCGATTCGCGCGCGAGAAATCACTTCAATGTTCTTGCCGAGTTTGGCGATGGGCTTGCCAAAGGCGACCCGAGTACCCGAGCGCTTCACCATCAACTCCAGCGCTTTTTCCGCTTTGCCGATGGAGCGCATACAGTGGTGAATTCGCCCCGGCCCCAAACGCACCTGAGAAATTTCAAAGCCGCGCCCCTCGCCAAGAAGAATGTTCTCTTTCGGCACCCGCACATTGTTGAAGCGAATGTGCATATGCCCTCTCGGGGCGTGGTCTTCACCAAACACCTGCATCCCTTCCAAGATTTCTACGCCCTCGGTATCGGTGGGCACGAGGATTTGGGATTGTTGGCGGCTGGGCGCTGCGTCCGGGCTGGTTTTGACCATGGTGATCATGACCTTGCAGCGCGGATCGCCGGCGCCACTGATGTAGTACTTTTCACCGTTGATCACCCAATCATCGCCATCCAACACCGCTTGAGTACTGATGTTTTTTGCATCCGACGATGGCAGCGCCGGTTCGGTCATGGCGTAGGCCGAGCGAATTTCACCGTTCAACAATGGCTTGAGCCACTTCTCTTTCTGCTCGGGGGTACCCACCCGCTCCAACACCTCCATGTTGCCGGTATCCGGGGCGCTACAGTTCAGAGTTTCCGATGCTAATGGCACCTTGCCCAATTCAGCAGCGATGTAGGCATAGTCCAAGTTGGTCAGACCCTCGCCGGTATCGGCGTCGGGCAAGAAGAAGTTCCACAGGCCGGATTCTTTCGCCTTGTTTTTCGCCACCTCCAACAGCTCCAGCTGCCGCGGGTGCCAACTCCAGCGATCGGTCTTTTCGTTGTTCAGGGCGTAAAACTCTTCAACGATGGGCTCGACGTTTTCAGCAATATGACGCTGCACCGAGTCCATCAACGGCTGCGCCTCAGCGGACATGGCTAGCTCAAACAGATCACTGTCCAAATCTACGGCATCACTCATCCTTCCTCTCCAGTTGGTTTTGATGGTCTTTTTGTACCTGCTGTTCCACCCCGGAACAAGACAAAGCGCTGAAAATACCTTCGTGCTACATTTGCCGGATCGTAAATTTTATTAACATTCCTGGGGGGAACATGATCGACTTTACTATTCCGGAAGAGACCAAGGCTGTCCGCAACAAGGTCCGGGCCTTCGTGCAAAACGAGTGTCATCCGGCAGAGGAGACCTGTACTGCTGAGAACTTTGATGAAACCCTTGCGGGTCTGCGCAGCAAGGCTCGCAGCCAAGGCCTGTGGTGTCCGTTTATCCCCACGGAACACGGCGGCATGGGGCTGAGGCCGCTGGCCAATGCCTTGGTGCAAATGGAGCTGGGTGAAAGCTTTTTGGGCGCGTTATCGCTCAATACTCAGGGCCCTGACGACGCCACCATGCTGACCCTGCTGGAACACGGAACAGATTTTCAAAAAGAAAAATTCTTGAAGCCGTTGCTCAACGGCGAAAAACGCATCTGTTATTCCATGACCGAAAAAGCAGCCGGTGCCGATGCAACAGGGATGCAAACCACCGCGGTTCTCGACGGAGACGAGTGGGTGCTGAACGGCGAAAAGTGGTTCAGCTCATCCGCCAGCGTGGCAGACATTGCCGTAGTGATGGCCAAAACAGATCCGGATGCCCCCCGCCACGAACAATACAGCACCTTCATCGTAGAACTGCCGAATCCCGGCTACGAGATTATCCGCAACATCGAGACCATGCAGCCTCACTCACCCCTTGGCCTGAAGCTAGGCGGCAGCCATTCAGAGATCAAGATCGAAAACCTGCGCGTACCTCGGGACAATATTTTAGGTGGTCAGGGCCAGGGCTTTAACATGGGGCAACACCGTCTGGCCTATGGCCGCCTGCGACATGGCATGCATAACGTGGCCATGGCCCAGCGGGCCTTGGATTTAGCAGCGAAACATGTGGTGAATCGCAGCACCTTCGGTGAGCGCCTAGCCGACCGCCAAGGCGTGCGCTGGATGATGGCCGACTGCGCATCCGAAATTTACAAAGCCCGCCTAATGCTGCTGCATATCGCTTACAAGGCCGAAAACGGTATGGATTTACGCAATGAGAATGGCATTGCCAAAGTGTTCCTCGCCAACATGGTGCATCAGGTTGTGGATACCGCGCTGCAGCTTCACGGCGCCTTGGGGTACAGCCACGATACCCCGCTGGCTCGCTGGTACACGGGCATTCGCTCCCAGCGATTGGTGGACGGACCGGACGAGGTTCATCGCTGGCGCACCGGCGCCAACGTCATCAAGGCCTTCGAAAAATACGGCACCACCGCGTCAGCCTGTGGCGGTGAGTTGTTCGACTAACGCTGACGACACCGATCTAACGGGGCATTTGCCCTGTTAGATCGTCTCGACAGATAGCCCCGCCAGCAACCCGCAACGCTGGACGCTGCAAAGTAAGCCAACGCGGAAAAATCCCAACCATTTGCTCTGATCTTTAGTCCGATGTAGCGTCAATTAATTGTTAGCGGAGGACGCCTCTATGAAGCCTGTTACGTATTGGGCGCTGGCCCTGTCCAGTTTGGTAAGCGCTTGCGGCGGCGGCAGTGGGACTGAGCTGCAAGATGCCGGCGAAGGTTCGAATCGAGCTCCGCAGATAGATCCATTGATCGGGACTTTTACCGTGACCGAGAATACTACTGAGGTCGCCACAATTTCCGCCTCAGATCCTGACGGCGACACCATCACATTTACTGTTTCGGGCACCGATGCCCAAAGTTTTGAAATCAGCGAGGATGGTGTCCTGACTTTTCTGACCGCCCCCGACTTTGAAGCACCGGCGGACAGCGACGGCGACAATTTATACCAAGTCACAATCGTCGTTTCCGACGGCGCCGACAGCGGCTCGGTGGGCTTGCTGGCACAAGTGGAAAATGATGAAAACGACGACTTCCAGCTAAAAGCCTCCGGATTTACAGCCGGCACGGCTATTCCTCTCATTCACGCCTGCGCGAACCTTGGCGGCAACAATTACTCTCCGCAGTTAAGCTGGCAGAACACCCCGGCAGGCACTAGCAGCTTCGCCTTGGTTGTTGATGATGAAACCGCACCCTGCGGCACCGACGCCAATGCCTGCGTGCACTGGAACTTGTTCAACATCAACGGGTCTATTGACGCGTTAGCAGAAGATCTGGACCCGAGCACCTTGGTGGACGTCAGCGGTTTCAGTAGTGCAGTGGAAGGCCTCACCTACGCTGGAACCAACGACTACGAAGGCCCATGCCCGCCGCCCGGAAATGCCCACACCTACACCTTCACGCTCTACGCGCTGAATGCCAACCAACCGACTTTGACTCGCTTAGACGCGTTGACCCGCAGCGAGTTTGAAGAAGCCTACGCGGCAAATGTGGTCGCCCAAGCCACGCTGACCGGCACCTTCACGCAATGAACGATGCCGGCATGCGACATCACTTAGGACACATTAACGCGCCGGCCTGAGCATCGGATGTACGGGGGGTGAACTGCTTTCCTGTATGCGGCCGATGACTTCAAATCCATGCCGTTCGTAGAGCGAAATGTTCGCAGGGTTGGAAGATTCCAAATACGCCGGCAGACCCTGTTCATCGCAATGAGCCAGCGCGTACTTCATCAATTCGGCGCCCAAGCCACGCCCCTGATGATGGGGGTCCACCCCAATCAGCGGTAGGTACCAGCACGGCGTGTCTGGGTGGTAGGACTGCATTGCTGCCAAGACCGCGCCCACCTCGTCAAGACGCTCCGGCGTAACCGCCTGAGCCAACAGATTTGCCACGTTTGCATCAACCTCGTCATCGTCATGTCCTGGCGGGATCCAGAGCGCGACACCGGCGAAGTCGGCGGCCTGATACGCGCTGCCAGCGGCGAAGGCTGCGCCGCCGAAATTATCAAAGGCAGCGGCGGCAAAGGTCAGATACGTGTCTGCCTTGGGCATGATCCAGCGCAACAGCGGATCTGCTGCAAACGCCGCGACGATGGTATTCAGGGCAACACCTCGATCAACCGTTTCGACCACGCCGACTGCGGGTTTCTCACTCATTTTGGTTTCCTTGTTATTGTTGATGAGTTCTTGCGAATGACTTCTTGCTGCCGACAACAAATGGCTCAAAACGCGCCACTAAACGGTCAGCTGCCAGCCGTTGTCCTGCAGCCAGCGGCGCTTCATCCGATACTGGGGATCCACACGCTCCACCTGGGACCAAAAACGCGGGCCGTGATTCATTTCCAGTAAGTGACACAGCTCATGAACGACCACGTAGTCCATGATGTGCATAGGCGCGTGAATAAGGCGCCAGTTTAGCTGAATACTCTGATCGGGCTTACAGCTGCCCCACCGCGCTTTGTAGCTTTTTACCTCTACGCGGCTGGGAATCGCCCCCACCCGCTGTTTGTAGACGTTGACGCACAGGTGCAGTTCTTCCACCGCTCGGGCGTATAGCCACTGCTCGACAATGGCCCGCAGCTGATCGGGCTCTCCGGACATGGCGCCTGGCGCTTCAACAATGAGTTCATGCGCCTGTTGATAGATGCGAGTTTGCTCGGCCTGCTGCAGCGTGAGGGTGAGTTGCCTGCCTTGATACAAGACGGGACTGCCTTGCCCTAGCCGGGCGCTTTTCTCGGCAGCGGCTGCAACCGCCTGACGCTTTTCCGCGGCGCGTTTAAGCTTGGCTTCGATCCAGTGACTTTTTTCCCAGACCAAGGCACGAATATCGGATAACGGCAGACTATCGGGCACCCGCACTGAGACACCGTCAAGGTCCACTTTGACCGCCACGCTCTTGCGCCGCTTGGAGCGAATGACAGCCACTTCATATTTTGCGAATTTCAGGATTTCCGGCATCTATCTATTGTGACCAAAATCACCGTTGATGCAGTATGTTTTTAGTCCAATGCTCACGCTGAGGCTGGAATTTTGTATTTTGCCCAACTGGGTCTACATTGGCTTGAAAGCAAAACGAACCTCTGGCATTCGCAACGCGATACATCACATGGTTACATGGCTTGGCAAAAAATCGCTGATCACCGTCCTAGCATGCTGCGCAGGTCTGGCGGGTTGTGGTGGCGGGTCAGGCAACAGTAGCCCTGCCGTGGGGAATCCGGATCCGATATCACCCAATCCCCCCAGCGGCCCGGGGACAACGGGCAACGCGCTCAACTTTCCCGCATCGGATCTCTATAAAGATTCCTGCGGCGCGCCCCGAATCAGCACCGCCCAAGAGAGTTTTCCAGATTTACTTGGTCGCTTCGAGGATGAGGCCTATTGGCTACGCTCTTGGTCCTATGAAACCTATTTATGGTACGACGAAATCAACTATGGCGACCCAGAGGATATCGCCCCATCTGCCCAAGGTGTCGCCGATTACTTCGAAACCTTGGTTACTCTTGAAACCACACCAGCCGGCAATGCGAAGGACCGCTTCCACTACGCCCGAGACACCGCCGAGTACGAAGCCGCGAGCCAACAGGGCATATCCTTTGGCTACGGCGCCTCTTTTCGCCTGATTAGCGCCCGTCCGCCAAGGGAGTTGGTCATCTCACTGGTAGAGCCAAGTTCTCCTGCCGCCATTGCAGGCCTGAGGCGAGGGACGCGCATTCTCGCTGTCGACGGCGAAGATCTGATCAACGGGACAGATGTAGACACGTTAAATAGCGGTCTTTTCCCGCGCCAAAACGGCGAGCAGCACAGCTTTTCGGTGCTAGATCGGGGCGCGTTGCAACCTCGAACCGTAACCATGACCTCCGCGCAAATCAGGGAAGACCCGGTGCCTATCGCTCGCACTATCGTCACGGATAGCGGCAACGTGGGCTACCTGCTGTTCAACCGGCATATTCTTACCGCAGAGCAAAAGCTCGTAGACGCTGTACGCAGTTTTCGGGACCAGAACATTACCGACTTGGTGGTGGACCTGCGCTACAACGGTGGCGGATATCTGTATATGGCCAATCAACTGGCGTACATGATCGCCGGGTCGGGTGTCGCCGGTCAGACCTTCGGGTCTCTCGAATTCAATAGCAAGAACCCCGGCACAAACCCGATCACAGGCCAAGCCCTGCAGCCCACGGCATTTCGCACCACAACCGTCGAGGCGCAGCCTTCGGGCGCCCTGCTGCCGACGCTAAATTTACCCAGTTCACGGGTTTTCGTTCTGACCACCGGGAGCACCTGTTCTGCTTCCGAAGCGCTGATTAACGGGTTGAGAGGGGTCGGCGTTGAAGTCATTCAAATCGGCACCACGACGTGCGGCAAACCCTATGGCTTCTATCCCCAAGACAATTGCGGCACAACCTATTTCACGACCCAGTTCCGCTCGGTCAATGCCTTGGGTTTTGGCGACTACCCCGACGGCTTTTCGCCTGCCAACAGCACCGAGACATCTTTTGGCGTTGCCTTACCGGGCTGCCAAGCTGCGGAAGATTACTCCCCCTTGGGTAGCGATGAAGATCCGTTTCTCTCGGCCGCATTGCGCTATCGTGAAGATCCATCCATTTGTCCTGAACCAGCTCAGGCAGCCGGCAATGCGGCAGGTTCGTCGAGCGTTACCGACACCGCCACCGACCGCGCTGGAGGTACAGCCTTGCGCCTGTTGTCGCCCACTCTGCAAGACGCGTTAATCCGGCCTATAGAAGGCTAATTCGCGCACCCGCTTCGGGCAGCGAAGGGTCAACTGGCAGCATCAATTCCTGTGGCGTCTACCGATGGTTTATGCCACTGTCTAGGCTGTCGATTCGCGCACTATCAACCTTGGGGACCGGATTATGAAAACACCGAATAAGTCCATACTCCTGGTAGAAGACCATCAGGAACTGGCCGAAACCGTCGGCGCCTATCTTGAAGCCAGCGGCTATATCGTCGACTACGCCAGTGACGGTTTAACCGCCATGCACCTGGGCGTTACCAATATTTACGAGGCCATTGTTCTCGACGTGATGCTGCCCGGTGTGGATGGCCTGACCGTCTGCCAGCGGTTGCGGAACGATGCCAACGTCACAACGCCGATCATCATGCTCACCGCGAGGGATCAACTGAGCGACAAGCTACAGGGCTTTGAATCCGGGGCCGATGACTATCTGATTAAGCCCTTCGACATGCCGGAACTGGAAGCGCGCCTAGAGGCGGTAATCCGACGCAGCCAGCACCTGGAGAAGGAATATCACGTTGGCGGTCTGACGTTAAACTTGGACACCATGGAAGTGGTTCGCGACGAACAGCCGCTGACCTTGTCACGGACTTTGTTCAACATCCTGCACGTGCTCATTCGGGAATCGCCCAAGGTCGTTACCCGTGCCTCTCTGGAGCGGGAACTTTGGGGCGACGAGCCACCAGACAGTGACACCCTGCGAAGCCACATTTACAACCTGCGCCGTATCATCGACCGTCCCTTCGACGAACCGCTGCTGCAAACACGCCAGGGTCAGGGCTATTGCCTGCGCAAGGCGTCCTCAGAGTAGTCACGCTGCTGACCGCTGGAGCTGTCTGAAGCAGGCCTACGCCGCAGCCAACATTGGCGCAGGCTCGCACTCTTTTGGTTGACAAAAAATCGACATAGCGCCGCGTACTCTCAACGCGTTGCATTGACGTAGCCCTGCCGAGCCTAGCGCTTTTGCCACATCATCGAGTCCAGCGGCTGCGTTGGCGCCGTTGTTTGCGGCCTCGGTGATCCTGTAACACACCGGACTTCTTTCATGCCTCATCACTTGGTTTGGTTCCGCTCCGACCTTCGGACTCTCGACAATCCCGCGCTCTTTGCGGCGGCCGAACAGGGCCAAGTAAGCGGACTCTTTTTACTCACACCCGAGCAATGGCGAACCCACGGAATCTCAGACTATAAAATTGCGTTCATGCTGCGCAGCATCGACGTGGTTTGTCAGCAGCTATCGGCATTGGGCATCAAAACCCAGATTGTGTTGGGCAGCGATTTCGCCGATACGCCATCTCAGGTGCTGACGGCGGCCCAATCGGTTCACGCATCCAAGGTGTTTTGGAACAACGAAATTGCCGTGGACGAACAGCGCAGGGATAGGCGCGTGGCTGACGCGCTGGCTGACGCCGGCATTGCGGTAGAGCGTCACCACGGCTTTACCGCTGCGCCGCCAGGAAGCGTGCGCAAACCAGACGGCTCTTGCTACTCGGTATTCACCCCATTCAAAAAACGCTGGTTCGCCCAGTGCACCGAACGAGGCATCCACTGCCTGCCTCGGCCGAAGCCGCAGGGTCCGCAGGTCGCCAGCGCCGTCGCACCGGAGCGTGTCGCCGGCGTGTCCAAGTCCTTTGGCGAGGACCGATGGCCTAGCGGCGAGACTAACGCGCTCACGACCCTCCAAGAATTTTCCGAGCGCAAAATCCGAGACTACGAAACCGCGAGAGACATCCCCGACTTACTCGGCACCAGCCAGCTGTCACCTCACCTTGCAGCAGGTACGATCTCGGCCAATCAATGCTTGGAAGCCGCTTACCAGGCCAACGATCACAGATTGTTCGGTGGCAATCCGGGGGCGGACACGTGGATCAGCGAGATCGTCTGGCGGGAATTCTATAACCACATATTGGCTGAGCATCCGCGCCTAGCCATGGGACATGCGTTTAAAAAAGACACCGATGCCCTGCCTTGGAATCACAGTCAGGAGTTACTGCAGCGCTGGCAGCGAGGCGAAACCGGCTTTCCTTTCGTTGATGCCGGCATGCGGCAGCTCAACGACACGGGCTGGATGCACAACCGACTGCGCATGGTGACCGCCCAGTTCCTCGCCAAACACCTGTTTTTAGACTGGCGTTTAGGCGAATCCTATTTCATGGCCCGCTTGGTAGACGGCGATTTCGCGGCAAACAATGGCGGATGGCAGTGGAGCGCATCAACCGGCACCGACGCGGTGCCCTACTTTCGCATCTTTAACCCGATCCGACAGGCTGAACGCTTCGATCCTAACGGCGACTTTGTCCGACGTATGATTCCTGAACTGGCCGGAGCGGAGAAAAAACAGCTGCTAGAACCTTGGAAGTATGGCGGCGTCGAGGGTTATCCCGCGCCAATGATCGATCTGAACACGGCCCGGGACCAGACCCTAGCCGTTTGGAAACTTGCCAGAGCCCAGACCTCTTAGCTGTCAAAAAACTCGATGGTGACTTCCGTACCCTGACCGACGTTACTTTGCACATGGATCGGCCAGTCAAACTGGTGCACTAAGCGCCGCACGATCGATAGACCTAAGCCATGGCCCATACTGGTAGCGCGACTGCGTTCGCCCCGGTAGAAAGGCTCAAATGCATGTTGCAGTTCCTCAGGGCTCATACCAATGCCTGTGTCGATGACGCTGATGGCGCTTTTCGTAATCCGCACCACTACCGAACCTTGTTGGGTGTAGTTAATGGCGTTACGCAGCAGATTAATTAAGACAATTTGAATCACCCGAACCGGCGCTTTTACCCACAGCTGGGCTTGATCGTCCACCGTCAACTCCAGCCCTCGGTCCTCGGCCAAGGCAGACACTTGCTCCACAAATCCGGGCACCAGCTCGTTTAAACACCTAAGCTCGTCAATGCGCTCAACCTCCTCTCCCCGGGCGAGCAAAAGCAGCGTTTCGATCAGCCCTTCCATGTCGTCTACTGTCCGGCGCATGCGCGCAAAGGCTTTGATGTCGTCGTCCGAGCGATCGGACTTACGCTGCAGCAGGTCGAGGGAGCCCTTAAATACCGCAATGGGCGTGCGCAGTTCATGGCTGGCATCACGGGTGAAAATGCGTTCACGCTCGATAAAGGTATCCAGACGCTCGGCGAAGCTGTCGATGGCGTCGATCATGACGTCTACCTCGACATTCGCCAACGCCCGCAGATCACTCAAATCCACCGCAGGCTGGTTGTAGCCGCCGAACCGGAAATCTTCAAGATAGTCCGCAAGTTTGACGATGGGCGATATGGCCCGGTGGGACAGTCGATAGGTCAAAAAAGAAAAGCCATAGACCATGAGCAAGGCCAAGGACAGGGGCAGAATGCCAAAGTAAAAAGCGAGCTGGGAGACGTCCTCGCTGGCAAAAATCAGATAAAGAACCGGCCCATCACCGGGGCGCTGTTGGCTAACGTAAAGCGTAGGCGTGGTATCGCCGATGGCGACCCGCCCCATAAAACCCGGCGGCTGCAGCAACGCCTCTGGTGGCAAACCCTCTGCCCTATCCGACTGCGCTGACGCACTGGCAGCGCTGTCATTCACCAGATAACCGCGCAAATTCGCCGTATTCGGCAATGGCTGATTGGGGTTGCGCTCATGAAGCTGCCAATAATGCGCCGCTTCATTTTCCAAGGCCTCAGTGATGAGGAAATCTTCGATAATGGAATTGGTTATGTAGATCCCCGCGGCGACAGCGGCGCTGATTAAAAAGACCTGCAGCGCCACCACTCGGCCGAGCTTGGTCATGAGCTTGGTTCGTCGAATCTTCACGCAGCTTCCCTAAAACATATTGGCCGATCGATGGCGTCCGGCCACTCTCCGAGGCCGATCATGACATAAGCTTTACGAAGCGGTTAGCTGCGTTTTCGCCTGCGAAAAAACAACGTAGAACAGGCCGATCCATACCGCGGCTAAAATCGCCATCCCCTCCATAGAAGGTATCACTACCGCGCCGAAACGCTCACCTGTTAAGTAGGACATAGGCGAACCACAGCCCACCAAAAGCGCACCGAATAGCGGGCGATTGACGAGGAAATACAGGCTATGTCGAATGCTTAATCCCACCGCCAACCAAAGCATAATGATCCACGAGGGTGCCACGGTGATCCCGAGAGGCAGACCAATTGCGGCTGGGCCGTAATCCAAAATCCCCGCGTACATCCACACTGTATCCAGACACAAACCGATAGCGCCCAGCATCAGTACAAACGGCAGGTCGCGAGCAAACTCCCGGCGCCAAATGCTGAGCGCGAACATGACAGCTAGTGACACTGCGCCGTAGGACGCGCCACCAATCACGCAGCACAGCCATGCCGCTTTCATCATCAGCGCATTCGCGACCTTGTAGCCGGTAGGACCGGAAAGAAATTTGATCAATGTTCTTAGTCTTTAGCCGCCCTGCTGCTGATCCGCCTTACCAAGATCAACCGCGTAATTGGATGCGCGGGTAACAGCGCTGCGGTCACTGGCAAGGTCGGGCAGACGCTCCAGCAAATGATCGGCTGCTTCCACTCCGCTTCTGAAGCCATCCTCGTGCCCACCCATACCCCAGTAAGCGCCGCAGAAAAATGTACGCTGGGTGCCACTGATTTCTGCATGGCGTTGTTGCGCTTGATAGGCAGTAGCATCTAACACCGGATGCCTGTAGGTCCGTTCGGTCCAGATCCGTTTTGGGGTTTGTTGGGGGTTCAGCGTGATAAAGAACTGTGGCCCCTTAATTCCCTGCACTCGGTTCATCCAGTAAGTCGTCTCTGAGCGGCCGCTTGCCTCATCGATACGCGCATTCCAGCTTGACCAGTTTTGGGGGTCTCGCGGCATGTAGGTGGCATCGCCATGCAGGATTACTTGATTGTCCACATAACGAACCGCTCCCAAGATGTCCTGCTCGCGATCTGTAGGAACTGCCAGCGCCTCCAATGCCTGATCGCTGTGGCAGGCCATCACCACCGCATCGAACTGCATGGACTCGCCGTCGGTCTCGATGGTCACGGCATCACCCCGCCTGTGCACTTTGCGCACTGGCGCACTGCATCGAATATCACCGGGGAATTGCTGTGCAAATACTTCCAGATATTGCGAAGCACCACCGCTAACCACTTGCCACAACGACTGCGCCGGATGCTGAAAAATCTTTTGGTTTTGCACGATCGAGGCTAAGTGCCGCAGCGGCGTGTCTAAGGCGCTGGCTTGACTTTGCGCCCACAGCGCGGCGCACAGCGGCGCCATGTGCCGCTCAACGAAGCGCTGGCTGTAATTATTGTCCCGGAAATACTCCCCGGCGCGCACCGATCCGGATTGTTCGGCAGCTTGCGGTGCTTCCATGTGGAAACGCTGCCAGTCCCAAAGCAAACGCCAGTGCTTGGGAGAAAACATCAGCTGACTGGAGGAGAAAAACGTACGCCAACCTATGGTGCTGTATTCAAGCTCCTCGTGGTCCGCGCGAACGCTAAAGGACATATCTGTACGCTGAGTGGGGACGCCAATTTGGGCAAGCCATTGACAGAAGCTAGCGTGCCCGGACGGGTGAAAGGCCACGAAGCCGGTATCGATGGTATATACCTTGTCTTCCACCCAAACCGAGTGTGAGTCTGTGTGCCCACCCAAGCGCCGCTGCGCTTCGAAGAGCGTCACGTCGACGGATCCCGCCAATCGGTGAGCGGCCGCCACCCCCGAGATGCCGCCGCCAACGACGGCTACTCTCCGACGCTGAGGGCCGCCGGGATTTCTATTCTGTGGATCGTTCATGGACCTGTTCTCTTTGCCGCACCTGCTTAATGGGTCATCCCAGAGCAAGCAGGCTTCGGCCTCAATTGGAGAGTTCGCTGACACAAAAGGGTCGTGTCGCTGCATTTCTCTCGCAGAAGGAGAATCAATCTCAGCTTGGGAGCTTTGGGCGGGACTATTTCTTACCGAGCGTGAAGCGGTCGTGAAACCCTCCGGGAACGAGCCTTCACCCTATCTTCACGACAGCGTCACTAACCTGACGCCATGAGAGCAATCCCACTTATTGTATTTGTTAGCGCCATGTTATTTGGCTGCGCTTCATCAGGACCAAATACCCCGAGCTATCCCGAGGTCTATCGTCAAGCACTGGACGAATTCAAAGGCACCGATAGGGTGCCGCCTCAGATCATCGACGACTTCAGCACGTTCTTGTCCAATCTCGGCGCGGCCAACTCCGCCGAGCGTGCCGAAGCGCTTTACGCGCCAACCCTGCACTTCAGCGATTCGCTAATGCATACCCGCAGCCGGGACGACGTGGTTGCCCATTTCCAAGGCTTAGTCGATGCCGAGACTCAGGTTGAGGTTCAAATGCTGCAAACCTTAATTTCGGGTTCCGATATTTACTTGGTTTGGTCGATGCAGTCGCAATTCACACCGGTCAGAAAAACCGTTGTCAGTGACAGCATCGGGATCACGCACTTGCGCTTTAACGAACGGGGCCAGGTGATCATGCATCAGGACTTCTGGGACACCGGCCAAGGTTTTTATCAGCACGTGCCGGTTTTAGGCCGAGTAATCCGCAGCATCAACAGTCGCTTTGTACCGGAGACATCCCAGCCATGATCATTCCGCTGATTGCAGCCGCCATTGCCTTAATGCTCCTAGGTACGCTCGCTTGGCACCTCGCCAACCGTTTTCACCGGGCAAGCATCGCGGACATCTTTTGGCCCCTGCATCATTTACTGGCAGCTTTGATCTGGTTGTTGCTCATACCCGAAAGTCCCACCCTCGGAGCGACGCTCACTTTCACGCTGCTAACGCTTTGGGCAGCGAGACTGGCTACGCATTTGAGCATCCGCCAAGTGGGCGCACCGGAAGATCATCGATACACCGCCGTGCGAGACGGACGCGGAGCGTCCTTCGCCAGCACGAGCCTCTATCTGATTTTTATTCCACAAAGTCTTATGGCGTGGTTCATGTCGCTAGCCTTAGTTCCCGCCCTGACAGCGCCTGAGTGGTCATGGTTTGCCTACCTCGGTCTGGTCATAGCCTTGGTTGGCTTGGCCTGGCAAATTGCCGCGGATTTGCAACTGACGGCATTTTTGAAGCACGCCCAACCAACCCACGTGTTGGACACAGGACTTTGGTCGTTATCGCGGCACCCCAACTACTTTGGTGAATGGGTGTTCTGGCTGGGATTTTGCGTTAGCGCCTTTAGCCTCATGGACTACCTGTCCGTGCTCGCGTTTTTGCCCATGGTGTTGCTGAGCTATCTGCTGATGCGATTCACCGGTGTACAGCGCACCGAAACAGGCATCGAGAATCGGCGCCCGGGCTATCGCAGCTATCAACAGCGCACGCCAGCGTTTTTTCCCAGATTGCTAAGCGGCCGCATGGTCAACAGACTGAACGGCGCTGTGGTGCTAGACACGGCGCGGTCCGGCTACCGACTGATCGGACAACGCATGGGCTGGTGGTCGGTGCTGCTGTGCCTTGGGCTTGGCGTGAATCTGGGGATTCAGGAAACCGCCCAAGCCGAGGTTAAGGACCAAACAAACGACCAGCAGACTTGGCTGTTTGACGTGCGCATCGATGGCAAGGATGTTGGCTTTCACGAGTTTGTTACCACCCAAGGCCCTTCGGGCTTCGACATTACGGCCCGAGCGAAATTTCGCTATCGCCTCCTTGGGGTCACGCTGTTTTCCTACGATCACGAAGTGCGCGAGCAATACGACTCAGACATGTGTTTGCTTACCATCGAAAGCGAGACTAAGACCAACAATAAGGTCCAGCGTCTGAAGGGCACTATAACCAACGACGGCTATGCCCTGCTCACGGACACCGAGACGGTTCTGGATCAGGCATGTTTGATGACCTTTGCCTACTGGTCGCCGAAAATTTTATCTCGGCAACAGTTGTTAAACGGTCAGACCGGCCAGCTGGTTGATGTGTCCATTGGTCGCATTTCTTCTGACGACCCCGGGAAAGATTCAAATAGGTATTTTCTCAAAGGAGAAAAAATGGACATCACGCTGGGCTTCGGTGAAGACGGCCAGTGGCGGTCGCTGAACTCGATTTTGCCCAACGGGCGTGAGTTAACCTATCACTTACGCAGCGATCCGCTCACCGCGGCGACCAGTCAATCCTAATCTGCGCCTGAGCGAAGTCCTAGATCAGGCTCCTGCCCCGTCTGCTGATCTGTCCAGCACGTCGTCGTCTCGCTGCAGGACCCCCTGTAGGGTGAAAGCGGCCACCGCTTCAGCGTCGTGACCCAGCCATTCGCCTAGCACGTCCTCGTTGTGCTCCCCGCGATGCGGAGCTGGACCTCGAACACCGCTACTGGCGTCAGAAAAACGATAGGGCGACTGGGTTAGCGGCCGAGTGCCCCCTGCCCGATCGTCCATTTGCACGATGGCGCCACGGGCCACCAAGGTAGGCTGTTCCACTACGTTGGCCGGTTCCCGAACCTTGCCCCAAGCCAAATTCATGGTGTGCATGGCCTTCTCAACCTGATCCCAATCTTTCAGAGCCAGCATGTACTCGCTAACGATAGCTCTGCGGGTGCTGATTTTTTCTGCCAGCGGGATGTCCTTGGTTGTGGGGTCATTGATTCCCATCAGCTTGGTCAGCTGCATCCAAAGAAAACGAAAATCCGCCGATAGCAAAATAGCGCCGGCGCCCGTAGGCCAGACATCGTTCGGCAGCGCCGCCGTGTGTTCCGAGTCTTCCATGGCGTAATGCACCTGATCATCGGTGGCAAAGGTCGCATCGATCATGGCGATATCAATATGCTGTCCCTTGCCCGTGCGCTGGCGCATGATGACTGCCGACAGCAGGCCCACCAATCCGTGTAAGCTGGCATTGGTATCGGCAACAGATAACGGCAGATCGGACACGCGAATACCTTGGCGATTGGCCTGTCGCTGCATCAAACCCGCTTCCGCGTGAATAATCGGCGCATAGGCCGGCCTATGAGATTCCGGACCACCCTGACCGAAGCCGGAAATGGAAAGCATGATTAACCCGGGGTTTACCGCCTGCAGCGTCTCATAGCCCAGACCCAGCCTAGGCATCACATCCGGTCGATAGTTCTCGATCACAATGTCCGCTTCAGCCACTAAGGACTTGACCAAATCCACTGCCCCGGCAGCGCGAAGGTCCATGCAAATATTGCGCTTACCCGCGTTCTGCTGATGGTAATAACCGGGTAGGTCTGCAACAACACGCCCCCAAAGGCGAGTCACGTCACCATCCGGCGGCTCAATCTTAACGACATCCGCACCGAGGTCACTGAGCATACGTCCGGCGAAAGGGCCTGCAAGCACCCGTGAGAAATCCAGTACTTTCAGCCCGTGCAGCGGGTACCGGTCATCTGGTTTCACTGTGGTCATTTCCCCATTCCTCAAATATCTCCTACCCCTTATGCTCTCACGACCAGCGTAGAAAAAGGGAGGGACTGTGCCGAAAAATCCCCCATCGAAAACCAGTGGATTTGCGGGCGAACCACCCCTGCTTCAAGACCCCCAAGCCCGCAACAAAACCATTGACGATTTAGGCTGGGCCAACGGATCCGCCGAAGACTTCAGTGAGCAGCGGGCCTATCTGCAACAGCACAATGGCATCAAAGGGCTAGAGCGCTTACAGCCCACAGATATCGATGATGCGGTGCGCATTTTTTACCGCGACGGTTTTGTCGTCATTGAAAACGCTCTCGATTCCGAGCAACTGGCTGAACTGAACGAGGCATCGGCGCGTGTCATACGCGACATATTGGCTAAGGACAAAAACCGCCAAGGCAATCGAGGCAGCCACCGATACTCCTTTGGCTCCGCCAGCCTAACCGGTCAACTGCTCCACGAACCTGCCTGGGCCCTGCTGGCCGACCTGTCCACGGTAACACCCATTATCACCGCCATTTTCGGCAGCCCGGATTACATCCTACGCGGTGCAGGCGGGGACTTCTGTTTGCCCGGCGCCAGCGCCTATCAGCCACTGCATTCGGATATGAATGACCGTTTGGAATACGCAGGCCAGACCTTTGGTTCCTTCCATGACCCGCGGGGGCGGCTGAACTATCGAGACCTACCCTGCCCCTACGTTTGCTGTAACTTTTTGACCTGCGACTTCACCGCCATCAACGGGCCGACAAGACAAATTCCCGGCACCCAGCACAGCCAGCAAAAAATTCCCAAGTTAGCCGACGAGCCAGAATGGATGAAGCTCAGTACCGTTTGCCCGGCTCCGGCCGGCAGCGTGCTGATCCGCGACACCCGAGCTTGGCACGGCGGCACGCCGAATCTCTCGGATCATGTCCGGGCGATGCCCAACGCGGAATTTCATGCGCCGTGGTACCGAGAGCCGATGAGAGCCAGCATGCCTAGACATATCTACGAAACGCTGAGCGAGCACGGCCAATACATCGCCCGCTACATCGTGGCCCAGCCAGGTGAGGAATTAGCTACCGGTTTTAGAGACGATCTGGGAACCACCCCGCCGGGGTTAAGAGACAGACCGCAAAAGCCGACCTAGGCCATTCAATGTATCTCCGCCGCATCCCCCTGAGCCTTGCGTAGTTTTTCTATGTCGAAACCCGGCTTTTGGGCGGCGGCAATGATCACAGCTTCACGGCGTGCCAGTTGATCGGCAGCGTCCTTTACCTCACCGATAACATCGGCAGGAATGACCACGGCGCCGTGCTGATCTGCATGGATGATGTCACCGTCCGTGACCCGCATACCGGCCACATCTACCGGGCGGGCATAG
>Ga0181579_10001368_pt1 | contig 20109 bp, 35 predicted proteins | sample 071ome_24_FD_132996 | JGI IMG/M metagenome (GOLD analysis project Ga0181579, IMG submission 132996) | Coastal salt marsh microbial communities from the Groves Creek Marsh, Skidaway Island, Georgia - 071402CT metaG (megahit assembly) | ecosystem: Environmental > Aquatic > Marine > Intertidal... | reverse complement strand
TCGCTCATCACCTTCTTAAATATAGACTTCATCTTATATTGTCTATTACTTGCTCTATCGCTATTCTTGTCAGCAATGGATGTGTATTTACCATGATTGAAATATTCAATTTCAACCTTACTTACTGCTGATCCATAGTATGACAACCAATAAATGACATCACTGATGTCATACCCACCATAGTTGAAATCTTCAAGATGAGGGCTATTCAATGATTTCCTTTCCTGCTCAATCTTTTTGTTTTTAGCCGCTTCCTCTTGCTCCTTCCGCTCTGCTTCTTCCTTCTCCCTTCTTCTGAAATTTGCCGACCCATTTTCGACCCTTCTCAACCAAGACTTGTAGGCATCTGTCGCATTATCAAAAAAGATTGGTTTTTTGTTTGGGTATACCACTTTCACTCCGCTATCCGTGACCTTGCCGGACATTGGCGTATCCTTGAAAAACCTAGTCCACACTAAATTCAACGACACATAACCCTTCCAAGTCTTAACATCAATTCTCTCTATCGCATCGGAGAATTTTCGTTTCACTTCTTTCGACAGTTTTTTCGCGGCCCTCTGTAGCCCAAGAACACGCTCTTCCTTACGCTGTCGAGCTTCCTCTTGACGCTGGCGTTCTTCTTTCTCAGCACGCTGTTCCGCAGCCTTTTCGTCAAGATGCTCTTGGATTACCTTGGAATAACCCTTCGGCAACCACTTGTAGTATTCCTTAATGGTTCCTGCCACATCCTTGATGGCTTTCTCAACATCCTTCATGTCGGCGATAATAACCGCTTCATTGTCGAACAAATCCTTGTTCGTCGTCTGATTGAACAACTGGTGACCAAACGGAGCGATTTCCTTCATGTTGAACCGAATATGCAAACGCAATCCTGAATTCCTCGTCAGCATTACCTCGCTAACCAGTTCTCCCTCAACACCAAGAATATCAATAGTGCGATTCCAATATTGATTCGTGCCAGAAGGATTGCTAAATTCCGCCCTCCAAGAAGAACCCAATTCTTTCTGAATTCCATCGAAGACAATCTCTTTGCCCTTCATATACCAGAGCTTCTTTTTCTCGACCTTCTCGAAATACTTGATGTAGTCCCTCACCTCTTCTCTGACGATACGGGAAAGATTTCCTGAGTCCATCTCTATGGCCTTTCCATTGACCTTCCAAGCTCCCCGGCGGTAGAGAAACTCCAACTTTGGAAGACTGTATGGATACTCAGACTCAATACGGACATACACACCTTTTGGCGTAACCTTTATCTGAGCCTTGCGAGACAAAGCCCTCTTGACCGCATCACCAATCTGTTTTGACTTAACTTCACTTGCTATCTTGTTACTTTCCATTTTGTTACTTTCCATTTTGTTGAATTTCAGTCTCTTAAATCCCAAGGGCATCGGCGAACTCTTCCAGCAAGTCCAAACCTTCACGGTCACCATTTTGCTTCAAATGTTTTTCGAGCTTGAAATACTTGCCTATCGCCTTGGCAGAGGCTGCCTCGCGAATCTGAGAAGCACAGTGCTGCTCTTCGGCAGTCACCAGCCAGTCATCTGATGATGTTAGGAAGCCTCCCGCCACACGCTCTGCAATCTTATTTGTATTCATTATGTCAGGTTCTCCACCAAGTCGTCCATGTCATCAAGCAGGTCCGCCGCAGAACCATCGCTCTCGCCCTTCTCCCGGAACTGCACAACCGCCGACGACACCTTCGCCTGACTCACGAACGCATCGAAATTGAATTTCAGGTTGACGTTCTTGTTATGCACTAAAATATCATTCAGCGCGTCATTCAGACCACCCTGATTCAGAAAGTTCACTACAATGCGCGGGTCCACATAAGTATTGATGGTCGTCGATTTCCAATTATCATGGCTCAGTGCCTTCTGGGCGTGCTGCGCCGCCTCGGTCAACACCTCCATGATGCGCGCCACAATCCTCTCTCTAATCTTACCCTTGACTGATGTAATGGTTGACGCCAACTCCTTACGCATTTTTATACTGCCCGCCTTCAGCTTCTCGTAGAATGTCGTGGTAGCCTTCAGCTTGCGGAAATCAGTCGGAGAAATGTCTCCCCACTTCTCCGCCACATACTTTCGCATCTCCACATCATCGACATGGTCGCCATTATTCGTCACGAAAAGCATCTTGGTATTACCCTGCTCGTCCGTGCTGTCCAATGCCTCCTGTAATGCCTTGAGGATGTCTGCATCAGAGGACTCTGCCACATTCTCAGTACCCATCTTACCGATGAAACGGAACTCGGCAAAACCTTGTCTGATGAACTTCACATGTCGCTTTTGCAAAGTTGTAACACCGAAGGTCTCAATCATAATCTCCTCACCCGTTGCCGGGTCTTTCACAGACGCCGCATTGCCGATGGCTCCCGGACGTAAGCCTGTCTCGATGGTGATGGCCGTCATCAACGCACACAACCGTGTCACGTCATTTGACGAACGCATGTCCTTCTTAACCTCACGGACAATGTCATTGAAGTTCTCAGCAATGAACGCTAGCTTGCGAGCCATCGTCTCCCAGGTCTTCTTCTGGCGACCAAACGTCTCAACGATGCGCTTCACCTCGCGGCTTGGACCCAAATCAAATGAAATTTTCGGTGGCAAGAAATCTCGAAAACCAACATCATAATCAGCTTCCTCGAATTGATCTCCAACAGATGATATCGACTTCTCGATGTACCACTTGGCCGCCATCGTGATAGCCTTCTTCTTGCCATCACGGAGCTTCAGGCTGCCCATCGCTACGTCACGCACGATATACAATGCCGCACCATACATACGACTCGGACCGCCAATGTACTCAGTGAACTCCATCACCTTCGACTCCAACTTGGCAAGTTTGCTAAAACGATTCGCACGACTCGTCTTGATGGCGCGAGAAGAACGTCCGGGAAACTGCGATGTGGCTGTGGATACAATATTCTGGACCTCTGGGGAATTAATCAGGCGTTGAAGCCACGGACCCACCTTCTTGGCATACACCAACTTATCTCGCTCTTGCTTTTTGCGAGAACGCTGGCCTTGATCCATTACCGTCTTGAGGCGAAGCTTCTTCGCCGCGACTAAATTATCCATATTTGGATTGCTCATGTTAATTTTTGAACCTGTTCATTACATAATAGGTAATATAAAAAAATAATACAACATTATGGCACGATAAATGACAATTCCATTTTTTACATTTTTCGAAATTTTCAAAATTCTGAAATTTCTGCAACACAGGTTAGCCCCCCTACGCTCATAAAACTAAAAACCATTTTATTAGCTGTCCTATTTTTGAATGGCATTTCTTGAATTGCGATTGACTGCGTATCGACCATGACCTACCCCATGACCTGTCTGTCAGCGTTTAGCTAGATGTACTAACACCGTATGCCATTGTTTTGGCGGCAAGCGGGGTGGAAGGCCCTTAAACGCCATCTGAAGGCCAAGAAGGGCTGGGGCGATAACATGGACGACCGCTGCTCGTGAGTGAACGAGGCCGGGCCTTCTCGCGCCTCGGACTGCAAACACAAGGTGGCGACGAAGCACCCGAGTTCTTTTCGATACAATCGGAAAGAAATGGTCGAAGCACTCATAGTCCATCCCGATTACGTCAACCGCACCATCGAAACGGAGTCCGCTAGTCCATCCTGAATTGGGTTTAGGCTTCCATTGGTTGTAGCCCGCCAAATCTGTGTACTTCGGATTTGAATCGCGGTACTTCGCTTATTATAGACCTGCTCAAAGCAAGTTTTTGACATATACATCACTTTGACATATACATCACTTTGACATGTACATCACTCTATCAGTTCGTCGTCATATACTATCAGGCACCCGTCTGGCGCGCTCTCAGCCAACGACCATTGTTCATGGTCCTCCCAGATGCGTCCGTTGAGATACCAGTCTCCCGCTCTCTGTCGCACGTCCGCAACTGCATTCAATCGTTCCTTTGTTGTGGCGGTACGGTATCCGGCTGAACGCACAAATGTCATGCCTCTATCGCGCTTGATGATTGCGTGGCCATAAAGGAATACTGTCGTGCCGTCCGTGCTGGTGTTGCCAACACTGAGGGACTCGCCCTTCTCCCACGCCCCGATAACTCGCTTGGTGACCTTCCTCACAATTGTTCACCTACTTCCATCAGCTCCTTGAACTAGTTAGCATCCTCGCCAAGCCTACCCGTCTTCTCGAAAATAGAGAGATGGCAGACATAGGTCATTGTCTCCCCGTCTTTGGGGTCGGAGTGGAGGATCGGGAATACCAGATGCGACGGCAAGGGGGACCAAGGATATGCCTCGTTCATCTCGCCAAAGGATACCTCAGTACCCTTGGCTGCAATGACTCCTTCAATCAGTTCATGGTTCTGGAAGAACTTGACCTTGTCCAGTGCCGTCAGTTTTTTCGCATCGCGCTTTTTCATGCCATCATCTCAGATTTGTAATCTGAACGCTCGCCAGCAGGTCCGGGAACCCACGACTCGCATAGTGAATCGCGAACTCGCACACAGGTCCAACGTCCGCCGACAAACCGGAATTCAATAACCGAGTCCCACTCCTCGCACTCGAAGGCATCGTCTTCAACGATGTCACACCCGATAATGTACTCTTGCCAAGACTCATCATTTATAGAGATGAGCTTTTCGAGATTCGGGATGCCGTCTCGGCGAATCTTCGCCACCGATTTCGCGCTCAGGTCGCGCACGACATAAACATTCCCACCCTTGCACTTCCAGTACTGAGGGCAACTTCCCGTACCGTCCCAGTCGTGTGCCCCGTAATTCTCTCGGTGTTGAGTTGTTATCACCAATTTCATATCGTGTCTCCTGTTACTTGTTCTTGCGTACTCGCCATGCGCGAGGTCATGACAGATGACGGCCTTTGGTCATCTCTAGCAATTCCTGCTTGTCTCGTCAGCGTACTTCTGCGCTGCCGTGCCGAGTTTAACGCGGGTGGCAGACGGGTAAGGAACCCATGTTTTCTGCATGGAGACAGCCCCATACTTGTTGCGCAACTGACGTTTCTGATAAAGAACAGTGTATGAATCACCATCCTTGATGACTGCGACACGTCGATCACTGTCGCTCTTGGCCTTGCCGTAAAGGCGATAAACTACGCCCGTGGCATTGATCTTCATCTTGAGAAGGGGACGGTAATCAACGCGGGTATCGTCAGTGAAATAGGTGAATTTGCTCATTTGAGATGTCTTCCTTTTGTTACACCTACTATCCACCAGAAATTAACGCTAGTTAACCGCTACTCGTGATTTTTGGGGGCTTACCGTATCAGTCAGTCGAAACCCTGACCTTGTTAACCTAGCCCTGAATGCCGGGTGACTGACCTTGAAAGACTGCATTGGTTTTCGTCTTTATCTGTCGCAATACAACCGAAAGTGTTGAATAATACTGGGGTATCATAAAGTGTGTGGGTTATTTCGCGACAAGCTCAACACGACTGTCATATGCGCAGCTTGCAATCCCAAGGTTTAAGTGAATCATCCATATCCTAAATAATCCTCGAAATCCTGAAGTGCCGTTTCGTCATCAAGATTAGTGAGGCGAGCAGCCCAATCATCGCGAAAAACGATTACCTCTGTGCGCTTGTCCACGCTGCCGAGGATGCCACCAACGTAGTAGCGGTCGTCTCCACTACCGAGGTAGCCATCGAAAAGGCGCTCGTTGGTCACAACGACCTTGGCTGGCCAATCACCGAAATCGGCGAATGACGTTGAACCAAAGATGGCCGAGGCGTCCCGTGGCAGCCCATAGGTTGCCTTGGCCTTAGAAACCGCAGCTTCAATCCGGGCATTAATGCGGGCTTCGGGCGTACCAGCCGCAACCTTCTCAGCCGCAACCTTTGATGCCGCTGCCTCAGCTTCAATGGCAGCGAGACGCGCCTTCTGCTCGCTCCTCGCCGCAGCGACGGATGGGAGGGCATCATACAGACGCTCGCATCCCGCATCCGGCCAGCCCTGATTGAGGCTCGCACCAGCCGCGAGAACGATGGGGTCACCACCACCTTCATATGCCGCTGCGTACAGGGCGGCAGCAGCAGACTCCTCACTGCCGAAATGAGCAATGAGCTTGGCAATCAGGCTAGCTTCCTCATTCATGTGTCCTCCTATATCTGTCGCACTGGCTTTCATTTTCGGGGTCTCCGCTTAGTTGTTAGAGTGGATGGGGTCGCCGTCCATGATGAAGTGGGTCAGGACGATCTCCCGAGCCCCGTAGACGGCGGGCACATCGACCCGCGCCACCGGCTGACGAGCCTTGCAGGGGTCGAACTCGGGGAAGGAGACGGTTGCCTTGTCCCACGAGATGATGTGGCGGTCGGTCCGGGTCATCGCCACTCGGGCGGTGCTGATGTAGATGTCTTCGGCTTTCATTTTCGGGGTCTCCTTTTGTCCACCTACTATCCACCAGAATCCGGGGCTAGTTAACCGCTACTCGTTATTTTTTTGGGGGCAGACCATGTGTAGTCGCTGCAACGCCACAATGCGTGGTCATGCCATAAGTGAATTCAATAGGCATGCCATTCGGCATTTGATGAGGATGCGTCACCAATGAAGCAGTAGGTTTCCATCGGACACCCCTTGACCCCGGCATACGGCTGAAAGAACAGAAGCTCCGGGTTCACGGTAAGAAACGGGAAATCACCCTGCCTGTAGTCCATGCGCAACCCATGTGCATTGCGAGACTGAACCGTAACCGCGACTACCGCATCAGGGTTTTTGCGTAGTGCTGTCTCGGTTGCGAGCAAGTGTTTCAGCGTAAGTGGACCGTTATAATCCAGATGAATAGCGTTGAACTCTGGTAGTAACCTTCCATCCGTCAGAACCTTATCAATGTCGTCCCGGATAACTGGCATGATACCACCCAGTTCGCCTCGCATGAACAATCGCCGAAGGAACTCTTGTAGAGCCTTGGCTTTGTACTTCTCCACGCCAAGACAGTCGTCGTAATTGAAATCGAAGCCAGCGTCCAGAAGCTGCCGTATCTCGCGGCCATTTCCGGGTAGGCTTAGGAAGTTCAGTTCGCTGTAGCCCAGTCGGTCAAGTTCCATCTGTATCATCTCGCAGACCTCTCGCTTGCCGGATGTCTCGTATGGCCAGAGCTTCTTGCTCCAGAAATTTAACAATATTTCTCCGCGAGTTTTCACGGGCGCACGACGATTTCTGTGACAGGTAGGGCAACCGCTTTTGTTCCAAGTCCTGTTCCCACAAGTAGCCTGCCACGAATGGCCTTCGTCACATCTCCACCAAATTTTTTTGCCACTTGAAGGCAACACATCTGATGGCCTGAGATTGCCGTTTTTGGTGGGATGCCATTGCTTTGCTAATTCAGGGTAGCAAACCTCTAAATTGTATTCTGGTGTCACAATCTTTCCAGCACAGGCGGCGCAACCACGACCATCCGACCTACTTGAAATATCCGCTTTCCACTCGTGGCCTCTATTGCACAACCACCAGACCTTCATATTACTAAACGGAAGCACATCTGATGGCTTTAGCTTGCCGTTTTTGGTGGGATGCCATTGCTTTGCTAATTCAGGCCGCTCTGTTTTCAAATTTCTACTCTCGCTTGCAGTACGAGGCTGACATTCAGGACATCTTATCTTGATATTGATTTGATTTGAGGGTAAAGCCTGCCACTCGCATCCACACTCACACAACCACCAGACATTCTGGGTATTGTACGGAAGCACATCTGATGGCTTTAGCTTGCCGTTTTTGGTGGGATGCCATTGCTTTGCCACTTCAGGGTAGCAAACCTCTAAATTGTATTCTGGCCTCGCAACTCTTCCAGCACAATACGGACAGCCAGACCCATTTACCCTGTGTTTTATCTGTGTCTCCCAATCATATCCACAGTCACCACATAGCCACCACGCTTTCTTAGAAGTCCTCGCCGCAACAACTTCAGGGGTAACACTACCATTCTTGGTGGGATGCCATTGCTTTGCCACTTCAGGGTAACGCACCGCTAATGTCCAACACTTACGACAGTTATCCCCTAGTTTCCCCCGCTTTGTTCGCGTCATCTCTTGTGGTGTGGCCTGCCATTCGTGGCCTCTGTCGCACATCCACCAGCAACTTACTGAATGAGTATTCGGCTTTACATCTGATGGCTTTAGCTTGCCGTTCTTGGTGGGATGCCACTGACGCGCAGTATTAGGACATATCGCCTGAAGATTATTATTCGCCGTCACCACAACTCCGCCACAGGCCGGACACCCATTCGTACCATGCTTTATGATACTTGCTGTTCTGTTTTGCGGCTTACTAACATATTCATGCCCACAGTTGTCACATAACCACCAAATTTCTTTCGCTGTGAATGGCGTGACATCAAATGGCGTCAGATTGCCATTCTTAGTAGGATGCCAAGACTTTGCTACCTCTGGCTTGCAGACGGCCAAATTGTATTCAGGTGTTGCTCTCGACATCCCTCATAGCCTCTTTCACTTCATCGTAGGTCGTCATGTTCTCCGGCTTGTCGTTCTCGTCGAAGGCACGCTGCTTGCTACCGTCCGCGCCTTCCCCTGCGTCCATAACGACTCGCCCGTAATTGAACCCACATGGTATCCTATACGACGGGTCAGTGAATGCCCACAGGTGATACTGGTTCGCCGTATCCACGAGCCGCGACTCCGCCGGGTAAATCTCCAGCGCCTCACATTCCTCGCCAACAATTTCGTTCTTGATGCGTTGCAGGTGACGCCAGTCATGCAGCGGGTGCTTGTTCCGTCGCTTGATGGACAGATGCTTCATGCCCATCTCCGGGATGAATCTGACATTGACCTGATACAGGTCGTTTAGCCAAATCTCGTCTTCCGGCGGGCAGTTGTGTGCAGCCAGTATCCCGTTGCAGCGAGCAAGCTCCTGCTCGTCCACCTTCTCCAGCTTGACCCAAGGTTTCTTCGCCTTCCTGCTTTTGCTCTTACGCTTCATGCTTTCCTCTACATCATGCGGGCAAGAATCTCTGCCCGCATCTTGTTGATTTTCTCGGTCAGCTTCTCCACGCGAATCATGTCATCGCGGGTCAAGCAGCGGCCACCAAGACTCGCGCTGATGCGCTCACGCTGGCCTACGAGCTTTACAAGCTCATCAAGCGTGCGTTTCATGCCATACCTGCGTTGCGAAGTTGAGCCAATGTGGGGTGCCGTAGGCAGGACACATGAATCGTGCCTCCACCGACAGTACGCTTGCCGACCTTGTAGGTCAGCCGGGCATTCCACCCGTCCAGTTCTGCAACCGTGTAAAGTGTGGCTGCATTGGTGGAGTTGACCGCAACGGTCATGCCTATTTTGACTTGTGACTTCTTCAATCCCAAGCCTCCCGTGTCTCTTTGGTGATGGTGACCCCAGCCCGTCGCAGGGCCTCGATGATTACGTCGGCGCAATCCTTGGTTCCGTCAGTCGTGATGTTGACGGAGTAGTTGCCGAAATAATTAAAATGAAGGTTCGCCTTCGCGCCCTTCGTCTTGTTCTTGTTGAGTCTCGTCGTGGCCATGTTGTCCTCGTGTTTGTTGTGGTTTTGCCCGGTTTATGCTATCCGATTTTTTCTACTGCTTTTGCCATGGAGAAGCGACCTCTTTTGATTTCCCCCTCTCGATTGTAGCCCTTGAAGAGGTAGAAGCGGGTCTGATAATGCTCACGACCATTCCACTTTCGGACTGGTGTCGCCTCCACAATTATGTCGTCGTGAATGACATAAGGCTTTGGTACACCTGCTGCTTCATAGCCAGCACGCTCCCGCTCATTAGCCTCCTTTATCAGTGCTGCTCGCTCACCTCCACGAGGATGGTCCCATCCGACCTTGGTAAGGTCTTTGTCCCGGATTTCATCCCAAAAGATCTTCTTGGAAGCAGTGTGAATCTCACTGCGTTTAGCGGCGACAGTCTCTGCTGCTGTTATTAGCTCTTTGGTTGTCATTTCATTCTCCTTTTGGATTCACCTTACACCTACTATCCACCAGAATTTGGGGCTAGTTAACCGCTACTCGTGATTTTTTGGGGCAGACCATGTGTACAATGGTCATTAGATGGTCACCCGCTTCGCCTTCATCTTCTTGATGGCGTCTTCGACACTGTCGGTGTCGGTAGGGTCTACGATGAGACCAGTGCGGTCCTTGAAGCCGTCGGTATCCCAGATGTAGGCGACACAGGGCTTGCCGTAAACCATGACATGATGTACGCCAGCGTTCGGCTTTGGTTGGCTGGAGCCGACGAGGTCGAGCTGGTAATCTTCGGTGCGCTTGTTGGCACCGACATGGTCCTCCAACTTGCCGTGAAAGTAAATCCAAGGCCATGCGACCGGGCTGTCGCTGCGTTGCGTGACTGAGAGAATAGGGCGGCTCATGTGAAGCTCCTTATGGTTAGGGCCAGACGCCCCGAAGGGCGTTTCGACTATGGGATATCTTCATCGTCCCAGATGAGGGCAGAGCAATAGCCGCAAGTGTGCCCGTAAATGGGCGTGCTGCATCCATCTTCATGGTACTCCCAGTAGTCCTCGTTGTCCTCGTCGAGGCAGATGCTGACGGGGACGCGGTCGATCTTCGCATACCCGTCTGCGATGGCGCAGGATGATCCGCAGAAGAGCGCGGTGTTGTTGTAGCGGTCAGTGCCGAATGTTAGGGTCATGGTGTCTCCTTGTTTTTGGTTTTGCCCGGTTTAGCCGCCGGGCGCGGCGAGGTGGTGTCTAGGCCACGAATCCTTTTGATTTGAGAATCGCCATTGGCGTCTCTCCATGAGCTAGACGGTCGAGGTACTCGTCAACCGTGAAGTTCTTGATGAGGAAGGTGATGAACCGACCTCGGATTTTTGTCGTGTGCTTGAAGCGAGCAATGAAATCGCCCCCGAAAACACTGAAGATGGGCTGCCCATCTTTAGTTTTGGTCGGTGCCCGGTGATATTCGAGGACACTCCTCTTGGTGCAGAAATTCTGTCTGAGAAATTTCATTTCACCTCCTTGTTTAGTGTTGTGGTTGCTTGCTCACACCTACTATCCACCAGAATTTGGGGCTAGTTAACCGCTACTCGTTATTTTTTTGGGGCAGACCATGTGTAGACGCCCGGCGCGGCGGGCGGGGATTAGGCCAAGGGCAATTCGGTAACGGCACCCGAGCGAGTCACCTTTAGGCGCTTAACCAGTTCCGGCCCATCATAGACATCGACTTGGCGCGTGCCGTGGGAAATCACGCACACGCACACGTTGTTCTTGCCGTGCAGCTTCTCAATCTTACGAATTGCCTGCATCGCGGTGTCGCGGCGGCTGGAGCGGTTGTCGGCAGGAAAGTAAAGGCGGGTCATTTTGGGGAACTCCCTTTGGTTGGTTCTGGTTGTGTCGTTCATCACCTTGTTAGTGGTTTTGCCCGGTTTAGCCGCCGGGCGTCGGCGGGGCGGGGGCGAATGTCATGCCCACCTTGTAGAGGTGGGCATTGAGTTCCTTGTACTCAGGCAACTCCAGTGCCTCCTCTCCGCACCCCACGAACAGGGTGGAGAGAGCTTCGAGGGCTGCGAGCCCCAGTTCGTGATGGGCATTGGATACGGTTTCGCGATTCATGGCTTGCGTCTCCTTGTTAGTGGTTTTGCCCGGTTTAGCCGCCGGACGTCGGCTGGCGCTACGCTTCGCGACGCACTTGATAAACATGCCGCTGTTTTCAGCGAAAATTGCCCGCGCCCCTTACATATTTCGGCACTTCTTCATCATGCTCAATGTGTACAGAACTGTAACCATCACTGGTGCTAACAGTCAGAAAAACATCAGCATGATACCAAAAGGCTGCGACCATAGTATCACCACTCCTGACGGCTGCTGCATCTTTTCTCCGGCGAACATCCTTGACACACTGCTCAATCCATGCATTGATTTTTTCATCGCTAATGCGAACGGCATTGGCGTAGCTGTAAAAGGTTGGCTTCTTACGTTCGTCCATTAGATTGTCCTTGGGTTATTCTTTCGATCTTCAGCGCAGCTGAATTGTTGCGGGCATACCACGCGCGCAGCTGGATGTTAATAGCCTGTGCTATCTCATCGTCTGTCGCTGTAGGGTCTTGCCGGCGGCAGTGGTCGCGCAGTTCGATAACTGCGGCGGTTAGCTTGGCTTCAATGTGTTGGCGAATTGTCATGGCTTGCGCCTCCTTGTTGGTTGGGTCAAATGACGTAGGCTTTGGTGCCGTCATCTCTCAGTCCTCCAGATCGTGCCAAGTCGTGTATTCGCCGGTTTCGAAATCAACACCGTGTTTGCCCCAATCGTTTTTGTGACTGTAAATCAGGCAGCGCGCCCAGCGGTCGCCGTGGCTACGCTCACGGGTCAAACGCATTTTAATAGCGCGCTCAGTGCGCTTACCAGTGTAAAGTTCGCGGGTTCCGATTGCGCCTTCGCCGCTGATGATGTGGATTTCGTTGTTGAGGTAGTCGATGAGTTCCATGGCTTGCGCCTCCTTGGGTTGCTTGCTCACACCTACTATCCACCAGAATTTGGGGCTAGTTAACCGCTGCTCGTTAAAAGACAGGGAGCGGCGACACCGAGAACATACTCATCAGTCGCCTTGTAGCGGCTGCCTGCCCAGACCGTCTGGATCTGGTGGTACCCACCAATCTGGTCCGCGATGACGCGGGCCGCGTGACGGGCTGCTTGGCGCTTGAAGCGCCAAACGGCTGGGGTACAGCCGACGCCTGACGAGCCTCCTCCAGACACCAAAAGATTTGGCGGAAAGCTTTACGGAAACCTACATACTGTCTGTTATATCTTCAGAAGCCTACAGCCTTGGCAGTTTGGTCTATGGTTAAGCCTACCATGTTGGTAAGGACGTCTGCCTAAATGGTATGCTGATGCTTTCAAATTGCCTAAGCAGACATATCCAAGGTATAGTTATGGCTGAGTGTCCGCACGATGATATACCCGCTCTGTCGTAGCTACACTGCCGATTGGTGTAAATCCTTGACCTGCTAACTGTATGCTCTGACTCACCCTGTGGGATAGGCTGTGACGCACTGCCAGATGCCACCATCCCTACGGAGAACAAAGGTGGCACCACGAATCTTACGGGACAACATCGGCGCTCCGGGCAACTTTTCACAGACTTGCTGGGCAGTATGATGGACACACAGCAGAGCAGTCTCGGACGCATCCGTCGTCGAATATTTGGATTCGAGATAGGCTATCTTATTATCTAACCCTTGCACCTTATTGAAGCCCGCCTCATAGGAGCAAGGCTCCAAATCCACCCCCAACTGCTGGCAAACTCGCTCGCCAGTTTCTTGGGTGCGTCTGGTCCTCGTCACCATGAGGTAGTCTGGCCTCAAGCCCTGCTCTCGCAGAAACCTGCCAGACCAGTCCACTTGGACACGTCCAAGCGGGCTCAGGGCCTTCTCTTTCTTTTCGGCATCCGTAAGGCCCGCCTTGTCATAATGTCCATGTCGGACCACAATCACTGTCTTTATCATTTCCATTCTCCTTTTGTTACACCTACTATCCACCAGAAATCAACGCCAATTAACCGCTACTCGCTGACAGACAGTGCCGCAGCGCGCCCCCACGAAGCGCAGGTTCTTGGTGGCGTGCCAGTGCCGGGTCAAGCCGACTGCCTTCGTCGAAGGTCATATCAAAACATTCAATCAGCGCGTCCTATAGCAGATGCTCACTTTCAATCTTGAAGTCCAGCATTAGCCCTCTTGGACTCCATTCCTGCTTCTAAAAATTCCAGTATGTGTATGTCGTTCAAATAAAGGGGTCCTTTGAATCGTCCCGCCCCGAAGGGCGGTGGTTACATCCATGCACTACGGCTCTCCGGTGTCGGGGCTCCGTCGCTGAAGCTATCCACATCCCACAGGTCTATCAGGGCATCTCTGTCAGTCAGCGCGCTTATTGGTTCTGCTTTGAATCTCATATTGCCTCGTTTCAAGAGTCGAAGTCGAGACAGTCACCAGATTGGACGGCTCTACCATTGATCCGGCTTTCACTCCGGTGGTTGCCAGCTTGCCCCGCGCTATCGCGATTCGCGCGGTCTGAGTGTGGCCGTCTTGAGGGTTCGCACACGACCCGCTTGACTGTCCCGACTTCGTATCTTGTATTAGCTCCAGTTGCGGATGTTGCGTTTCGCGCTACGGCGCTCGCCCTTGTTGTTAGCCCGCTTGCCCTCCTTGCGGAGGTGCTTCGCCCATCCTTTGCTTCCGCCTTCGCGTGCCTTGCTCATAAGTCGTATCCTCGTTGGTTGCTTGCTCACACCTACTATCCACCAAAAATTAACGCTAGTTAACTGATACTCGTGATTTTTTGACGATTTCCCGGCGACATAAAAACAAAAAAATCTACCTTATGGGCCTATGTTTTTTGCCTATTTTTTGCCTATTTTTTTGCCTATGTTTGTGTGTGTGAGGTATTTTTTTGATTGTTTCACATGTCATATTGTGTTTGTTTTTTTCTTTATATTACTTGCCTTTTATTTTTCACGTTCATGTTGTATTCATTTGCGATGTCTATCTACCGTCTTGATGCGTCGATTTACGGTGATTGTAAACCGTTGAATGTGTGCCACGGGCTACGCACGTTGAATTATGTTGAGTGATTGTCCATACCATCACGCGCCACTTACGCTCTCTCGTCGTATACTTGACGGTACACGAACCATCTTGTTGCGATATAGCTGTGTCGCTGAGTGGATATGCGTCTACTAATTATAGTCTGGCCATCCTGTGTGGTATCTTCTCTTTCATCCTGAGAGTTTTCTTTGTCTTCCCACTGTTCGATTCCAGATGCGTTCTCGCCTCTGTAATGCATTGTTCGATGTCGTTATCGCTCCGATATGCGTTCGTCGGCCACTTCGACGGATCGTATCCATCCGAACAGGTCAGTTGTGATTGTGACATTCTGGAACAGTTTCCACACGAAAGCCATCGCGGCCAGCACTTCGCCGGGCGTTGCGCCCCTCTCTGCGAGTACCATTATCACTACCACCTCGCCCGCTATTCCAAGAAAGCACTGGGCCAGCCAGCTTGCCGCCCCCCAGTCGCTCCGCTTGATGTAAGCTCTCATGCTAAGCTCGTATGAGCTTCTCACTCTCTCAATGTTGCTGTCGCCTATCGCCTGATTCCTGCTGTCGCGGGCCGTCTGCATCTGGTTGTCCCACCGCTTCTCTCGGTACGATACCCACAGCGATATCAACACCATCGCTATCACCAGCAACAGGATGAACGGCACGGATGTCGGAACGTCAGATATCAGAAAGCCTATCGGGACAATAACCCCCACCGCAGCCGTAATGGTATTCGGTACGGCGAACTCAAAGAAGTCCACGAACCGCGTAGCCAACGTGTCCCGCGTAATGACCTTTGCCGTCTCCATCTTCTTCTTGAGCAACTTGTCCACGACACTGCACGATATGCTCGCCCACGCCCTGCCAAAGATGCGCGTGTCCACCGTGCGCCTGAACGTACCCACTGTGCAACCCACCACGCAGATGGTCAGGTACACCCCGAACCAGAACCAATCCTTCTCGAACAAGCCGTCAACAGCCTTGCCCAGATACAACGGAAAGAACGCGAATGCCACGCTCTCGGCCAGTAGCACGAGATACGTGAACACCATGCCCTTCCAACTGATTTTCCAGACTTCTCGTAGCACTCACCAGTCTCCTAATTAGTTTCATACATCGATGTTGTAGTCAATTATCCCTTGCCGTCCACCAACCCCTTGTCCTTCCACGAAGCTATCGCGGAGCTTCCGTATCTCCAGAGTCAAGCTCGCGGGACACCTCAGCCTTGAGACAACCTCTCCCGTTTGGATGGATAAAGCTATCACCAAGGCTGTTGAGGCTGGGCATCGCTGAACATTCAAGACGACATTTACCATTTCGCCATCCGTCGTCGTGGCGTTGCGCCCCTCTCTGCGAAGTATCCTCCGCTAATCGTCTCCTGACATTATGAGATGCCCGTCCCAAATGCCTCAATGAACCAACCTTTCTGGTCCCCTGAGTCTTTTATCTTTTTGAGCCACCTGTCAGCCGTCTCCCGTCTCGTGCATCTCCAAAACGACTGAGCATCTAAAGCTATCTTGGGTAGACCATCTTTTCCGAAATCACCTGAGAAGTACCTACCGTCCATTAGCCTAATGCGGTGATTGGTGGCGCTTATCAGAGGCATCATTCCACAAGCACGTTTTTCTTTGTCTGACATAATTCTTGACCACGACCTGTCCCATTCTTCTTGTCCTACGAATACCTCATGTGAATTCAGCCACGACTTTCCGTCATACTTTTCGTCTGGCAACTTGGCTCTATTTCTACTGTTCTTGGTGACGGTGACCATATCAGGATTAAAGGCCAATGCCGTCTCCATAAACTCCATAGCCTCCACGCTGTCGTAGAACCACATCGGCCTATCATAATGATACTTGTGGTCAAGATAGACAATATCGACCTTTTCAACTCGACCCATCCTGTTGACTTTTGCGTTGACCGACTCAATCAGGTGAAGGAAATCTTCCTCTGCCTTCTGCTTCTCTCTGAAATCTCTCATCTCACCGACGGAAAACTGAAAGAAGTCGCTTCTCCACTCTCCCGGCCACTGCTTCATAACCATAGTTTCATCAGGATACGAAAGCACCTCCGTAACCTTGGTTGTCTGTACTACCTCGACCGTGCATTCCTTTTGGGAGAATATCAGGAATGGATAGCTTTTTCCCCCTTCTAGTCCTCCCTCAAAGAACTCATCATTGGCCTTTCTGCCGCTCGTTATTACTTTCATGTACCGCATGGATTGGGTTCTCTCACTTGTCTTCATGATTTAATGCCTTCCCGATTCACATTATCCTACCAATCCCTTGTCCTTCCAGAACTCGAAGCTCTCGCGGAGCTGCTTCTCAAATTCTGCCGGGGTCATGTTCGTGGCCGTACCACCGTCACTGCCGAAGTGATTGTGCATCAGCACTCCCGGATTGATTGGCTCATTCTCGAAAGCCATCGCACGGAAGTTGACCAACTCCCAGTCCGCGTCGGTCGTGGCTTCGTCGCCCTCCGCCAACACATCCTTACGGTAGAAATCTAGCTCCACGGCAATCGCCGGGGTCTTCTTCCCCTTCACCCGGATGTTGATGCGAGGCGTCTCACCTTCGCGTCGAGCGACATATTTGCCCGTCAACTCTTGGCCTTCTTCCAGCTTGACCACCGGCGAGAAGAATCCCTCGGCTGGCACCGGAATGTTGATGACGCCGTCGCGGTACGCCCGCTTGGCCTTGTGAAAATTGTCGGCTGCCATCTTCAGCAGGTCTTCGAGGTTCCCCTCGTAGTGGCTGAACTCGCTGTCTGCTGTCTGGCGGCGTACAAAGTCGTTGATTCCGAAACTCATCATTTCTATCTCCTGTTGGGTTCTGGATAAAGGTCTACGCTTTTGAAGGCATTCTCAATTTTTTTCAAATGCTGTATTTTGCATTCCCACTCGATTCCAAGGATAGCCATCCACCTTTCACCGAAAGAAGCCGCAATATCCTCTTGTGAGCAATCAGTCACGAAGACTCCTTGCAGTCCGTCCTCTCCAAGGTCTGGATACCAAGCAACAAGACTGTGCGTATGCTTCAATACTGCCTTATTCATCAGGCGCTTGGCAATTTCCTTATCGTCAACGTCTGCTGAATGAATATAGATGGTCACTAGCCTTTCCATTAGAACTTCCTCCAACCCACCTTAACGCAGAGGAAGCGGTTGCCATCGGCATCCACCACAACATCGCCAACGCTCGTGCTGCGGGATTCCTTGACGAGGGTCACGCCATCGTTTTTCCACCACTCGTGGGTATGGTAAATGACGTGATTGGTGAGGTAAAAGACCTTGGTAATGTCTTCGCATTCGACCTCAGCGACCTTCTCGAATCCTTCCGGGAAGTTGGCCGGGTTTTCGGTGTCGCGGAAGTCTGGTTCTATCTTGTGGAAAACTGAAAACATTGCTTGTCCTCGTGGATGTGTGAAATGGGTTGTGAGTAGTTAGTACTCACCAACCCATGTCCAGTTAATTCTAGCGCAATTGGTCATTGTTGCAGACGACGACATTGCCGACAATCTGCGTTCCGGCCATCTCCGAAGCGGTGAAGTTCATGACGGGGCTATCGTACAAGCCTTCCTCGTCAACAATCATAAGCCGTCCGTCCCGGAGGTAAACGACCTCAACGGTGTCACACCCGATAGCTTCGTAAAGCTCTTGCAGGTTGAAGTCCGTGCCGTTCTTTGGCTCGATTTCAGTGATAGTTTCATCAGTCTTGATAAGTTGTGCCATTTCCAATCTCCTTTTGGATTTAGGTTGCTCTTGCCGAGCCTCGTGCCCGACACCTACTATCCACCAGAATCCTGGGCCAGTTAACCGCTAGATGTAAAAAAAGAAGCCCCCAAGCTCGACGCGGTGGGAGAGGGGGACGCGGAGCAAGGGGGCTTCCAAAGTATTTTTTACTCAAAGAACACATCGGGGGCGTCGAACGTGGTGCCGTCCTCGGCCTTCAGCACGTACCAGCCCTCCCAGTTGTGCCAGTACTCGTAGAGTACCTCATACTTCTCGCCCTCCACCGCCTCCGGCATCAGCGCGCTGTTCGCCTTCAAACAAGTCACGACCTTCATTTCAGAACTCCTTGCCCTCTCCTTAGTACCCGGCTTCTGCCAGAGCTTTTTCGTTGCCAAATCCGACAAGTGAATTCTTGCCGACTACCACAGGGACGATGCGACCCTGTTCCTTGAAGCTATCGCGCTTGACGGCGTTGGATGCCTTGAGCCAAGCGACCTTCTTGCCCTGTACAATCTGGACTGAGCAAGGAACTGGGCTATCAATCGAAACATCCCAACCTTCTTCTTGGGATTCTCGAATAGCAGCCTGCACGAGGCTTTCGCCTTCGTCTACCTTGCCACCGGGGAAGCCAAAGGAGATGCCTTCGTCGGCGGCCTTGCGGTCTTCGGCACGAGAGGTGGCCGCAAAGCCGCCTCCGTCTACTTCTGCGATTACGAAGACTGCGAAAACTTCCATTGATTTCCTCCTGCGGTGAATGATGAACTACACCTACTACCCACCAGAATCCGGGGCCAGTTAACTGCTAGTCGTGATTTTTTCCGGGTAGCCCCGGCTGTCTTTGCCGTACATTATCGACATTGCGATGATTCAGGCGCTGTTTGTTGACATTAGCGAAGAGGGCGAAGGCGCTTCCCTGAAAGCCGCTGTAGTGTCTCGAATCTCTTTCATGTGAAAGTACTGTACTAACTACTCACCAAAGAGCCTAGACTAGTTGGCTTTATGAAGTTCCCCCATTTACGTCAAGTTTCCATTCTTTTCTTTTTCGCATTTTTCGAGTAACGGTAAGAAAGTCCGCTGAGTGACACACCGTACTTATTGCGTAATTCCTTATATGAGTATCCAGCGGCTCTATCCTTGTCGATAAATTCCCAGTCTTTACGCTCAATGAATGTGGAGGCATGTTTTGCACTCTTGATGCGCTCTTGCTTTGGACGGTCCATGCTGTTTTGGCTAACAGATCCAACATCAATGTTTTCCCATGAGTCATCAAGTCGATTACCATTCAAATGTCGGACTTGTTCAGATTCCAGAAAAACCTTCTCTCCGAACTTCTGGTAAGCAACGAGATTGCTGACTCGAATTGGATACGATTCGTTACCATATTTCACATTAAATCTATGATATCCGTTCGCGGTTGCTTGCAGTTTCAACCGGACACCACTAGGAGAAATGACTGTGCCGTCTTTTTGTGCGACATAACCACGCTCAGTAGCATGTTTGATGGCATTGAAGCTCTTTGATTCTCGTTTCATGTAAGCAATCCTTCTCCGTAATAACTATTTTGTTGGTTTGATTTCGTTCGTCATGGCATATCTCCTCTGCGCCCTCATACAAGCCACATCAGAATAAAGATCATAAGTGCAACTATGGTTACCGTCAAGAAAGCCTTATTAGGCCCTCTAAGGCGGTTACCTGCGTAACATGGGTCGTAACACCCATAAACAATCTCTTTTCCCTTATTGGCTGTTTCTGTGCCTTCTGGAGTCATCTCTGGGGGAAACATTTCCTTCTGGTCATCATTAACAACACTATATTGTCCAAGGTCGCCAGATATTCTCGAAGCCATGTCGGCCAAGT
>Ga0181579_10001367_pt1 | contig 20114 bp, 18 predicted proteins | sample 071ome_24_FD_132996 | JGI IMG/M metagenome (GOLD analysis project Ga0181579, IMG submission 132996) | Coastal salt marsh microbial communities from the Groves Creek Marsh, Skidaway Island, Georgia - 071402CT metaG (megahit assembly) | ecosystem: Environmental > Aquatic > Marine > Intertidal... | reverse complement strand
TTATCGATCCTATGAGCGTGGATGAGAAGATGCGCCTTTGGGATCTGCTGCTGGAAATTGGTTTTGCGGAAATTGAAGTCGGCTTCCCTGCGGCCTCACAGCCAGATTTTGACTTCATTCGTCGCATCATTGATGAGGATCGTATCCCGGCCGACGTACACATTCAGATTCTTTGTCAGGCTCGCAAGGAACTGATCGAACGCTCCGTTGAGGCGCTGGAGGGCGCGCCCAATGTCATTTTCCATTTGTACAATTCCACCTCTGAACTTCAGCGCAGGGTGGTGTTCGGCATGGACCGGCAGGGCATCATCGACCTAGCGGTCGAGGGTACTGCCATGGTGCGCGAAGGGTTGAACGACTTTGCCTCTAACGTCACTTTTGAATATTCCCCCGAAAGTTTCACCGGCACCGAGCTGGATTTTGCGTCGGACATTTGCACCGCTGTTGCCGATACTTGGGGCGCGACGCCAGAACACCCCATGATTATTAACCTGCCGAGCACGGTGGAAATGTCCACCCCCAACATTTATGCAGATCAGATCGAGTGGTTTTGTCGCAACTTCCCGCGTCGAGATAGCGCGGTGATTAGTTTGCACACCCACAACGACCGAGGCACAGGTGTGGCGGCCACTGAATTGGGGCTCATGGCCGGCGCCCAGCGGGTGGAAGGCACATTGTTCGGAAACGGAGAGCGCACCGGTAATTGCGACATCATTACCATGGCTATGAATTTGTTCAGCCAAGGCGTGGATCCCACCTTGGATTTCCGCCAGATGCCGAGGATTCGAGAGGTTGCAGAGTCGGTCAACAAACTGGCCGTACCCGAGCGTCACCCATACGCCGGAGAACTGGTGTTTACGGCTTTTTCAGGTTCCCATCAAGACGCCATCAAAAAGGGTATGTCTCAGGTTGATCGAAGTCGCTGGGAAGTGCCGTATCTGCCCATCGATCCCGCAGATGTTGGTAGCTCCTACAAAGAAACCATCCGAGTTAACAGTCAGTCCGGAAAAGGCGGTGTTGGCTTTATGCTGGAGGAGCACTACGGTCTGTCGTTGCCGCGAGATCTTTTGGTGGAATTCAGCAGCCACGTACAAAAGCTTACGGAAGCTCTTGATCGTGAGGTGAAAACCGACGAGATCTACCAGTGTTTGCTCGACACCTACGTCGTGGACAGCGAGCCCTACAGATTGGTGGATTACGACCTGCTGCCAGGCCGGGAGCAAGACCAGCGTTGTGTCGCACGGGTTGCCGCGTCGGAAAATGTACTGACCATCGACGGCGAGGGTTCGGGTCCTATCGAGGCGTTCGTCACCGCCTTGGTAGAAACCCTGAACGAACCGGTGACAATTCTGAGCTTTCAGGAAGTGGCCATCGGCACGGGCAGCGATGCCCAAGCGATATGCATTGTTTCCATAGAAGACAAGGAAGAAGGGCAGCGCTGTTACGGTGTAGGTATTAGCCGCAACACCACCACAACGGCGCTAAACGCTGTGATCTCTGCCATGAACCGGCGCTGGGGTAAGGCCTAGCGACCGGATCGGTAGCCCGTTACCTGCCCGGTAGCGAGCTAGCCGATTGGTAGCCGGCCGGTCGCTGGCTGTCATCCGGTGCCTAGGCGATGCCTTGGTTCTGTGCAGGCTCTCCCTCTGAGGTACTTTCCGAGGACTGACGTCGCACGCTCACCGTTTTAACGATGTTGTCTTTGATCTGCAGCGTCTCGATCTGATACTCGTCAAGGCGCAGGCAGACGTTGGTTTCTGGGATAGTTTCCAAGTGTTCGAGCACTAGGCCGCTCAGGGTTTTAGGGCCTTCCATCGGAAGCTCCCAGCGCAGCGCTCGGTTAATGTCCCGAAGCACAGCCATGCCGTCGATCACAAAACTGCCGTCGGCCTGTGGCGAGATCTCCGGCATGTTGGCTGCGTAGTCGCTGGTAAATTCGCCGACAATCTCTTCCAGAATATCCTCAAGTGTAACGATGCCTTGGATGTCGCCGTACTCGTCCACAACCAATGCAAAGCGCTGCTTCTCTCTTTGAAAGTTGAACAACTGGGTGTGCAGGGGTGTTGCCTCCGGCACGTAGTAGGGTTCCCGCGTTAGCTGCAGCAAGTCCGCTTTCGAGAAGTCCTCCTGAGAGACCAGTCGAGCTAAGCGCCGTAAATGCAAAATGCCCAGCACGTTGTCAAAGCTGTCTTTGTAAATAGGTAACAAGGTGTGCTGGCTGGCCGAGGCCGTATTAAGGATCGTGCTCAATTCGTCATCGATATCGATGGCTGCGATCTCGGCCTTTGGCACCATAATGTCGTTCACCGTGACCGATTCTAGGTCGAGAATGCGGGTCAGCATGCTTTGCCGTTCACCCACCGACGTAGCGCCTTCTACAACGACGGTTTTAAGCTCATCCGTGGTCAACTGATCATCGTCCTCGCCATGGCGCGGCAGAAAAGGACGCACCAAGGCATTGCTTACCACGTTGACCATGGCGACAGCGGGCATCAGGAGTTTTTGCAGTGGATGCAGAACAAAAACTGCGCGAAGTGCCCAGTTTTCCGGGCGCTCGGCGGCCAGTGTTTTAGGTGCTACCTCGGCAAAAATTAAGAACACCACCGTCAGCACCCAGGGGGCCAGCAGTACGCCGGTATCGCCCATCAGTTGAAAACCGATAACCGTTGCCACGGTGGCGGCAGAAAAGTTCACGAGATTATTGCCAACCAAAATCACGCCCAGCAAGCGGTCCTGACGCTGCAACATGGCGTCGGCTTTTTTTGCGCCGCGATGGTTGCGCTTGACCAAGTGGCGTAAGCGATACCGATTCAAAGCCATCATGGCTGTCTCGGTGCCGGAAAAGTAAGCGGACAGCAAGATCATCACGCCGATGGTCATCAGGAGGTAACTGGTGGGGAAATTACTTATATCCATGTCAATGGGTTAACGCTTGATTTGAGATTAGAGCAGATATTCGATAACGAATTTGCTGCCCAAGTAGCCAAGCAGCAGTAACGCGAAAGCGGCGAGATTCCAGCGAACGGCGATGACGCCGCGCCAACCGAACAAATGATGCCCTGCAAGAAAGCCCGCATACACGAGCCAAGACAGGCTTGTAAGCACGGTGTGGTGCACCAAGCGCTGATCGAACATGTCCTGAAGAAACAGGGCGCCCGTCGCAATGGACAGAGTCAGCAGGCCTAATCCCAACCACAGTATGGCGATGAAAAGGGCCTCCATAGCTTCCATGGGGGGCAGCAGACCAAACAGACCGCTTTGCAGCGAGCGCAGCCGGCGTTCCTGAACGGCGATCAGAACCGACTGTAGGGCCGCGGTCATCAGCGCCGCGTAGGCACTAATCGAGAGCAAAATATGGCTTATCTGGCTACCGTCCAGCTGTATTGGCCGAGTTTGCCCGGCAGGCACAGCGACCAGCCCCAGTAGGTTGAACATCACCAGTGGCAGTAGCAACAGCAACAGGCTGTCGGCCTTTACCTTGATGGAACTGACGGCAACGACCAATAGCATGACGCCAACCACAAGATTGCTTACACCGAGCAAACTAAGGGTTAACGTGCTGTTTGAGCCGGTTTGGATCAGTGCGCTCTGGGTAACCACGCAATGGCCGACGAGACCCAGTAACGCGATCATCAATGCAGCGCTGGAGGTTGTCGCCGTCTCGGCGTCCTCGTCAGCATCCAAAACGTCTTGGGAAGGCAGAGTTTGCCGTCGCCACAATTTGAGGAACGCCAATGCATAGCAGGCGAAAGCGAGGCAGAAAGCCGAAAAAGTGAGGTTGTTCATGGTACCTGTACGTCCCGCTACGTCTTGGTGCGCGGCGGCGTGTAAAAGTTAGGTGCCCGCGTTAGTTGGTTGCCCGTGAGTCTGTCACATTGTCGGGGAGCGGTGAAGTAGCCGCGTCTAATTGCATCGTGGGTATTTTGCTTGCGCCATGCCTGCAAGATTCCTGTCCAACCGGTCGTTGGGACCTGACGATTGACCCAGACAACAGGGCTTGAAATGCTCCGGCATCCCGCCAACTGAACCGTATGGATCGGCGGGGCGACACCCTCTTAGGGCAAGAAGCGAAAGACGCCGTAGCAATGGACGCAAAATCGGCGAAAAGCGGGTGAGGATGAGGAAAACGCGGTTTCGCACGACAGTTTGGGTTGGGGATTAACGCAGTCGCTGTCCCACGCGCTATACTGACCAATCACATCAAGTACAGAAGCGTTATGTTCGAGAGCTTATCGGATCGGCTTTCCCAAAGCCTGAAACAGATCACCGGCAAAGCCCGGTTAACGGATGACAATATCGCCGACGCCTTGCGAGACGTCAGGATGGCCCTGTTAGAGGCCGACGTCGCGCTGTCGGTTGTTAAAGAATTTGTCGAACAGGTGCGCGGTAAGGCCGTGGGCCAAGCCGTCAGTTCCGCCCTTAACCCCGGCGAAGCGTTCATCAAAATTGTGCACGACGAGCTTGTGCACATCATGGGCGACACTAACGATGCGCTGAATCTGGCTACCAAGCCTCCAGCGGTGATTCTCATGGCTGGTTTGCAGGGGGCAGGTAAAACCACCACGGTGGCCAAGCTGGCGCGCCTGCTCAAGGAGCGGGAAAAGAAAAAAGTGAGCGTGGTCAGTGCCGACGTGTACCGGCCTGCGGCTATCGCCCAGTTGGAAACGCTGGCGTCGGATGTGGGTGCCGGTTTTATCCGGTCCAGTGCCGAGGAAAAACCCCTTGATATTGTCCAGCGTGCGTTGCAAGAAGCGGATCGCCAATTGGCCGACGTTCTTATCGTCGATACCGCGGGGCGATTAGCAGTAGACGCAGAAATGATGGCGGAGATTCAGGCTCTGCATCAGGCGGTGAACCCCATCGAAACGCTCTTTGTCGTTGATGCCATGACCGGTCAGGATGCGGCTAACACGGCTAAGGCCTTTAACGACGCCTTGCCGTTGACCGGCGTTGTGCTGGCGAAAACCGACGGTGATGCCCGCGGTGGCGCGGCGCTCAGCGTCCGCTCGATAACCGGCAAACCGATCAAGTTCATGGGCGTCGGTGAAAAAACCGATGGTTTGGAACCGTTCTATCCAGACCGTCTGGCCTCGCGTATTTTGGGCATGGGCGATGTGCTCTCTTTGATCGAGGAAGCCGAGCGTAAGGTCGACAAAGACAAGGCCCAGCGCCTAGCGCAAAAAATGCAAACGGGTCAGAAGTTTGATTTGGAAGACTTTCGCGACCAGTTGCAGCAAATGGATAATATGGGCGGCGTGGCCGGGATGCTGGATAAGCTACCGGGGATGGGACAGATACCCGCAGCGGCCAAGGCCCAAGTGAACGACAGCCAGTTCAAGCGAATGGGTGTCATCATCGACTCCATGACCCCCAAGGAGCGGCGGTTTCCGGATCTCATCAACGGTTCCAGGAAAAAACGCATCGCCAACGGTAGCGGCACCCAGATCGCGGATGTGAACCGGCTGCTGAAGCAACACAAGCAAATGCAAAAAATGATGAAAAAGGTCAGCCGCAAGGGCGGCATGCAGAAGATGATGCGTGGTATGCAGGGTATGGCCGGGATGCAGGGTCCCGGTGGTCCGATGGGGATGCCGCCGGGTATGCGTCGACGCTAGCTCCTGCGCCTAGTTGCGGCGGACACTCCAGCGTCAACTGGCGGTGATCCGCTTGCCGTTGTCTGCCTTTCGCGGACTCTTGCTTGTCATCGCAAAGAGGCGCGAAGGGCACTGATTGGCACTTGCACCAAGGCCCGGTTGCTATATCATATCGCGCCTTTCAGGCAGGCCCGTTTGCCCAACAGGCGCTGTACCTGACACAGAATAGACGGTTGCCCAATTCACGGCAGAAAATGTCGGCGAGGGTGATCGAGAACGCAGATAACAGAGACAATTATGGTAACAATTCGTCTAGCACGTCATGGTGCTAAGAAAAGCCCGTTTTATCACATCACGATTGCTGACCGATCGTCTGCGCGAGACGGCCGGTTTGTCGAGCGCGTGGGTTTTTACAACCCGGTTGCCAAGGGCCAAGCAGAAGTTCTGCGATTGGATCTTGAGCGAGTTGATTACTGGATGGGCGTCGGAGCCCAACCATCGGAGCGCGTGGCGAAGCTAATCAAGCAGGCGCGCAAGCAAGCTGCAGCCTAACCCCACGGTTGGGTCAAGAGTTAAGCGTTCAAGACTCGCGTAGTCGGGTTAACCCGGTGGGAGCGAGAAACCGCTAGAGCGCAAGAGCGTGGCCACAGAGCCGCGCTTTTTTTTGCCTGATAAAACGTCTTGATACGTCACAGGGATGAGATTGGAATACAGGTATGAAAACACCGAGTCCATCAGAGCACGAGAGCAACGCCATAGTTGTTATCGGTAAACTGGGCAGGCCCTATGGCGTGCGTGGTTGGCTGGCTCTGCAGTCTTTTACCGACCCCGCGGGAAATATTTTGACGTATCAACCCTGGTACATACAGTCAGGCCAAAATTCGGATTGGGTTAAGGTCGCCGACTTTCAGGCCAAACCGCACAACGATGGGTTTATTGCCCAGATCAATGGCATCGAAGACCGAGATGAGGCCGCAGGGCTCACCGGTTCATTTATTGGCGTATCCCGGCAGGCCATCGATGCACTGGAAGAAGACGAGTACCTTTGGCATGACTTGATCGGCTGCAATGTGACGAATCTGCAGGGCGTAGAAGTGGGCATAGTGAGGGAACTTATGGAAACTGGGGCTCATGCGGTGCTGTGTATTACACCATCCGATCACTGGCGGAAGTCGCTGACGCCGGCTCCTGCTCCAGCGCCTGTCGGTGACGAAGAACAGACCGGAAAAGACACAAAGAGCCCCCTTGATCCGGCAAGAGCCACAGGCCAGCAAAGCAAAACAGCAAAAAAGAAGCCGCCCGCTAGCGTACTAGTCCCCTTTACCGGTGCTTACGTACAAACCGTGGATACAAAAAACAAGCAACTCGTTGTCGATTGGCAGGCCGATTGGGCATGATCCAGAGCAAACCTATGAGGCTTGTGGAAAAGTGATGCGCAGGAAGCCATTACCATGTGGTTAGGGGTGATCACGCTGCTGCCCGACATGTTCGATGCGGTGTCCAAGGACGGCGTGTTCGGGCGGGCGTTGTCTTCTGGCCGGTTGACCATGGAGTTGTTTAACCCTCGGGACTTCTCTGAAGATCGGCATCGCACGGTAGATGACCGTCCTTACGGCGGCGGTGCTGGCATGGTCATGATGGTGGAACCGCTGCGTCGTGCGCTGGTAGCGGCGCAACAAGCGGCCCCAACAGCGGCCAAAGTTGTTCTAATGAGTCCGCAAGGCAAGCGTTTCACCCAAGCCATGGCGCTGGCTGAATCCGAGTCCGACGCGCTGATTTTGGTGTGTGGGCGGTATGAGGGCTTGGACGAGCGTTTCATCGCCCAGTTTGTCGATGTTGAGTGGTCGGTGGGGGATTATGTGCTCAGCGGAGGCGAATTACCGGCCATGACGGTGATGGATGCCATTTCTCGCCATATTCCGGGCACATTAGGCAATCGTCAGTCAGTAATTGATGAATCTTATCTTGATGGAACGCTCGATTACCCTCACTATACGCGCCCTGAATTTGTCGGTACTGAAAGTGTGCCGTCAGAGCTGATGACCGGCGACCATAACCGCACCAAGCGTTATCGTCGATCCCTTGCTCTGCAAAGAACGTTGGAACGCCGCCCGGATCTGTTGACCGGACGACTGTTCGAGCCATTGGACAGGCAATTATTAACAGCATGCGCAGAAGAACTTGGCGCGCGCACTGTGGAGAAAGAACGTGAGAAGAAACAAGATCATTGAAGAGATCGAAAACAGCCAATTAGCCGATGTACCAGAATTTAGTCCCGGCGACACCATCAGTGTGCAGGTGCGGGTAAAGGAAGGTAATCGTGAACGCTTGCAGGCGTTTGAAGGCGTTGTAATTGGCGTCAAAAGCCGGGGTTTAAACTCTTCCTTCATCGTGCGTAAGATTTCCCACGGTGTTGGAGTGGAACGTACCTTCCAGACCCATAGCCCTCTGATCAATACCATTGAAGTAAAACGTCGGGGTGACGTGCGTCAAGCCAAGCTCTACTACTTGCGTGAGCGTTCCGGTCGTTCGGCTCGAATCAAAGAAAAGATCAAGTAAGCCGGCAGCCGCCGGTGATCCTCGCCCAGCCATCGTTGCGTGGGCGCCGACAAGGCCAGCTTTGCTGGCCTTGTGCGTTTTGCGCACCGCGTTTGCGATCTGCGTTTGACAATGTCCGGGCGGAGACAGTACGGCTTCAGCGGTAGGCCCTAACTGATAGACAAAGAACTCACGGACAAAGACGCGAAGAAAAGCCAGCGGGAATATGCGATGTTAAGGCATGGTAAAGGAAACGAATCACAGCGGTGACGAGATAAATGATTATCTCGAAGTCCTATGGCTGGAACGGGGCTTAGCCGAGAATACGCTAGCGGCCTATCGACGAGACCTGACCTATACCGCCGACGTGCTAGCAAAGGCACACGTGGTTTCGCTGCTTACGGCGCAGCGCGACGACTTACTTCAAGTGCTCGATCATCGCCGGCAAAAACAACTCAGCCCCCGCAGCACTGCTCGCTGGCTGAGCACCCTCAAGGGCTTTTACCGCCACGCCATATTGCAGCAGCGCATTGAAGACGACCCCACTGCGCAAATTGACCACCCCAAACTGGGTAGAGACCTGCCCGGCACCATTAGCCCGACCCAAGTCGAGGCCCTGTTAGAAGCCCCGGATGCGCAAACCCCCGTCGGATTGCGGGACCGTGCCATGCTGGAAATACTGTATGCCAGCGGGTTGCGGGTTAGCGAACTAGTGACGCTTACGCGTACCAATGTAAATCAGCGTCAAGGCGTGATTCGAGTGACCGGCAAGGGTGACAAAGAGCGCCTAGTGCCGACCGGTGAAGCGGCTCTGCTATGGCTGGAGCGATACCTACAAGAAGCCCGGCCGGTATTGCTGCCTCAGGGAGGCTCGGTACTGTTTCCCAGTCGCTTGGGGCGGCCTATGACCCGTCAGACCTTCTGGCACGCCGTCAAGCGCTATGCACTGACGGCAGGTATTGCACAAAAAGTATCACCACATACCCTTCGTCATGCATTTGCGACGCATCTTGTGGATAATGGCGCAGATCTTAGAGCGGTGCAGATGATGCTCGGCCACGCCGACTTATCGACAACGCAAATTTATACGCATGTAGCCAACCAGCGTCTGAAAAACCTCGTCCTTCAGCATCACCCACGAGGCTAGCCGGTCTTGGTTTGCGCCCACACAGAAAATCAGGATTGGCGATGACACAAGCAAACGCAGAGCTATTTTCCCCAAGGCTGCTTACGAGCCCAGAACGCTTGGTAGCGCTCTGCCTATCGGGTTGCTTCTTTGTCCTAGTGCTAGTGACTGGGTCGACGCAAGCCGACAGTAGCACCAAGGCCCCCGGCCCCAACGTCGCTCAAGCGGAACTGCAGCAGGCGGTAGAACCGCTGCGAGCCATTCGCCCTGATCTGCCCGTGGAAGCGGTGTTTGCCACCAGCGCTCCCGGATTGGTCGGGGTTGAACTACCGGACGGTACTACCCTGTACATGACCGCCGACGGCAAGCACATGATCATCGGCGACATGTTTTTTGTCGGTGACGACTTGCAAAACCTGACGGAGCAGCGTCGCGCGTTTAAGCGTAAGGCCATCATAGACAGCGTACCCTTGTCAGACATGGTGATCTTCGCGCCCAAGGGTAAGGTCAACGCGGTTTTAAATATTTTTACGGATGTGGACTGCGGCTACTGCCGAAAACTCCATAACGAAATAGAGGAGTACGGTAAATACGGCATCGAGGTGCGTTATCTGGCTTATCCTCGGGAGGGTCTGCAGTCAGAAACCGCTGCGACCATGCGTTCGGTTTGGTGCTCGAGCGATCCGGCTACGGCGCTAACCCGCGCAAAGAACAGCCAGCGCATCGCCGAGCGGAATTGCCTCAACGACCCAGTGGATGCCCAGTTTGCCCTGGGCCGCCGTGTGGGCGTTAGCGGAACGCCGGCCATCGTTACCGCCGAAGGAGAGCTTTTCCCCGGCTACATTCCTGCCCCCCAATTGGCCGAGCGATTGGGTATCGATCTGCCACTTTAGACATAGAGAGAATACATTGACGGTTATAAATGTCGGAATCGCCGGCTTGGGCACCGTTGCCCAAGGCTTGCTTGAATTGATTCGCAGAAATAGTGCCCTCATGCAGCGGCGCAGTGGCGTGACCTTACGGGTGGTGCGTGTGGCAAGTCGTCGTGAAAAGCCCGAAGTCGATCTCATGGGTGCGCGCTTCAGCACGAATCTGGAGGATTTGCTCAACGATGCCGATGTCGATTTGATTTTGGAATTGATCGGTGGCGAGGGCGTTGCCCTAGATCTTATCCGCAAGGCGCTAGCCAAGGGCACCCCGGTTGTTACGGCAAATAAGGCGGTTTTGGCCGCGCATGGCAACGAGTTGTTGTCCGGCAGCGGCAGGCAGATGCTGCGCTTCGAGGCGTCGGTGGCGGGCGCTATCCCAATTATTCAAAGCATTTCGGGCGGCTTAGCGGCCAATCGTTTGCATAGCCTTTTTGGAATTATCAACGGCACCTGCAACTACATCTTCGGCAAGATGGAGGCAGAAGGCACGCCCTTTGACGAGGTGCTGGCGCAAGCCCAGGCGCTGGGCTACGCCGAGGCGGACCCCAGCTTTGATATTGACGGCATCGACGCCGCTCATAAGCTGACAATTCTGTTGGCCCTTGGTTTTACCGGCAAATTCGAGTTATCCGCCCTGCACATCGAAGGCATTCGGCATGTCACCTTGGCAGACATCCAGTTCGCGAAGGAACTGGGCTACAAGATTAAGCATCTCGGCATTATTCAAAATACCGACAGCGGCGTGGAGGCTCGGGTTCATCCGGCCTTGGTGCCAACGACTGCGCTGCTGGCTAACGTGAACGACGTTATGAACGCCGTGCAGATAAATAGCGACGGCGCAGGCGAAACCCTCTTTAGCGGCCCCGGTGCCGGCGGTGAGGCCACGGCTTCGGCTGTACTGTCAGATGCATTAGCGTTGGCGCAACAACTGACCGCGGGCAACACTCTAACGTCGGTTGATGCAGGTTCCGATGACAGTCAGGCAGACAGCATCGACATCCTGCCCATGGCCAAGGTGGTTAGCGCCAATTACCTGCGAATTCCCACCGTGGATAAACCCGGCGTCTTCGCCCAAGTAACTCAGGCGCTTTCTGAGTTCTCCATCAGTATTGACGCTGCCATTCAGCATGAGGCTGCTGGCTGCCAGCAGCCCGTTGATATTGTGTTGATGACAAACGAGGTGCCGGAGCAAACCATGAACGCGGCCTTGGCAAAACTCCAAGAACTGGATCTGGTGGCATCAGACATCGTGCGGCTGCGGGTGGCCCCCGGGGCTTAACATGATTGCCGAGGTGCCCTGTGCGAATTGAAGAGCGGGTTGTTCCCGGAGCGCTTGGTCTGGATGACCCCTTGCTGGATCGCATCTTTTCCGCCCGAGGCATTACTGATACTGCCCAGATCGAACGCGGTCTCGGTAATCTGCTGTCGCCCGGTGATTTGCCGGACATCGACAGGGCAGCCGAACGTCTGGCCGACGCGGTGGCGCAAAATCAAAAGATCCTGATCGTTGGCGATTTTGATGCCGACGGCGCCACGTCAGTAGCCCTGTGCATGCTTGCTTTGAAAGCCATGGGCGCAGGGCAGGTGGCGTACTTGATTCCCAATCGTTTTGACTATGGTTACGGCTTGTCGCCGGAAATAGTGCAGTTAGCGGCAACCATGGCGCCAGAGGTGATTGTTACCGTGGACAACGGTGTTGCCAGCGTTGACGGCGTGGCTCTCGCCAACGAAAACGGCATCGATGTCATCGTCACTGATCATCATTTACCCGGTGAAACTCTGCCGGCGGCTTTCGCCTTGGTTAACCCAAATCTTGAATCAAGCAAGTTTATGAGCAAGTCCATGGCCGGTGTCGGTGTGGCTTACTACCTGCTCAGCTGGGTTCGTCAGGTGTTGCGGCAACGTCAGTATTTCAGTGCCCGCCAGCTTGACGAACCCAACATGGCCCAATATCTGGATTTGGTAGCCTTGGGCACCGTGGCCGACGTGGTGCCGCTAGATCAGAACAACCGCATCCTAGTACATCAGGGACTGCAGAGAATTCGGCGGGGGATGACCCGCCCCGGGATCATGGCCCTTGCGCGCGTGGGTAAACGCGACCTGACAACCCTGTCAGCTGCGGACATGGGTTTTGCCTTGGGGCCGCGGTTAAACGCAGCGGGCCGGCTGCAGGATATGAGTATTGGCATCCGCTGTTTGATTACCGAAGATCCCAAGGAAGCCAGCCAGTTGGCCGCAGAGCTGGACGGATTAAACCAAGCGCGCCGGGAAATTGAACAGGACATGGTCGCGGACGCGCAGATGATCCTGACCCAAATACAGCCGAATCCGGATGAAATGGGCATCGCCGTTTACCATGAGAGTTTCCATCAAGGCGTGGTTGGTATTGTGGCAGGGCGGCTGAGAGAGAAATTTCATCGTCCCGCCATCGTTTTTGCAGACGCCGCCGAAGGGTCCAACGAACTCAAAGGCTCGGCTCGGAGCATTGATGGTCTGAACATTCGTGATGTTCTGGATAGCATAGCCACCCGGCTGCCCGGGATGCTACTGAAGTTTGGCGGTCATGCCATGGCGGCAGGGCTAAGTATCAAACGCGCCCATTTGCCGCGGTTCCAGAAAGCCTTTGATAAAGCCGTAAGAGCGGCCGTGACACCGGATATGCTGGATGCCGTGGTGCTTACCGATGGCGCCTTGGCCCCTCAACAGATGAATCTGCAAACCGTAGACAGGCTTAGCGCGGGTGGGCCATGGGGTAACGGTTTTGCGGAGCCGATGTTTGCCGGAGAGTTTGAGTTGGTCAATCAACGTGTAGTGGGTCAAGACCACCTCAAGCTCGTCTTGGGGCTGGAAGGGCAGCTGATTGATGCTATCGCGTTTCGCCAACCTCCACTGGCGGCGTCCACGAGTCAGGTAAAAGTGGTCTACAAACCCGCCTTGAACGATTACGCCGGACAGCAGACCTTGCAGCTCATGGTGGAGTACATCGAGACGATGTCTTAGACTGCACGCCGCGCGAATACGGGCTCGGCGGTATTTGGCATACCGGCCGATGCGCGGGTTAAAGCCCAAGAATAAGCTCGCAGACCGAACCCAACACGAACCATATCTCATCAACGTCGAAGCAAGAATAAATCATGGCTGAAATCACCAGTATCCGTGAATACCTAAAAGACCTGCAGGATCGTGACAGTGCGCTTCGGGGGTATCTTTGACTTTGAAGAAAAGCGTGAACGTCTGCAGGAAGTCGAGCTAGAGCTTGCCGATGGCGAGGTCTGGAATGATCCGGAAAAGGCCCAGCAGCTAGGCCGAGAACGGGCCTCCTTAGAACAGGTGGTGTCCTTGCTCAGTACGCTTGGTGACAGTCTTGCCGATCTATCCGAGCTGGCCGAGATGGCGGCCGAGGAAAACGATGCCACGGCATTGGACGAGGTGGCGGCAGAACTGGATGGCTTACAAGGTCAGCTGGCCACCCTGGAATTTCGGCGGATGTTTCAGGGCGAGCTGGACAGCGCCAATTGTTATCTTGAAATTCAGGCGGGGTCCGGCGGCACGGAAGCCCAAGACTGGGCCGAGATGTTGCTGCGCATGTATCTGCGCTGGGCAGAACAGCGGGGCTTCAGCGTAGCAGTAACCGAGGTGTCTGAAGGCGAGGTCGCGGGCATCAAGGGTGCTACGGTCATGGTAACGGGTGAATACGCCTACGGCTGGTTGCGAACCGAGACCGGTGTGCACCGATTGGTGCGTAAGTCGCCGTTCGACTCAGGCAACCGGCGTCATACCTCGTTCGCATCGGTATTTGTATCTGCCGAAATCGATGACAACATAGAGATCGAAATCAATCCGTCAGATGTTCGGGTGGACACCTACCGTGCCAGTGGGGCAGGCGGTCAACATGTTAACCGCACAGACTCGGCGGTGCGTCTGACCCACTTGCCAACCAACACCGTTGTGCAGTGTCAGAGCGAGCGCTCCCAGCACCAGAACAAGGATAATGCCTATAAGCAGCTGCGTGCGAAGCTATACGAACTGGAGCTGCAAGAGCGCCGCTCCGAGCAACAGGCCATCGAAGACGCCAAGGCCGACATCGGTTGGGGCAGTCAAATCCGCTCCTATGTGTTGGATCAGTCCAGAGTCAAAGACCTGCGCACGGAAATTGAACGCACGGATCCCAACAAGGTTCTTGATGGCGATTTGGATCCCTTTATGGAAGCCTGTCTTAAGGCCGGGCTGTAGCGCTCGGCGCGCAGGTAAGAACTCACAAGGAAAGATATGAGCGAAGAACGAGATGTGCTGCAAAACCGCCGGGCGAAGATGAACGCGTGGCTGGCTAAGAGTCAGGTCTATCGCAACGACTTTCGGCGCTCGGCACTTGCCAAGGAACTGCACGAGCAGTTTGCCGATCAGGATAAAGCAGCGCTGTCAGAGCTTGGGGCGCGCACGGCGGTCGCTGGCCGGGTTATGTTGCGCCGGGTGATGGGTAAGGCGAGTTTTGTCACCCTGCAAGACGTCAGCGGCCAGATTCAATGTTATTTGACTAAGAACGATCTGGGCGAGGAAGCCTACGAGGACTTTTCCCAGTTTTGGGAAATGGGCGATATCGTCGGCGTGCAAGGTACCCTGATGCGCACAAACAAGGGCGAGCTGAGTGTTCATGCCGACGAGATTGTGCTGCTGAACAAGACCCTGCAGCCCTTGCCGGAGAAATTTCACGGCCTGACGGATCAAGAGGTTCGCTATCGTCAGCGTTATGTGGATCTGATTGTGAACGAAGACACCCGTGGCGTGTTCCGCACCCGCTCCATGGTGATGCAAACCCTGCGGGACTTTTTTAACCAGCGCGACTATCTCGAGGTGGAAACACCCATGATGCACAGCATCCCCGGTGGCGCGACGGCACGCCCCTTTACCACCCACCACAATGCCCTGGATATGCCCCTATTTTTGCGGGTGGCCCCTGAACTGTTTCTCAAGCGTTTGGTCGTCGGCGGTTTTGAGCGGGTTTACGAGATCAACCGGAACTTTCGTAATGAGGGCCTGTCCACCCGCCATAACCCTGAATTCACCATGCTAGAGTTCTACCAAGCCTACGCGGACTATCAGGACCTTATGAACCTGACCGATGAACTGCTGGCGGAACTGACTCTGCGCGCTTGTGGCAGCCAGCAAATTGTTTATCAAGGCATTGAACTGGACTTTGCCAAGTCGCCCCAACGGGTCACCATGGCAGAATCCCTGTCGCGCTTTGGCGGGATGGACGAGGCGTCGGTAGACAATGCAGAGCATTTGCGTCACGAGCTTGAAAAGCAGCAGCTACACATCGAGGATCACTGGGGTCTGGGTAAGCTGCAAATGGAAGTCTTTGAGGCCAACGTGGAAGGCCGCTTGGAACAGCCCACCTACATCACCGAATATCCGGCGGAAGTATCCCCCTTGGCCCGTCGCAACAACGCCAATCCGGATGTTACCGACCGTTTCGAGCTGTTTATCGGCGGACGGGAATACGCCAATGGTTTTTCCGAGCTCAACGATCCCGTTGATCAGGCAGGGCGGTTCCAAGCCCAAGCAGATCTAAAGTCCAAGGGCGACAACGAGGCCATGCACTTTGATCAGGACTACATCACCGCGTTGGAATACGGCCTGCCGCCAACCGCCGGCGAAGGCTTGGGGATCGACCGCCTTGTGATGCTGCTGACCGACGCACCGTCCATACGCGATGTTTTGCTGTTTCCCTTGATGCGGCCCCAGTAGCAGTTGACATGAGCCGGTCGGTAGCCTTGGAAGCCTCGTGGCAAAGCTTGTTGGGGGATCAATTCGATCAGCCCTATATGCAAGGCTTGCGGCAGTTCCTGCTGGCAGAAAAACGCGCCGGCAAGCGTATCTATCCTCCTGGAGCGCAAATGTTTGCCGCCATGGATCTGGTGCCAGTGGAGCAAGTTCGGGTAGTGATTATCGGACAAGATCCCTACCACGGCCCCAATCAAGCCATGGGTCTGAGCTTTTCCGTGCCCAAGGATCAGCCGCTGCCGCCGTCATTGCGTAACATGTACACCGAGATCCAGCAGGACTTGGAGCAGCCCTTTGATCTTGCTCAAGCCTCCGGTGACCTGACTCATTGGGCCGAGCAGGGCGTCCTGCTGTTAAACGCCGTGCTCAGTGTTGGGCATGCACAGGCAGCATCACATCAAGGTAAGGGCTGGGAGCAGTTTACCGACGCCCTGGTGCAGCGCTTGTCCAATCGGCGGGAGGGCCTCATTTTCATGCTGTGGGGCAGCTATGCCCAGAAGAAAGCCGCCCAAGTGGCAGCGGACAGGCATCATCTGCTGAAAGCCCCACACCCGTCACCGCTGTCGGCCCATCGCGGTTTTTTCGGTTGCCGGCATTTTTCTGCTGCCAATCGCATACTCCAGCAGCAAGGTCAGGCACCCATAGATTGGCTGCCCCAACTACGAACATCCGGCTAGAGGTTTTATCCATGACCACCACTGACGTACTGTTTTCCGAGCATCCAAGCCGAGGGGGTATTGTTGCCCAAGCCCATCTCAACGTGCCGGCGACCCTGAATGCCCTAACCCTCGACGCGGTGGCAGCCATGACGCCTAAAATGCTGGACTGGGCCAAGCGCGACGATGTGGTGGCCGTTATCGTCACCGGTGAAGGGGATAAGGCGCTATGTGCCGGTGGCGACATTCAGGCCCTATACCATGCGGCCTCAGAGAATCTGCAGGCAGACCACACGGTAAACGATTATCCCCAACGCTTTTTCGAGGCCGAGTATCGGCTTGACTACATCATGCACTGCTACCCGAAACCGCTGCTGACTTTGGGCCACGGCATTGTTATGGGCGGTGGCTACGGCTTGTTTTCTGCGTCTAATTATCGGGTGCTGACCGAGCGATCTCGATTGGCCTTTCCGGAAATTACCATTGGGCTGTTTCCCGATGCAGGCGGCACTGTGGTTATGCGCAATCTGGAACCGGAAATGGCCGCGCTGCTGACCCTAACCGGCAGTCAGGTCAACGCCACCGACGCGCTTGCCCTCGGTATTGGCACCCATGTGATAAGCCACAATGCGCGGACCGACTTCGTGGCTGGTTTGACCTCTCTCCCATGGCAAGCTGGCGCGACGGAGCATAACCACCGAGTGCTGTCGGTCTACATCGAACAGCAGGCCCATGCCGGCGAGATGCCGCCTAGTGATGTGGCTGGCATAGATACCAAGGCCATTGATCTTGGCAGCCTGAGCGCCTGCGTCGACAGTATTTTGGCTTTTGAAGGGGCATCTAAATGGATGGACAAAGGAGTGGCCAGTTTGCGTGCAGGCTGTCCTGTTACGGCGGGCATTATCTTTAGGCAGCTCAGCCTCGGACCGCAATTGGATCTGGCTCAGTGCTTTATGACAGAGCTTGCGGTAGCGACCGGCTGCCTCTCCCGGCCGGACTTTGCCGAAGGGGTGCGGGCCTTGCTTATTGATAAAGACCTGTCACCGAAGTGGTCGGTAAGCGCCGTAACCGATGTGTCTGATTCACTAATTGATGAGCACTTCGTTGGATTTTGGGAAGAGGCAGGGCAGCCTCATCCGCTGGCGGATCTGGCGACGCTGTCCTTTAGTTAGCTCAAAGGGCGCGAATCCACAGCCCCGTTCCAGACTCGGGTATGTCCGGGGTTTGTCGCGCATCAATCACCGTGCCGCTGCCGTTGTCTGCATCTTCCCAGCTATCGCCCGGGGCAGGGCAGGTGCCGCTCCAGCTAAACCGGTCCACACCGCGCTTCACCGCACCACGAAACTGGGCACGGGCGATGATCTCTTGTCCCAGATAGCAGCCCTTATCAAAATCCACTGCACCCACCGCAGGCATGCCCAAGACTTGAGGTAAGAACCGAGCTGACACCGCCTCACTGACCCAGGCAAAGGGCTGGTCGATAAGGCACTGAGCGATGGCCAAAGATTGGTCTTCGCCGGCTGCCCCAGTCGCGGTTAATACGCCGGGGATGAAAGCCCAAGGGCCGCAAAACGCAGCCGCAGGGTCTTGCGCGATGCCGACGGCCTCTGGTTGCACCTCGATCCGAATTTTGGAAAACATGGCGTAGGGTTTGAGGAACGCGGCTACGGCGGCGGACAAAGAATGGTGCACGATCAGCAAGATCTGCTCGTCGTCACCCAACGCCCAGCCGTTGGCCACAACCCGCCCCTTGAGATTGCACAGCGTCATAGGCGTGGGCGTGTTTTTTTCAATGCGCTCGCTGTTGCATGTAAGGTAGCCTTGCAAAAATACTTTTACTGCGCGTCCGCTAAGGCTGACAACTTGTGCGTCTGACCATGTGTCCAAGATTGGTGCCCGTCTTACATAAGATGAGGGTCAGACTGCCTGATAGCGCCAAACAAAAGCAATAACCTAAGGGACATTCGTGATTCCAGTTGATCTAAAGCATATTTATTGGCGTAGTCGCCGCGGTTTAACAGAACTGGAACTTAAGCTGGTGCCCTTTGTGCGGGACTGTTTTCATGACCTGTCCGAAGACGAGCAGGCACTCTATGAAGAACTGCTGGATTGGGAAGACGTTGATTTGTATGACCTGCTACAAGGGCGCATTACCTCACAAGACCCCTTGGTTGCGGGGCTGGTGGGCAAGATCATCGCCTACGACGGAGCGCTTTGACCGCAGCCCTAACCGGGTCTCGGATTTCCTTTTAGATTCCGCTGTAACACTGGCCAAACGGCCAATAGCCCGGTTGTGAGTGCTCGGCAACGCTACCAGTTTCATCCGGGCAGGCTGCGTCAGGGCTGTGTGGGGATCTGGGTAGTGGTTACAGGCTTTGGCCTGTATCACCTGCTCGAGCTTACCGGCCTTGCCTTGGCGGCGGTCTACGTCACCGCCGGTCTTCGGCATAATCGCCGCTGTCGCTTGCTGGAGTTGACCTTAGCCGGCAGTGAGACAGACGAGGGTGCGCAAGCCCGAGGCAACGGATCGGCTCGATCTCAAGCCAAACACTCAGTCCCGTTAACAAAGCGGCCCTTAATCGGTAGGCCCCTGCGCTGCTGGATTTGCCCCTGGTGTGTCGCGGTACCGGATCAGCAAGGCAACCTGCAGTGGGTGTTTGTGGATGAGGTGGCCCCCAAGGACTTCGCTAGCATTCGTCGCACAGCCCTGTTGCCCGGCTACGAAGTAGAGTGACCTGCCGAACACTATCGGTTTGGCTGCTGCAGCACCGGATCCAACATCATGCTGTCTAGGCTGCCCGGGGCCAAAATAGTGTCCACGGCTTGGGGCGCCAACTCAGGGTAGTCCATGTTGTAGTTCAGTCCCCGGCTCTCTTTACGCTTTAAGGCGCTGCGCACAATAAGATCCGCGACATGCAGCAGATTCCGCAGCTCGATCAGGTCATTAGTAACGCGATAGTTGGCGTAGTAGTCCTGAATTTCTTGCTTCAACAGCTCGATGCGGCGATGGGCTCGCATCAGGCGTTTATCGGTACGCACTATGCCCACGTAATCCCACATGAAGCGGCGTAGCTCATCCCAGTTGTGGGCAATAATCACGGACTCGTCAGAGTCGGTGACCTTGGATTCATCCCACTTGGGTATGTAGGGAGCAGTTTGAGGCTTGTCTAACAGACCGATGATTTTTTCCGCCGCTCGCTGTCCGTACACCAAGCACTCCAGCAGCGAGTTGCTAGCAAGCCGATTTGCACCGTGCAGGCCTGTGCAGCTGACCTCACCGATGGCATAAAGATTCGCCAGATCCGTGCGCCCATAGTCATCGACCACCACGCCGCCGCAGGTGTAGTGCGCCGCAGGTACAACGGGTATGGGGTCCTTGGTGACATCAATGCCCAGTTCCGCACACTTTTGGGCAATGTTGGGAAAGTGACTATGGATAAAGCTAGAAGACAGATGGCTGACGTCCAGATACACACAGTCGGCGCCG
>Ga0181579_10001365_pt1 | contig 20128 bp, 15 predicted proteins | sample 071ome_24_FD_132996 | JGI IMG/M metagenome (GOLD analysis project Ga0181579, IMG submission 132996) | Coastal salt marsh microbial communities from the Groves Creek Marsh, Skidaway Island, Georgia - 071402CT metaG (megahit assembly) | ecosystem: Environmental > Aquatic > Marine > Intertidal... | reverse complement strand
GACGATTTCGTCTACAGTGTCGTCTGTCTGGTCAATGTCGTCTGACACGGCGCGTCCTTTCCGGGGCCGGGCCTCTCTAGGCGGTGTTCGAGGATGATGCGAACGCTCTATACAGGCCGGCGGCCAGTGTCAATGTGCCGGCGAAAATCAGGATGGAGCAGATCGGCCGCGAGAAGTAGGTTCCCAGATCATAATGCACCATCTGCATGCCCTGGGCGAAATTCTGCTCGCCAATCTTGCCAAGAATCAGTCCAAGCACGATGCCGGGAATCGAATATCCCGTTCGGCGCAGCAGGAAACCCAGAATGCCGGCGGCGAACATCACCATCACGTCCAGCACAAGTCCACGGCTGATATAGGCGCCAATGGTGGCAAGAAGCAGGATCAATGGCGCCAGGAACTGGAATGGAATTTTCAGCAGATAGAGGATCGTCTTGGTTTCGATCAGCCCGATAAACAGGATTGACAGGTTGGCGTAGAACATCGCCGCGAAGACAATCCAGATCAGGTCGGGTGAGTTGTAGAAGACAAGCGGCCCGGGTTCGAGGTCATGCATCTGGAACACGGCCACCATCATCGCGGTCAGCGCGCCGCCGGGAAGGCCGAGTGCCAGCAGCGGGATCATCGCCGCGCCGGTGGCGGCGTTGTTGGCTGTCTCGGATGAGATCACGCCTTCCAGCTTGCCCTTGCCGAACTCTTCCTTGTTCTTTGACCAGCGTACCGCCTCGCCATAGCCCATGAAGGCCGCCAGCGTGGCGCCGATGCCGGGAAGGATGCCGCAGAAGAAGCCGACAAGGATCGACCGCAACACAGCGAATTTATGCATCCACAGCTCGATGATCGTGGGGAACGACATGCCGACTTTCGGCGCGTCGAACTGGCCGGTCGCCTTCTTTTCCGCCTGGACAAAGATTTCCGATACCGCGAAGAAACCGAGGATCGCCGGCACGAAGGCGATGCCGGCGGCAAGATCGGTGAACCCGAAATTATACCGGTTGATGCCGCCGACCGGGTCCTGGCCGATGGTCGCGATGAGAAGGCCGAGAAGCACCGACATCCAGCCTTTCCAGATGGTCCGTCCACCAACCGACGAGGCCACGGCAAGTCCAAAGAAGACCAACGCGAAGATTTCCGGGGGGCCGATATTGCGGATCGCCCAGGTGGCAAGCGGTTCTGTCGCCGCCATCATCACCAGCGCCGATGCCACGCCGCCAATGGCCGAGCAAAGCACCGCCGCGCCAACGGCCTTGCCGGACTGCCCCTTGCGGGTCATCGGATAGCCGTCAAAGGCGGTCGGCGCGTTTTCCGGCGCGCCCGGGATGTTGAACAGGATCGCCGTAATGGCGCCTCCATAGGTGCCGGTACAGTAGATGACGGCGAACAGCATCACTCCCTGGGCGGGTTCCAGTTCGGCGGTGAAGGGAAGCAGGATCGCCGCAAGGGTCAGCATGCTGACCCCGGGGATGGCGCCGAACAGCATGCCGCCAATGACACCGAAAACAAAGATCGCGATGGTGAAGGGGTCGCCAAAGAGCGCGCCGGTTCCGGCGAGGAAATTTTCCAGCATGTGCGTTACCAGAGCTGTTGCAGCTGTGTGTTCATTTTCAGAATGAACCCGCTGACATCATAAAAGGGTGAAACGTTCCCCTGCGGCAGGGGCGCGTTGAGCGTGACGACAAACAGACCAAGCAGGATGGCGTAGATCAGCAGCGTGATGCCGAGGATCCATTGCCACCGCCGCTCGCCGAACAGCCAGATCACGGCGGCGATGAAAAACGGCGCGCCGGAATACATCCCGACCGGCTTCAGAAGCCAGGCGAACAGGAACGGCGTGAACAGGATCGCCATGATCTTGGCAAGGGTCGCCGGATTGCTGTAATCCGTTGGCGCCTCATCCGTCTCGGCAATGCCGACACGCCCCTTCTGGATGGCAGAGCCATTTCTGAATTGGTGGAACAGATTGCCGAGCGTGACCAGCAACAGCAGCAGGATGATGACCCGTGGCCACCCGGTGGCGCCGAATTTATAAATTTCGATCGGCTGGTTGAACTCGAAGGTATAACCGAAAAAAATGGCCACGATCAGCGACCAGATGCCGGCTTCGACCAAGTGCGATTTACCGAGCTGACCCAACGGTCTCTCCTTCATTCAAACCCTGACAGCAAGGCTGTCGACTTTTCACGTCAAAACGGGAGATACCATATCCCCGAAATCATGCCCCCGGAATCATGCCCCCGGAGTCATGCCCCCGGCACCGCAAGCGCCGGAGGCATGGAATTTTGGCAGGGCAGACCTATTTCACATCCATGCCCATCGACTTGTACACGTCACGGTACTGGGCGATGGAGCGGGTGATCAGCTCGCGGGCGCCCGCGGTGTCGCGGTAGCTGTCGATGACGGTCATGAACTTCGACTCATTGAACGCCTGATAGCTGTCCTGGCAATAACCGCGCTGGAAGGCCCACTGCAGCCACTTCACCCGGTCCGCCGGGGCATCCTTGTGAACGTAGAAGCCACGGAAACGAAGCAGTGGATCGAAATCCATGCCCATTTCGCGGTGTGTCGGCACATCGGCAAAGACCGACGGGCGCTCGTTAAAGACTGTCAGGATCGGCTTGAAGTTGCCGGCATCCAGAAACTTGCGAACGTCGCCCGGCTGCTCGAACAGCGCGTCGACCTGGCCACCAAGAAGCGCGCCATAGCGCGGCGCGCCCTTGTCGAACGAGATTTGCTGGATTTCCATGCCGGTCGCGTCGGTGATGAACTTCATCGTGACGCGCTCCATCGAGCCTTCTTTCGAGACGTTGGCGATTGTCGCCTTGCCGCCTTGCGCCTTCACCCACGCAACGAATGACTCCCAGTCATTGTAGCGGGTCTCGTTGGTGCGGATATAGATCTGCGAGAAGGTGACCTGCGAGATCACCAGCGGGATCAGATCCTCGGCCGGGTTCGGCCGTGATGAGTCGAGCGCATGCGCCGACGAGGCGTCGTCGATATGCTCGAGAACATTATATCCATCCGCCGGCGACGCCATATAGGCGGTCATGCCGACGGTGCCCGAACCGCCGGGCTTGTGGTCCCGATTGATCGCGACCCCGGTCAGGCCGGTAACGCCTTCGGCCATCGCCGCGGCAACCTGACCGGAACCACCGGCCGGCCCGTAAGGCACGATCATGGTCAGGGCCCGCTCGGGAAAGCCGCCGGGCTTGTCCATCGAGGTTTCCTTGACCTTGCATTCAAACGCGTTGGCTGAGCCGCCCACCGCCATCATCATGGTGGCAGCAACGCCAATACCGAAAAGTTTTCTCATTGGTTTCCTCCGTATTTGTGTCGCCATTACCTTGTCCCCCGGCAACAACCCCGATTATGAGCATCATTTTCGAGGCAGGAAAAGCCAAAAAAGGGTTCATCAACGGATCAGGACTTGTCCTGTGTCGTGAGGACATGTCGCGGCCTGGCTGTTTGAGGAGGGTCAGCCGACACGTGCGCTCAGCAGCAGGCTGGTATCGGTTTCCTTGATTCCGGGAATCTGGCGGAGCCGTGAAATGGCATTATCGAAGCTTTCCAGCGTCGGTGTCTGGATTTCCGCGGTCAGGTCCCACCGACCATTGGTCGTGAAAAGCCGCGAGATCTCAGGCATGTCGGCCAGCTTTTCTATGATGGCTTCTTCCCTGTTGGCGTCGACTGCAATCATGGTCCATCCCGACACGTTATGCCGGAACTCCTCGACGCCAAGGGTCACCGTATAGCTGGTGATGATGCCCGACTGCTCCATTTTCTTGATATGCGCGTCGATGGTGACCCGCGAGGCGCCAAGTTCGTGCGCTATCTGCGTGACCGACATGCGGGCATTGCGCTTCAGCAGGGCAATAATGCCGGCATCAAGGTCTTTCATTCGGGAAAACCGCTTTGGTTGCTTCAGGGCAGGTGATGATGGAATTTGATCTTTATTGTTATAACATTACTAATTTATTAAATAATGATCAAAATAAAATCCATATTAGGCAAAACGCTCAGGAAATACGCGTCAGAACTCTCTGCTATGCATGCTGTGCAGTCGATTTTGGCAAATATGATGATCAGCCACCGGCGTGATCTCAATCAACAAGGGCGCGCACCGTCTCGATATTATCGGCCTCGTCAGCCGGTTTGTCCCAGCGAATCCTGTTGATCCGGGGGAAGCGGAGTGCGATGCCCGATTTATGGCGTGGGCTGTCATGCGCGCTGTCAAAGGCAAGCTCGACGACAAGGCGCTTTTCGACCTCGCGCACCGGACCGAACCTGTTGGTGGTGTTGGCACGGACCCATTTGTCGAGATCGCGAAGCTCGTCATCTGTGAATCCGGAATAGGCCTTGCCGACCGGCACGATCTCATTGCCGTGCCAGATACCGAAGGTGAAATCGGAATAGAAGGAGCTTCGCCGTCCATGGCCGCGCTGGGCGTACATCATGACTGTGTCGATCATTCGTGGGTCACGCTTCCACTTGAACCAGGGACCCTTTGGCCGGCCGGCGACATAGGGGCTTTGCCGGTCCTTGATCATCAACCCTTCATAACCGTGGATCTCGGCTCCTCCGAGGCGAAGCCGTGCCAGATCCTCCCAATCGTCAAAGGGCAGGATTTCGGAAAGATCAAGCCTGTCACCGGCATATTCCCGCATCCATTGCTCCAGTCGCCGGCGCCGGGCCGACAGGGGCAGGTCACGAAGATCCTCATCCCCGTCAAAAAGCATGTCATAGACCCGCACAAAGGCCGGCAGGTCGCGAAGATGCGTTTTCGCCGGTGTCTTGCGATTGAGACGCTGCTGCAGGCTGTTGAAGGCCAGCGGCTGGAAATCCTGACCGACCAGCAACTCGCCATCAAGAACGGCGTGCCCGTGCAGCGCCGCAACAAGGTCGGGGAAGGTGGTCGACACATCATCGCCGGTGCGCGAGAAAATCCGCCGACTCTCGCCATCAAAGACAAGCTGCACGCGGATGCCATCCCATTTCCATTCCGCCTGATAGTCGGCGGCGTCCAGCCTGTCGAAATCACGCGCCTCGTCGATCGGGTTCGAAAGCATCATCGGATGAAAGGTCCGCCCCGGTTGAATGCGCGGCGCCGCGCCGCGGTCGTCAAGCCAGGTGAACAGCTCGGTATAGGGGGGCTCCAGCCCGTGCCAGATCTTCTCGATCTCGGCAAGATCCTGGCCGCCATAGGCCGCCAGCGCTGTCTTTGCGAGGCGCGCCGACACGCCGACCCGCAATCCACCCGTGGCCAGCTTGATCATCGCCCAGCGTTCTGCCGGGGTGGCGCTGTCAAGAAGCGTGGCAAGGTGGCTGGCGACGTCCACCTTTGGCCGCGATTCGATGCCGGCGATGAAATCAGCCACACCGGGGAGTGTCGCGCTGCTGTCGGCTTCGCCGGGGTGCGGCCAGATCAGCGAGATTGTCTCGGCAAGATCGCCTACATAATCATAGCTCATCAGGAACAGTTCGGGATCGATCCTGTCCATCGCCAGCTGCCGAAGGGCCCCGGCCTTGAGATTGGACAGCGTCAGGTCGCGCGTGATGGCGGCAAGCGCAAACCCGCGATCAGGGTCCGGTGTCGTCTGGAAATAGCGCGCCATCGCCCCAATCTTCGCATTGCGCGACGGGGTAAGGACAAGCGTCTCCAGCAGTTCCGCGAACCGTTTCATTCGCCGGCATCCTCCTCGCGGCCCTGCATGTAGAGCGGTTCGGCCTGCAATCCGCGTGACAGGCACCAGTGGACAAGCGCATCCTCGCGGCCATGTGTGACCCATATGGTGTCGGCGCCGGTGGCGGTGATGGTGTCGGTCAGCTCGTTCCAGTCGGCATGGTCGGAGATCACCAGCGGCAGTTCCACGCCGCTCTGTTTGGCGCGCTGTTTGATTGTCATCCAGCCGGAGGCCTGACAGACCACCGGGTCGGGCAGGCGGCGTGACCAGCGGTCACGAAGCGCCGATGGCGGGGCGATGACGATATGCCCGGGAAAGGATGCCTTGTCGCGGTCGAGGGCCTTTTGCAGATTGCCAAGATCGATCCCCTGGCCGGCATAATAGGCGCACAGTTTTTCCTGCGCGCCATGGAGGAAAATCGGCGCGTCATGTCCGGCCTCGCGGATCAGCCTGATCACCCGCTGTGCCTTGCCAAGCGCATAGGCACCGATGACATGGCAGCGTTCCGGCTGTGCCTTGACCGAGGCCAGAAGACGCGAAATCTCCTGTCGCGGGTCCGGATGCTGGAAGACCGGCAGCCCAAAGGTTGCCTCGGTGACGAACAGATCGCAGGGAACAAGCTCGAAATTCTGGGCCGTACTGTCGGCATGCGTCTTGTAATCGCCGGTGACGACCGCGACTCGGCCCCGGTAGGCCAGCCTGACCTGCGCGCTGCCAAGGATATGGCCGGCCGGAAACAGGGTGATGGTCACCGGTCCGTCGGTCAGCGGTGTTCCGAAATCGAGTTCCTGAAAGGAGCCGGCGCAATGCGCCCCGTAACGCTGCTTCATGATGGCGATTGTCTGCGGCGTCGCCAGCACATGATCATGCCCCGGACGGGCATGGTCGGCATGGCCATGTGTGATAATCGCGCGTCTGACCGGCCGAGCCGGGTCGATATAGGCGTCGATCGGCTCTATATAGAGCTCATGGTTCAACCAGGTCATGACATTCAATATAGGGACGCGCCGGCGCGCCTCCAGTCCCACCCGCTGACAGCGTGGCTCCGCCAGCGCGGCTGGAGCTGGTTCGATCACCAGATCGAGACGGCGGAACATGCGCTGGCACGGCGTGATGTCGTCGTCTTCGCGCCAACCGGGGCCGGCAAGACGTTGGCCGGCTTCCTGCCATCCTTTCTCGATATAGCCGAACATCGTTCGACCGGTCAGTTGCACACGCTCTATATCTCGCCGCTGAAGGCGCTGGCGGTCGACGTGCATCGCAACATCGCGGCGCCGATCGAGGCGCTGGACCTGCCGGTGAGTTTCGAGACGCGCACCGGCGATACCCCGCAATCGCGGCGCCAGCGCCAGAAGAAGAAGCCGCCGGATTTTCTGATGACGACGCCGGAATCGCTGGCCCTTCTGCTGTCCTATGAGGATGCCGGTGCCTATTTCAGCGGCCTTCGCTTTATCATCATCGATGAGCTTCACGCCTTTTTCGACAACAAGCGTGGCGATCTGTTGAGTCTCAATCTGGCGCGGCTCGCCACGCTGGCCCCGCGGGCGCGGCGGATTGGCCTGTCCGCCACAATTGACAAACCGAAGCTGGCGCGCGACTGGCTGTGTCGGCGTGGCGGCAGAATCGTCACGGCGGCGCAGGCGGTGGCCCCGGTGATCGACATTCTGCAAACCCGGAACCGCATCCCCTGGTCGGGCCACATGGCGCGGCACGCGCTGGATGAGGTCTATGCACAGATCGCCGCCGCGCGGATGAGCGTCGTGTTCGTCAATACAAGGGCGCAGGCGGAATTCGTGTTTCAGCGCTTATGGCAGCTGAACGACCGCAATCTCAGGATTGCGGTGCATCACGGTTCGCTGGAACGCGAGCTGCGTCGCAAGGTCGAGGCGCGGATGGCGGACGGTGGTCTGGACTGTGTGGTGGCGACAAGCTCGCTTGATCTCGGGCTAGACTGGGCCGATGTCGACCTCGTCATCCAGGTCGGCGCGCCAAAAGGGGTGAGCCGCCTGTTGCAGCGCGTGGGGCGGGCCAATCACCGGCTGAATGAACCCAGCCGCGCGATTCTGGTTCCGACCAACAGGTTCGAATATCTGGAATGTGTGGCCGCGCAGGCCGAAATCGCGCGTTTCAGGCTTGATGGTGCGACCTTTCGGCGTGGCGGATTCGATGTGCTGGCGCAACATGTCTTCGGTGTCGCCTGCAGCGGGGCGTTCGATCCGGATGCGCTGTATCACGAGGTCATCCGCGCCGCGCCCTATGCCGATATGGGCCGCCGGGAATTCGACGAGGTGGTGGAGTTCGTCACCAATGGCGGCTACGCGCTGGCGGCCTATCCGCAATATAACCGGCTGGCGACGCTGAAGGATGGCATGGTCGCGTTGCGCGAGGCCAGGATGGCGCGGCAATACCGGATGAATATCGGCACCATCGTTGAATCACCGATGATGAAGGTGAAGCTTCGCAACCGCACGCTTGGCAGTATCGAGGAGAATTTCGTCGTCAACCTGTCACCGGGTGACACCTTCCTGTTCGGTGGCCGGGTTCTGACCTTTGAGGGCATCAGCAACGCCGCCGTGATGGTCTCGAAGGCGAAGGGAGGCGAGGCACAGATCCCGAGCTATGGTGGTGGGCGTCTGCCGCTGTCGAGCAATTTGTCGCTTGCTGTCCGGCAGCTGATTGGCAGCCGGCAGGCCCGGGCCGGGCTTCCGGGCCAGATCCGTGACTGGCTGGCGCTTCATGGCAGCCGGTCGCTGCTTCCCGACGCAAGGACCTTGCTCGTCGAGATTTTCCCGCATCGCAGGCGTTATCACACTGTGATCTACAGCTTTGCCGGACGCAATGCCAACCAGACACTCGGCTTTCTGCTGTTGCGGCGGATGAAACGCGCCGGCCTGCGGCCACTTGGTTTCTCGATGACCGACTATGCGCTGGCCGTCTGGTCGCTCACCCCTCCCGAGGAAGTGGAAAGCCTACTGGATCCCGACATCATGACCGAGGAATTCGAGGAATGGCTTCAGGACACGCCACTGCTGAAACGTCTCTTTCGCGACACCGCGATCATTTCCGGGCTGGTTGAACGACGCCATCCCGGACAGGTGAAGACAGGCCGTCAGGTGCTGTTCAGCTCGGACCTGATCTATGATGTATTGCGCCGGCATGAGCCTGACCATATCCTGCTGAAGGCGGTGCGGCGCGACGCCATGCAGGGGCTGATCGATGCCGGCAGGCTGGCCGATACGTTGCAGGAATTCGCCGGCAATATTGTCTGTCGGCATCTTGATATGATATCGCCGATGGCGGTGCCGGTGATCATGCAGATCGCCCGCGAGAATACCGTACACAGTGACGATGGCGATGCCCTGCTGTCGGACATGGAAGAGGACATCATCCGCGCCGCCAATGTCGAATCGATCCACTGATTTTGCCGGCCACGGCTTTGACCTGCACCCGTCGGGCGCGCTGTTCTGGCGCGATAAGTCGCTGCTGATCGTTGGCGACCTGCATCTGGAAAAGGCAAGCTCCTATCACCGCTCGGCGCAGTTCCTGCCGCCCTATGACACCGCCCAGACACTGGCAATCCTCACCCGGGTGATCGCCGAGATGGCGCCGCGGCGGCTGTTGCTGCTTGGTGATGTGTTTCATGATGGCGCCGCCTGGACGCGCATGACGCCGCAGGACCGGCGGACATTGTCAGATATCACCGATGCGCATGACACGATCTGGGTCGAGGGCAATCATGACCAGCGTTTCGTGCCGCCGGGCCATAGCGGCTGCGGCCTGCATGAAGAAGGCGGGATCATCTTCCGGCATATCATGGACGAGACCGATCCGCGTCCCGAGATCAGCGCGCATTACCATCCCGCCGGCGTGGTCAGTCATCGCGGTGCGCGGCTGCGGCGTCCCTGTTTCGTGCAGGCGACAACGCGGCTGGTGGTGCCGGCCTTTGGTGTGCTGACAGGCGGGCTCGACTGCCGGGATGAGGCGCTGTCGGCGCTGCACGGCAAGACGACAAGGATGTTTCTTCTTGGCGCTGACAGTGTCTTTGCCGCCCCGCCCGGGTTGGCCCGCGACCCGCGCCGCCGGCAGCGCAGGCATGGCAGCGGATAACGGCTACAGATCGTCGATGGCCTTGCGAAGCTGCGGGGCGATCGGCGCGTTCGCGGGAAGGCGGGCATAAAGGTCTTCCCACAGGGCGCGGGCGCGGTCCGTGTCACCGGCCTGCCGCGCGAAATGCCCGCTGATATAGATGCCCTCCGGCCGGTTCGGGTCGAGCACCTCGACGCGGTCAAGAAGCCGTTGCGACGCCTCGACAAAGCCGGCCTCGAGGCGGGCGACGACCATATGTTCCAGCGCCGAGAGCTGCGCGTCGATATTGCCGGGGATGGCGTCGGCAAGGCCGATCAAGGCCGCCTGCAGATCCTCGGGCCGCTCCAGCACCCGGTAGGCGCGGATCAACCGCCGCCAGCCCGCAACATCACCCGGCTCGTCGGCAAGCCTGGCGGCAAGCCCCTCGACCATGCCGGCAATCATCGCCGCGCGCTCTACTTCGGTCATGGTGGCGGCATCGGCGACGGCATCGGCATCTGGTCCCGGATTGACGCTGTCCGGATCGATGCCGGCGGAGCGTGCCGCATCGGCGATATTCTCGGCCAGCAGGGTCATCCATGGCGCGTCCGGCGGTGACAGGGTCTGCAGCCGGCGCCAGATACCGACAGCGGCGGCATAATCCTCATCCTGATAGGCGGCAAGCCCCGACAGATACAATGCCCGCGGTTCCGCCGGTTTGACGGCCAGAATGCCGGCAATCAGCTCGCGCGCCGGAATGGTGACCTGGCCATCGGCGGCGCGGGCCATCGCCTCGGCACGCATGGCGCGAATGGCGGGGTCGCCGCCGGTCAGGCGTTCCGCCTGTTCAAGTGCCATGATCTCGGTCGCGCTGTCCGTGCTGGCCGCAGCCGCCATGGCAAGCCGTAGCCACGCACCGACATCATCAGGTGTTTCCGTGGCGGCGGCGCGGGCCTGTTGCAGGGCCGCGCCACGGTCGCTGGCGGCCTGTTGGGCCTGCGTAGCGGCGGCGGCGATTTCGGCCCCGCGCTCGGCCAATGGTCGGGCCGGCAGGTCAGCGCGGCCAAGAACGAGATAGAGGCCGAGGCTGGCCGCCATCACAAGGCTGGCGAGCGCCAGCGCAACGTGCCGGTCGAGGCTGGCGGCGGGTGAGGCGGGGGCAGCCTCATCATCCGCAATCATGGCCGCGTCGTCCTCACGGCGTCGTCGCCAAGCCAGCATGATGGCCAGACCGCCAAGGAGAATCACGACAGGCGCCCCCCACAGGATGTAGGTGCCGGGCGAGACCGGTGGATTGAGAAGCACATAATCGCCATAGGTCTCGCGAAGCGTGGCCAGGATTTCGGCGTCACTGGCGCCGGTCGCGAGCTGTTTGCGAACCTCGACCCGCAGATCGCGCGCCAGCTCGGCGTCGGAATCGTCAATCGACTGGTTCTGGCAGACAAGACAGCGAAGCTGTTTCGACAGCGCCCGTGCCCGTGACTCCAGCGCCGGGTCGGCCAGCATTTCCTCTGGCGTGACCGCCGGCGCGGGAAGCGGCCCCGTCACCGTCGCCAGCATGACCAGCGCCAGGCCGGTCTTCAGAATGCGTGACAGGCAGCCGGTCATGGCAGTTCGCGGTTCGCCGGCAACAACAGCTCGTCAAGCACGCGGCGGTCGATCGGGCCGGCATGGCGTAGCAGTATGGTGCCGTCGGCACCGACAAGGAATGTCTCCGGCACCCCGTAAACACCCCATTTCATGCCGGCGTCACCGTCGCGGTCGATGCCGATGGTGGCGAACGGATTGCCATAATCGGCAAGGAATTTGCGTGAATCCTCGGGGCGGTCCTTATAGGCGATGCCCATGATCGGGATATCCCTGGCGAGCAGCTCCAGCGCCGGTGCCTCGGCGCGGCAGGGCGCACACCAGCTGGCAAAGACATTGACCAGGAAGGCGCGGCCGGCGAAGTCGCCTGGCGATATGGTCTGGCCCTCGTCAAGCAGGCTGGGAAGCATGATGGCCGGAGCCGGCTTGCCGACCATTGCCGAGGGAAGCTGCGACATGTCGCGCTCGCCGCGCAAGGTCGCCATCAAGGCCACGGTCGCGAATGCCGCCAGGATCAGAAATCCGGCCAGCGGGATGATGAATGACAGACGAAGCCGTCCTGTCCTGCTGCCGTCAGCCCTCGTCATGTCGCCGTCCTGATCGTGTCGGCAAGGGCTGCCGGTTGGCGCTGCCGGCGACCAAGGGCGGCCAGCGCGCCGCCAACCGCCATCAGCCCGGCACCGGCCCAGATCCAGCTGACAAAGGGTTTGCGATAGAGCCGCAGCGTATAGCCGCTGGTGGCGTCGCCATCGCCAAGAACGGCATAATCGTCTCCGCCAATACGCGGCCGGATGGCCGCTTCGGTGGTGGTCTGGCGCTCGGCGTTGTAGAAACGTTTCTCAGGTGTCATGAAGGCGATGATATCGGTGCCGTCACGAACTTCGATAATGGCCGTCTCGGTGACGTAATTCGGCCCCTGCCGTGCCTCGACGGCGCGAAGTGTCATCGTCCTGCCGGCGACATCGACACTGTCGCCGGGAAGGGCGCGGACAATCACCTCGGTCTGGAACAGGCCGTTGCCAAGCGCGCCGACAAGAAACACGACCATGCCTGCATGCGCTGTCCACATGCCCCAGACGGGAAGCGGCAGCGCCGAGGCGCGGGTGCCAATGCCGCCCCGCCATGGCTTCAGCCGGTGCAGGATGTCGCCGGTGATGGCCAGTGCCAGCCATCCCAGCAGGCCAAGCCCGGCCAGGCCGGCAGCACTGACGCCGCCTGCCAGGACGAGGCCGGCACAAACGGCAAGGATTGCGCCGGCTCCGGCCATGCCGAGGCTGGTGCGAAGAGACGGCAGGGTGCCGCGCCGCCAGGCCGTCAGGGGCCCGAGCGCCATGGCCAGAACGAGCGCCGCCATGATGGGGTTGAAGGTGGCGTCGAAATAGGGCGGGCCGACGGTGATGCGGGCCCCGGTCACCATTTCCAGCGCCAGCGGATAAAAGGTGCCGACAAGCACCACTACGGTGGCTGCCGTCAGCAGGAAGTTGTTCAGGATCAGGCCGCTCTCGCGGCTGATCAACACATGTTCGTCACGGCTGGAAAGCTGCGGCCCACGGATCGCGAACAGCAGCAGCGGCACGCCGATGGCGGCAAGAAGAATACCGAGAATGAAGACGCCGCGTGCCGGGTCGCTGGCAAAGCTGTGAACCGAGGTCAACAGACCCGACCGAACGATGAAGGTGCCGACAAGCGACAGCGAGAAGGCGAGGATCGCCAGCAGGACCGTCCAGCTTTTCAGACGGTCACGCTGTTCGACAACGATGGTTGAATGCAGCAGCGCCGTCGCCGCGAGCCATGGCATCAGCGAGGCGTTTTCCACCGGGTCCCAGAACCACCAGCCGCCCCAGCCAAGCTCGTAATAGGCCCACCAGCTGCCAAGCGCGATGCCGGCGGTCAGCGCGCACCAGGCGGCCGAGATCCAGGGTCGGACATGGCGCGCCCAGGCGCGGTCGATCCGCCCCTCGATCAACCCGGCGACAGCAAAGGCGAAGGCAAGTGACAGGCCGACATAGCCGACATAGAGCGTCGGTGGATGCAGGGCGAGGCCCGGGTCCTGCAGGATTGGATTCAGACCGCGCCCGTCCAGCGGTGCCTCGTCGAGACGCGCGAACGGGTTTGATGTGAACAGACAGAAGGCCAGGAATCCGGCGGTAACCATCGCCTGTACGGCAAGGGTGCGAACCTTCAGTCCGAAATCCATCTCGCGCCCCCGCCTCGCCAGCATGCCGCCAAACAGGACAAGGATCAGGATCCACAGCAGAAGCGAGCCTTCATGGTTTCCCCAAGTGCCTGATATCTTGTAGATCATCGGCTTGGTCGAATGCGAGTGCGCGGCGACAAGCGCAACCGAGAAATCGGAGGTGACAAAGGCGGTGACCAGGGCGATGAAGGCGAAGCCGACGGCGCCGGCCATCAGCAATGTCGCCGGCGCGGCCAGCGCGGTCAGTGAGGCAAGCCCGACACGCAGGCCGACAAGCGGCAGAATGGCGACGCAAAGCGACGTCATAAAGGCCAGAATCAGGGCAAAATGACCAAGTTCGGTGATCACCGGGGCGGCTCATCTGTGGGTAATGAAAGCGTACAGGAAACAAATATCACGGGGGCCTGTTTTGAACAAACCACCCGTGACTTTTCGTTAACTCCGGTGGATGGCACCCACTCGAATATTACAAAGATGCGCGTTGCCGGGCGGGTCGCGAATGTGGCAATTTGTCACCGGCGCGAGGCTGCCTGCAACATTCCCGCCCTCCCTGGTCCGACGCATTCCGGGCGTCGAATGACGGGTTTGGCGCATGACCGGCGCGAAATTGGCCTAACGTGATGATATTGGATTTCCGCCCTCAGCCTTTTCGAGGTCCCCTTGGCTTCACCAACCCGCCCGAACATCGTCCTGATCATGGCAGACCAGCTGGCGCCGCATTTCACCGGTGCCTATGGCCATGGCGTTGTCAAAACTCCCAATCTCGACGCGCTGGCGGCGCGCGGCGCGCGTTTTGATGCCGCCTATTGCAATTCGCCGCTCTGCGCCCCGTCGCGTGCCGCCTTCATGACCGGCCAGCTGATCAGCCGCCTTGGCACTTATGACAACGCCAGTGATTTTGCCGCCTCGGTGCCGACTTTCGCGCATTATCTGCGTCAGGCCGGGTATCGCACCTGTCTTGCCGGGCGGATGCATTTCGTTGGTCCGGATCAACTTCACGGCTTTGAGGAACGTGTCACCACCGATGTCTATCCGGCTGATTTCGCCTGGGTGCCGGACTGGCAACATGCCGATCAGCGGATCGACCGCTGGTATCACAATATGGATTCGGTGTTCGAGGCCGGCAGCGCGGTTACCGCCTTTCAGATCGAATATGACGAGGAGGTGGGATTCGCCGCCCGGCGCCGGCTGATGCAATATGCCTGCGATCGCGACGCACCCTTTGCGCTGGTCGCCAGTTTCATGAACCCGCACGATCCTTATGTGGCGTTGCCGGAATTCTGGAACCTGTATGATGATGATGCGATCGATCTGCCGGAAACCGGCATGAACGCAGTTGACAGGGACCCTTTCTCGGCCCGTGTGTTTGACGGGATAGGTGCCGGCGCGGCGACGACAGGCGCGGCGGATATCCGGCGGGCGCGGCGTGGCTATTACGCGAATGTGTCCTATTTCGACAGCAAGATCGGCGAGATTGTCGGCGCGGTCGAGGAGATCGGACAGCTCGACAACACGATCTTCATCGTTACCTCCGATCATGGCGACATGCTTGGCGAGCGTGGTCTGTGGTACAAGATGAGCTTCTTTGAACATTCGGCACGCGTGCCGCTGGTGATCGCCGGGCCCGGCATTGCCGAAGGTCGTATCGCCAGCCCTTGTTCGCTTGTCGATCTGTTGCCGACAATGCTGGATTTTGCCGGCGCAGCCGATATGCCGACGGGCCGGCCCGTCGATGGCCGCTCACTGGCGCCGATGGCGCGTGGCGGGGATGAGGATGACGGCTGTGCCATTGGTGAATATTGCGCCGAGATGACGGCGTCGCCGGTCTTCATGATCCGGCGTGGTGCTTGGAAATATGTGCATTGCGACGATGACCCGCCGCAGCTGTACAACCTTGATGATGACCCGCTGGAGCGCATCAATCTGGCGGCCGACCCTGGCTGCGCGCAGATTGCCGCGGATTTCGCGGCAGAGGTTGTGTCGCGGTGGGACAGCGCCACGCTTCGCGACGATGTCATCGCCAGCCAGGCAGCGCGGCGCGTGGTCCACCGGGCGATGCAGACCGGCCGACGCACCGACTGGGACTATACGCCGCCACGCGACGCCGCCGAGGAATATGTCCGCAATCATATCGACTGGACCGTCGCGGCGGCGCGGACACGCTTCCCGCCGCTGGCCGATTGATGGTGCCGCCTGCCTCAATTGCGTTGGAGCGCCGATCATGGCCTGATGGCTGCGGGAGAGCGATATGCCGTTGACGAGTACGCATTGGGGGACCTACGAGGTTGCCACAGAAAAGGGCCGCGTGACCGGGCTGACGCCTTTTGCAGCGGATGACGACCCGTCTCCCATCGGATCGTCACTTCCCGAACTGCTCGATCACCCGACACGGATCAGGCGTCCGGCGGTGCGGCGTGGCTGGCTCGATCATGGCCCCGGGCCGGCCGATGGCGCGCGCGGCAGTGAGCCGTTTGTCGAGATTGGCTGGGACGAGGCCGAACGTCTTGTCGCGGCCGAGCTTGAGCGCGTACGCACCGTACATGGCAACAGCGCGATCTATGCCGGGTCCTATGGATGGGCCAGTGCCGGAAGGTTCCATCATGCGCAGAGCCAGATACATCGTTTCCTGAACTGCATTGGCGGCTACACGCGATCGGTGAACACCTACAGCTATGCCGCCGCCGAGGTGATCGTGCCGCATGTGCTTGGCAGTTTCACAAGGTTGCTGCCGCAACATACAAGCTGGACCAATCTTGCCGCGCATTGCGAGCTGTTTGTGGCATTTGGCGGTCTGGCGCTTGGCAACGGGCAGATGGCCAATGGCGGCACCGGCCGTCATATCCAGCGTGAGGGGTATGAAGCTGCCGTGGCGGCGGGAGTCGAGTTCATCAACATCTCGCCGCGTGAGCTTGACCTCGAGGCGCCGGCGCCGCCGCGCACCATCCAGCTTCGCCCGGGCAGCGATACCGCGCTGATCCTGGCGCTATGCCGGACATTGCGCGCCGAGGGGCTTGCCGATGAACGGTTTCTGGCCCGTTACACGGTCGGGTATGACAGGTTCGCAGCCTATCTGGACGGCGAGACCGATGGCATCTGCAAGGACGCGCACTGGGCCAGTGGCCTGACCGGTGTGCCGGAGGCGGAAATCGTCTCGCTGGCCCGCCGGATGGCGTCAAGACGCACGATGGTGTCGATCAGCTGGTCACTGACCCGCCAGCAATATGGCGAGCAGCCCTTTTGGGCAGCGATCTCGCTGGCCGCCATGCTTGGCCAGATCGGGACGCCGGGCGGCGGTATCGGGTTCGGTTATGCCATCGCCAACTATGTCGGCCACAATGTCGATCCGATGCCTTACGCCGCGTTGCCACAGGGCAGGAACAGCGTCAGCGATTTCATTCCGGTGGCAAGGGTCAGTGACATGCTGCTGACCCCCGGTTCGTCGTTCGATTATAATGGCGGGCGCTACATCTATCCCGATGTGCGGTTGGTCTATTGGGCCGGCGGCAACCCGTTCCACCATCATCAGGATCTGAACCGGCTGCAGCAGGCCTGGCAGCGGCCGGACACCATCATCATGCATGACTGGTGCTGGAATGCCTCCGCCAAGCGGGCCGATATCGTCCTGCCATGCACGACGATGCTGGAGCGCACCGATATCGGGATGACGCGGCGAGATCCCTACATCATCGCGATGGCGAAGGCGGTCGAGCCGATTGGCGAGGCGCGTGACGATTACGACATCCTGGCAGGCATCGCGCGTGTCATGGGATGCGAGGACAGCTTCTGCGAGGGCCGCACCGCCGAGGAGTGGGTGCGTCATCTGTGGGACCAGTCACGCCGGCGAGCGGTAGACCGCGGGGTCAAACTGCCGGACTATGACAGGCTTGTGGCGGCCGAATATCACCGCATCGACACGCCGCCGGATGAACCGGTGCTGTTCGCCGATTTTCGTGCTGATCCCGGGGCGCATCCGCTGCCGACGCCAAGTGGCAGGATCGAGCTGTTTTCCGAGACTGTGGCAGCATTTGGCTATGCCGACTGTCACGGTCATGCCACCTGGAACCAGCCTGACGAGTGGCTTGGTAACGCGACAGCGTCGCACCCGCTTCATCTTCTTGGCAAACAGCCGCGCAACAAGCTTCATTCGCAGCTTGATCCGGGCTCATATGCCGCCCGTGCCAAGATCGGCGGACATGAGGCGGTCGAGATCAATCCCGATGACGCTGCCAGCCGCGGCATCAGCGATGGTGATGTGGTCATGGTCAGCAATGATCGCGGGGCGTGTCTTGGCGGCGCCGTCATCACAGCCGAAGTGATGCCGGGTGTGGTCATGATGAGCACCGGTGCCTGGTTCGACCCCTGTCCGGAGACTGGGCTTTGCCGGCATGGCAACCCGAACATTCTGGCGTCCGACTCCGGAACCTCGCCATTGTCGCAGGGGCCTGCCGCGCATAGCTGTCTTGTCGAGGTGACGCGTTTTGAGGGCGACAACCCGCCCGGTGAGGCCTTCAAGCCGCCGGATTTTAGCCCGCGCGACTGACCGGGGCTGGAATGACCTTGCCTAAAGACGGGTGATGACAGTGGCCGGATCAGGGCGCGTGCGTTCCATCGGGGGCTTCACCTTTTCCCCGATATAGATGAAGCCGGCGATGCGATCATGCCCAGGGGTGCCGCCAAGTTCCATCAGCATCCGGTCGTTATAGGCATACCATTCAGTCAGCCATTGCGCGGCATAGCCAAACGATTGCGCCGCGTAGAGCAGGGTCGTGCAGACAGCGCCGGCGGATAGCTGCATTTCCCACCGGTCGATCTTGGGATGTTCGACCGGTGATGAAATGACGGCGATCACCACATCGGCGCGCTGCAGGCGGCCGGTCTCGATGGCCTCGATTTCGGGTTTGGCGTCGGGTGTGGCGGCGATGAACTCGGCATGGATGACGTCACGATCAAGCCTGGCTCGTGCGGCGCCGTTGATGACAACAAGTTTCCACGGTTTCAGCGCGCCATGATCGGGCACGCGTATGCCGGCGGTCAGGATTTTGTCGAGATGTTCCGGGTCGACCTTCCCCGGCTGCATCGTCTTGGCGGTCACTGACCGACGTGTAGAAAGAAATTCGATAACGCTGCTCATGACACTTTCCGCTGAGTTGGGACTGGCGCGCCAGCATCATGAATTTCGTCGCCATGTGCAAGTGCCGGGACGCAATGTCATGTCAATCATGAAAAAAGGGGGCCGCGCGGGCCCCCTTGCGTATCATCGGTCCAGGGTTTCTAGACGTCATGTTCGTTCATGGCGTCCTCGATGGCATCACAGGTGGCACCGCCACCGCCGGCAACACAGCTCTCATAGCTGTCAAATTCGGTGATGGCGTCCATCGCGCCCTCGATCTCGCGAAGGTCATTGAGGAAGGCGTCGACCTGTTCGGCCATGCCGCTATCGACGAGATCGCCAAGGTCTTCGATGAACTGATTGACCTCACCTTCCGGCATCGCCTCCATAACGCTACTCACGGCCATCAGATTGTCGATTGAAATGCCGGTTTCGGCGGACATCGCCTCGATTTCCTTCATGATGTCAGGATCGAGTCCCTCAATATCTCCGTCATTAAGGATTTCCTCGACACTGATGCCTGTCTTGGCGGACATTTCGCTAACGGTGCTGACCTGCTCAAAGGTGACGTTATCATTGCCAGTCAGGTCCTGGACAACGGCGTTACCGATGACGCTGATCTGCGATTCCTTTGGCAGATTGCGAAGATCGTTAATCGGTATGAAGGTGACGTCCTCTCCGACAACGACAAAGACATTGTTGCCGGTGATACCGCCGACGTCGCCCGATTCCTCGGCATTCGCGATCAGTCGCTCCATCTGCTCGGGCGAGGCACCCTTGTGCATCGTGCCATCCGGTCCGAGGACGTCACCTTTCTTGAAGGTGAGGGCGGATGCCTGCCCGACAATGGCGAGGCTCAGCACTGCGCAAAGGATAAGGTCTTTCATCACATGTTCCTTTCGGTATTTCCGGTCCAAACTGCGTGGGTTGGATATGTCTGATGATGCAATTTAATTGTCTTGTATACGCCCTTTTAAGTTTTTTATTAAAAATTTATTCATGAAGAATTCATTAAATACCATAAAAATATAAAACAGACGCATTTTATGCGAACAAAATGTGATAGTGCGCCATATCCGCCAGCCCGGCGGTGGACGCATTTCGGCTTGTGCGGCGGGGGATCGGTTGCCACTCTTTGGCGGCGAGACTTGCAGGGATGGCCGACATGCGGATTTCAAGGCTGGAGACATTTTCGACCCCCGATGTCGGCTTCGTGCGGGTGACCGGTGATGGCGGCGAGACCGGATGGGGCCAGATGTCGACCTATCACGCCGACATCACGGCGCAGGTGCTGCACCGGCAGGTCGCGCCCTGGATCCTCGGCCGTGTCATTGACGGTGATGACCCGGTGGCCGATTTTCTGGACCTTGCCGCCTTTGTCCATGAACGCGAGCATAAATTTCCGGGATCCTATGTGCGGCGGGCGCTTGCCGGCGTCGATACCGCGCTGTGGGACCTGCTGGGCAGGCTGGCCGGACGGCCGGTTGCCAG
>Ga0181579_10001364_pt1 | contig 20135 bp, 22 predicted proteins | sample 071ome_24_FD_132996 | JGI IMG/M metagenome (GOLD analysis project Ga0181579, IMG submission 132996) | Coastal salt marsh microbial communities from the Groves Creek Marsh, Skidaway Island, Georgia - 071402CT metaG (megahit assembly) | ecosystem: Environmental > Aquatic > Marine > Intertidal... | reverse complement strand
CGCCCTCGATAGCGGATATACAACATACAGCTGACGAACTGGGTTACCACCAAGCTCAAGCCTGCGACTGAAAGGCGATCGGCCTGATACGCAAACGTCGCCTCGACCGCAGAGATAAAATAAAAGAGCAGAATGAGTTCGTACCAAATCAGCGCTCTCAGGTTGTCTCTGAAAACCGCCCAGATGAAAAACACCAGTGGAAAGCAACGCAGCCCCATGAGCGTCCAGGTGCCGGAGAAGCGCTCTACATCTGCGCCCTGCTGCACAACGAAACCCGCCCAGCTCAGCCACGTTACCCACCACAATATCCGGGTCAGCGGGCCTCTCTCTGTCTGAGCCGTTTTCATCCCGCTATCACCCCGCGGCGCGCGCTCTGAGTGCCCACTCGGCAACTCGCTTGCCCAGCGCCTGGCAAATGGCAGATTCATTGGCATCCAGAGGACGATCGCCCGCGTCGGTAGACCAGTGGCTCGCACCATAGGGGGTACCACCCGCCTCGGTGGCTCGCAAGCCGGGTACCGAATAGGGCACCCCAACCATGACCATTCCGTGATGGATCAGTGGCACCATCATGCTCAACAGCATCGCCTCTTGCCCACCGTGGAGCGAGCTGGCGGAGGTGAACACACCGGCGGGGCGATCAATCAGCGCACCCTGCAGCCACAGCGCGCTGCTCTCGTCCAGAAACTGCTTCATTGGTGCGGCCATGCTGCCGAAATAGCTGGGGCTACCCAGAATCAGTCCGGCGCAGTGTCTGAGATCCTCCTGAGAGGCGGTGAGAGGCGCGTCCTCGCGTTCAGCCACTGGTTCGGCAGAAGCTGACACTGTCCTCAGCCGCGCTTCGATACCTGCAACCCGCTCGATACCCCGCGCTACCTGCCTCGCCATCTGCGCCGTCGCGCCATTTCGACTGTAGTACACCACCAGAATGTACGGCTCTTCACTCATTGAATGCTCATCGCTCATCGCTCGACGCCGCGCTGGGCCGCGAGGTAAAGTTACACGCCATGCCGCGCTTGGAAGACCCATGGTAACGCATCCGACAGTCCACGATGTGACAACCCGATTACGATATTTACTGACCCGGATTATCGACGATCGCCTGAATGCCAACGCGGCAGCGCTGACCTTTGTCACGCTATTTGCGTTGGTGCCACTGCTCACCGTGACGCTGTCTATTGCCTCGGCGTTGCCCGCCGCGGGCGATATCGAGGGGCGGCTCAGTTCGTTTCTACTGCAGTTCCTGCTCCCGGACAGTTCTACCCAGGTCGTCGATTACCTCTCTGACTTCATCTCACAGACCCGTTCGCTGACGGCGTTTGGCGTCGCCATTCTGCTGGTCACCTCAATCCTGATGTTGCGCAACGTCGAAAAAGCGCTCAACGACATCTGGCGCAATCGCGCGAGCCGCAAACCGCTACAGAGCTTCCTGCTGTATTGGGCGGTACTGAGCCTGGGCCCTGCGGCCATCGGCCTCGGATTGGGTGTGAGAGCCTACCTGTTCGCAGCCACCCACGACTGGGGCGGGCTGCATGCTTTTGGCCTGGGACCCTTACTGATCGGATTACTGCCGTTTGCGATCAGCACGATCGGCCTGACCTGTCTGTATGCCGTTGTCCCCAATTGCCAGGTCCCCTTGCGCCACGCGCTCGTTGGCGGCGTGTTTGCCGCCGTAACCTTTACCATCGCCCGCAAACTGTTTACCGCGATTATGGCGAAGTCTAGCTACAGCCTCGTGTACGGCGCATTTGCAGCGGTGCCGCTTTTCTTAATGTGGATCTACGTGACCTGGATCATCGTTTTACTGGGCGCACTGCTCGCTCACAGCCTGTCGGCATATCAAACTACCGAGCAGGCTCAAACGCCCAAGATGATGAAGGCACTCGATATCCTCTATTTGCTCTGGCGCGCCCAGCAACATGGACGCGGCCTCTCGGAACTCGAAATCCTCGGTGCCAACGACTTGCTCCACGGCGGCATCGACGCCGATAGCTGGCGCGGCATCCGCGATACGCTGACCACGGCGCAAGTGGTCAAGCGACTAGATCGTGGCCACTATTTGCTCAGTCGCGACCTGCATGATCTCAGCCTCGCCGATCTGGCCGATATTTTGCGCGCGGAGCCCGATTATCACCTCAACGGCCTGTCACTCCCCTGGCAGCAATCTGCCTCGCAGCTCTTACAGAGCAGTCGCGATCAAGAAGCCTCGCTACTGGCGACCTCTTTGGCAGATTTGTTCGCGGCGAAGGCTTGATATGCAGCGCCAAGGGTCTTGGGCGCTATGTGCTCTGATACTGAGCATCGCCAGCTGCTCGGTGGATAACGCCGCCCTGCCCGCCGCAGGCCAGTGGCGCGTCGTCAATTACTGGGCGATCTGGTGCACCCCTTGCCGCGAGGAAATCCCCGAGCTCAATGCGCTGGATCGAGAAACGCCGCTGGTCGTACTCGCGGTCAATTATGACGGCGTCACCGGTGAGCAGCTGCAGACTCAAGCGGCGACGCTGGGTATTGCCTTTGGGCAACTAGAGACTGACCCGGGACCTGCCCTAGGGGTGCCCCGGCCGCGCGTACTGCCAACCACGCTCCTCGTCGACCCGCAGGGCCACGTTACCGATACTCTCGTCGGACCACAGACTCGTGAGGGTTTACTCTCGCTCTGGGAAAGCCGCCGCTGAAGCCTGCGCCATTATCTATTCGTCCTGAGCACTCAGGTGTGAATTGAGCCCATGAATGAATCCATCAGGATGGATGCTGCTCACCCGACCGACTCAATGTTTACGGTCGCGCGAGCAAACCCCGCCTTGGCAAAACCCGCCCGATTCCGCGCAAAAAAAAGCCGGCTGGAAGCCAGCCGGCAATGAAGGAGCCACTCAAAACGGGGAGAGTCACATCAATTAGACTCTTGCTGCTCAGACGTTTCCCTTGCAGTGCCCCCGTAGACACCACCATCTCAACAACTGTCTCTATGACAGGGGGTTTCGGGGATAGTTCCCCATAGGATCACTTTTTTTATCATCGGGGCTGGGAACCCGCGTTTAGGCCGCGCGCCAGCAGGCTGAGCTGGCTTGTCCGGCGCCAGAGGAAACAAATATCTCCAACTCGACCAGCTCGCCCAGCCCTTCCTCGGAGATGACGCAATCCAGCAAATAATGGGCCAGCGCCTCAACGGTCACGTTGGTAATCGGAAGCACCAACGTCTCCTCGACGGGAAACCGCAGGGTTTTACCCGCGAAGCTCGCGTGATACTCACCGTCGTGCTCTTCGACCGACAAATAGGGTGATTTTCCCGGCAGCAGCAGGTATTCATCGTGCGCATCACAGATTTTTTGCAGACAGCGCTTATAGACGTTGTAATCGGCTGAAAACCCATTGTCTCCCATTGCTGCAACAATCCGCGCTGATACACCGTAGTTGTGGCCATGTAATCTTTCCCGCTCGCTCGCAGAGAATATGGTGAAGTGGGCAGCGGAGAATTTATGTGCCTGCTTGTCGATATGCAGGGTTGCCAGCTCGGTCATGGGTGGTATCCGGAGTGATCGTGGGGCGCCACTGGCGCGTACAGGGTATGGTGTGTGATGCGGCTGCGTTCGGCAAGAGCCGGCTTCCACCCTCTGCACGAGCAAAGCTCCCCGTGACCACAGCGGAGCCCTGAAGTACCCTTTGCCAATGCCACAGCCTCAGGAGCAAACATGAACCCACTAGCCATTCTGACCGGCGCGAGCTCCGGGATTGGCGCGGCGGCGGCGGAGCAGTTCGTTGGCCGGGGCTTCACTGTCATCAATCTATCGCGCCGGGACTGCCCGGTTGAGGGTGTCCAGAATCTGACCACCGACCTTGCAGATGCCAACTCACTCAACCAAGCCAGCGCTAGCCTGCTCGAGCGGCTGTCCCTTCATGCGGGCGCCCCAGTATGTCTGGTCCACAACGCCTCACTCATGCTCAAAGACCGTTGCGACACGACCGAAGATGAAGATTTGTTGCGCGCGTTATCGGTCAACGTGATGGGGATTAACACCTTGAATCGGAGGCTACTGCCCGAGCTTGGCCGCGGATCCAGCGTGCTGTACGTGGGCTCTACGCTGTCCGAAAAGGCCGTCGCCGGAGCCTATAGCTACATCGTGAGTAAACACGCGCAGCTCGGCATGATGCGCGCAACGTGTCAGGATCTGATGGGACGTGGTATCCACACCGCACTGATATGCCCGGGCTTCACCGACACGTCGATGCTCAGGCAGCATGTCGGTAACGATGAGGCTGTGCTGGAAAGCCTGGGCGGCATGAACAGCTTCGGCCGACTTTTGCAACCGAGTGAAATTGCGGATCTCCTTGTCTGGGCGCATCACCATCCCGCCATTAACGGCTCGGTAATGCATGCCAACCTCGGCCAGTTGGAGCACTGAATTGACCCAGGTATCCACCATCGTTACTGAGCGGCGAGAACGCACGTTTCTGGTGCTCGCGGGGATTTTTCTATCTGCCATGACCCTGCTCAATGTGGTCGGCATTACGCGTTTTATTCAGCTAGGCCCGCTGGCCCTGGCAGTGGGGGTATTACCCTACCCCCTGACCTTCCTTTGCACTGATCTAATCAGCGAACTCTATGGCCGCGGGCGCGCAAACTTTTTGGTAAGCGTGGGGCTGGGAATCAATTTTCTCATTCTAGGCGTCCTGACCATCGGAGCGATGGCGCCCTCAGTCCCCGCAGAGGTCATGCCGCCTTGGCAAACGCTGCAACTGGCGGCGCCCGTGGCGCTTCCCAACGGCGCGGTGGTCGATACTGAAATCGGCCTGTTCCAATTGATTTACGCGACGACCTCCGGCGCGGTGTTCGCGTCGATGATGGCTTACATTGCCGCCCAGTACTGCGACGTGCAGCTTTACCACTTCTGGAAAAAGCTCACCCGAGGCAAGCACCTGTGGCTGCGGAACAACTTCAGCACGCTACTGAGTCAGTTGGTGGACTCCGTAATGGTGATTACCGTGACATTCGGCGCGGCTTTTATTGCGGGCGAAATGGCCGTTGCAACCTTGCTGACTCTGGTTGGCAGCAACTATGCCTTCAAAGCCATCTGCGCGCTGCTGGATACGATTCCGCTGTATCTGGCTGTGCATTGGCTACGGAAATACCTCGAACTGGCGCCCGGGGAATACGCTACTCAGCTTCCGCCCGATTAAGCAATCCGGAATCCCTGACGAACGGAATCGTGACCGCGCGACTCGCGGCCAAACTCAGCTGATCGAGCTGCTCCACAAAGGTGATCACCGCGCGCGGGTTTCGGGCGAGGCGCAACATTGCGTAATTCACCACCTCATCATTGAGGTGCATTCCCGCCGCCCCGGCCCGAAGCCGCAATAGCGCTGCGATGTGCTCCTCGGAGAATCGCGGCAACTGGAAAACCGGCAGGCTGCTGAGACGAGATTGAAGATCCGGTAACAGTTGCGCCAAATGTTTGGGAGCGCGTTGCGCGCTCATCAACAAGCAGACGCCGGCTTCCTGACATCGATTAAACGCTGCGAACAATCCCTCATGCCATACAGGCTCGGATTCCACGGCATCGACATCATCGATCGCTACCAGCGGTGTTCCCTCGATCCCCGCCAACACCTGATCGGGGGGGAATACTCGTAAGTCATTGAGCGGGATATAGCGCGCTTCCTGATTCAGCGCCTCGCAGCAGGCCTGCAGTGCGTGGCTTTTACCTACGCCCCCACCCCCGCACAAAAAAGCACTCTGGATCTTGTCAGCGCTTCCCGATAGCCACTGCTCCATCGCGTCGGTTTCGGGTCGACGCAACCAGTTAGCCCAGGTGGCGAAGTCTTCCCGCCGGATCGGCAGCGGGATCTGTGGGGCCTGAGAGATCATCGTCTGGAGATACTCACGCGGAATTCACAAATCCTGCCAGAGCAGCGTCACGGTGTCGTCACGGCCATCAGCGTCACTGACCCAGGTTAAATTTTTGTTACCCGCAGTCAGGCGCGCCAGCGTCTGCAAATCGCCAATTCCGAAGAGCTCGAGAGTGAGTACATCGCCATCTACCGCGAGCGGGCGAACCCGCTCAAGCGTTTGAATCCGCCCAATAGCGGCGGTCACCGCCTCATAGTCCGCCAAGCTCACAACATTGCCGATGCGAATTTGTAACGAGGCAGACGCCGCCGCGTTGGACAGCGATACCGCGAATTGCTGGCGCATCTCCGCCATCGCCAGCTCTAAGCCTGGTTCAATCGCCGCTGCCACCGTCGGAGCCTGCAGGGAAGTCGAACGTTCAATCGAGGCGTCACGGTAAATCCACTCGGCAATAAAGCGACCCCCGCTCAGTGGCACAAGGCGCCCGAGCAATAAGTGTTCAATACCATAGCGGGCGGACGCTTCAATGACGGGTCCAAAGTCTCGCTGCCACAAGGTATCGGGAGAGACCAGTAAGGCATCGGGCAAATCATAGAGCGGACGGCGCAGATTGACACCCAGCGCATCGAACCCAGACTCCAGTGCCCGCCAGATCATCTCTTCACTGGAGCCATTACCAAAGCGGCGTCCTTCGACGTCATCAACGACCAGCCAAAGGAGCACCGGCGGACGATCATCAGCCCACACCGTTCCGTCCGCGGAGCGAATCAGATTATCGAGTGCGATTTTATCGATGTGCGCCACAAACCGATTTCGGTTGTTGACCCGTTCGAACTGGTACAGCGAGAGTTGCGCGCGCGCAGCAGCCAGAGCAGCTGCAACGGTAGGATGTTCCAGCAGGCGGCGATCTCCAGAGCGGCTGAGTAACGCGCTTTCCAACGCCGCGCGTGCGGCGAGGTCAATGCTGTTTTCACTGCGATCGTCCACGTCAATGCGGACAACCCATTCTGCGGCTTGTGCCGCCGCAGGGCCTACATCCGCGCACCATAGCGCGAGACCCAGCAGCACGCCGCACAGCGGGTGACTCATCCAAGTAGCGCGCACATCCTGGGCGCTTGTTTTTCTCGATCTGTTACGTGTCATGCACACCGCGTTACCCGATGTCCGTCCTGAATCTCGCTCACCACCGCCAGCAACCCGCTCGTTACTGCCCGGGGACGACCCCGCCCGTGGAGGCGGTCACCGCGACAAAGACGCACATTATCTACCAAAGCTGAGACTCGTGCTTTCCTGCAGCTGGCTTGCACATTACTATCTCGGTGTCCCCAAAGCCGCCAATCCGCCGAGTGATTCGAATGAGCCAAGACAAGCCTGCGCAGCCCTCTCTCACCTACCGTGATGCCGGGGTGGATATCGACGCAGGTAATGCCCTGGTCGAGCGCATCAAATCGGTCAGCAAAGCAACGCAACGCCCGGAGGTGCTGGGCGGCCTAGGCGGCTTTGGCGCCCTCTGCGCCATCCCGAGTGGTTATCAGGAGCCCATTCTGGTCTCGGGAACCGACGGCGTAGGCACCAAATTGCGTCTGGCGATGGATCTCGGCATTCACGACACCATCGGGATCGACCTGGTGGCCATGTGCACCAACGACATTGCTGTCGTCGGCGCCGAACCCCTGTTTTTTCTCGACTACTACGCCACGGGAAAGCTCAACGTCGATATTGCCGCCGCAGTGGTAGCGGGTATTGGCAAGGGCTGTGAAATGGCCGGAGCGGCGCTGGTCGGCGGCGAAACCGCAGAAATGCCCGGCATGTACGAAGGGGAAGACTATGACCTCGCGGGCTTCTGCGTCGGCGTCGTCGAGCGCGCTCAGATCATTGATGGTAGTCAGGTGCAAGCGGGGGACCGCCTGTTGGCGCTTCCCTCGAGCGGTCCGCATTCCAACGGCTATAGCCTGATTCGCAAGGTACTCTCGCATACGGGCGCTCAGGTGGAAGACCGCTGCGGCGATACCACCCTGGCGCAAGCACTACTCGCCCCCACGACCATCTACAACCGCCCGCTGCTGGCGGTGCAACGTCAGGTTGCGATCAATGCGATGGCACATATTACCGGGGGTGGCATTCTGGAAAACTTGCCCCGTGTCCTACCCGAGGGGCTCGGCGCGATCGTTCACCGCGATAGCTGGCAGCTACCGCCCGTGTTCCAATGGCTGCAGGCGGGCGGCAACATCACCGAGCAGGAGATGATGAGAACCTTTAACTGTGGCGTCGGCATGATTCTGGTCGTCTCACCGCAGCACGCATCAACCACGCTATCCCTTCTGGCCGATCACGGCATATCGGCCTGGGACCTCGGTGTCATCACGGATCAATCCTCCGGAGTCAGGCTGGAGCAAGGGTAGCGCCGTGACCATGCGCATCGCGGTATTGCTATCCGGTCGAGGCTCGAACTTTGCATCACTGCTGGCAGCCGCCGACCGCGGTGACCTTGGCGCCAATATCGGGCTGGTAATCAGTAATCGTCCGGGCGCAGGCGGCATTGATATCGCCCGCGAGGCTGGGATTGATACCGCCTTGATTGATCATCAGGCCTATCACACGCGAGCGGCGTTTGACCGGGATCTGGCGGGTGCAATCGACCACGTCAACCCCGACCTTGTGGTGCTCGCGGGTTTCATGCGTATTCTTACCCCGGAGTTTGTCGACCGCTTCACCGGACGTTTGATGAACATCCACCCCTCTCTGCTACCGCTGTACCCCGGACTCCACACACACCAGCGGGCGTTGGACAGCGGGGACCGCCATGCGGGCGCGACGGTTCACTACGTGACCAGCGAGCTGGATGGTGGCCCGGCCATTGTGCAGGCCAAGGTGGCCATCCGGGCGGACGATTCCGCAGAGACTCTGGCCTCCCGGGTGCTCGAAATTGAGCACCAGATCTACCCCGCGGCCGTGAATTGGCATGTGACTGGTCGGCTCACCTTCAAAGAAGGTATCCTGCACAAGGACGGTGAGCCGTTACCCCCATCAGGCCACCTCTGGGAGGCAACATGAGCCAAATAGCGCGCCTGGGTCTTGGCGCTCTGCTCAGTCTTTTGGCAACGACGGGTCAAGGCAATGACGCCCCGCTCTCGCCCTACGAGGCGACGTATCGCACTAAAGTAGCGGGCTTCACTGTGGAGCTAAAGCGCACCCTCACCGAATCTGCGGCGGGTTATCATCTCAATCAGTCAGCGAAAAAGGGTTTTCTGGTCAAGCTGAGCGAGGACTCGGACTTCACGGTCAATGACGATCAGATTGTCGGTGAGCACTTCGTGTATCAATTAAGTGGCATCAGTAATCGACGCCGCGAAGTGATATTCGACGCTGACGCAGGGCTCATTCGCAGCCTGCGCAAAAAGCAGTGGACTGAGCACCCGTGGTCGCCCGACGTGCTGGATCGACTCAGCCAGCAAGAGCAAATGCGCTTGTTACTGCTGCGCGCCGACCAACCGCCGGCGCGGATATCGCTATCGATTGTGGATGGACCGAAGATCAAGTTAAAACACTTTGATCTGGTCGAGATCGGAACCCTCAATACGGCCCTGGGTGAACTACAAACCGCACATTATCGGCTGCAATATGATGATCCCAATGAGCGTAGCTCGGATACTTGGTTAGCGGTGGAGCACAGCTTTTTAATGGTGCGAACAGAGCATGTCGAGCGCGGCGACAAGACCGTGATAGAGCTCGTCGACGCGTCAATCGGAGGCACACCCCTTACCCCCTGAAGCGGGCGCGCTGCAGCTCATCGGCACTGAACACCCATCGCTATTATCAGGCTCGGGGCAGGGTTACGCCTCGCTGTCCTTGATACTTGCCGCCGCGATCAGCGTAGCTGGTCTCGCAGACCTCGTCAGACTCAAAGAACAACATCTGCGCCACGCCCTCGTTCGCATAAATCTTGGCTGGCAACGTCGTGGTGTTTGAGAATTCGAGGGTTACGTGGCCCTCCCATTCGGGTTCCAGAGGCGTCACGTTCACGATAATGCCGCAGCGGGCGTAGGTTGATTTTCCCAGACAGATCGTGAGCACATTGCGCGGAATGCGGAAATACTCAACCGTGCACGCCAACGCGAAGGAGTTTGGAGGGATGACACAAACGTCGCCTTCCACATGTACAAAGCTGTCCTCATCAAAATGCTTGGGGTCGACCGTGGCCGAGTGAATATTAGTAAACACCTTGAACTCGCGGGAGCAGCGCACATCGTAGCCGTAACTCGACGTACCATAGGAGATCAAGCGTCGGTCACCCTCTGTGCGGACCTGATCGGGCGCAAACGGTTCGATCATGCCCTCCTGCTCGGCCATTCTCCGGATCCATCGGTCTGATTTGATGCTCAAAACATGCTCCTTCTGCCACTCATTACCCGTTGTTCTTCAGTCACCCATGCTGATTGCGGGCCCCTCGGGCGCCTCATATTGCTCCAACATGGCCATTAATTGCTGGCCCATTTCGAGATAAATCGCTGCCACGGGGCCTTCGGGCTCAGCCACTACCACCGGCACTCCCTGATCCGAACACTCACGAATGACTCGGGTCAGGGGAATCTGTCCCAACAGCGGGACATCGTAAGCATCTGCAAGGTCCCGTCCCCCTGCTTCGCCAAACAAGGGATCGACGTGGCCACAGGCGCTACAGACATGCGCCGCCATGTTCTCAATCATGCCAAACACCGGGACTTCCACCTTTTGAAACATCTCGATGCCCTTGCGCGCATCCAACAACGCAATGTCTTGCGGCGTGGTCACAATGACCGCACCCGACAATGTTGATCGCTGCGCTAGCGTCAGCTGGATGTCGCCCGTACCGGGGGGCATATCGATGAGTAAAATGTCGAGGTCACCCCATAGGGTTTTCTCCAGCAACTGGCTCATCGCAGAACTGGCCATCGGGCCCCGCCACACCATGGGTGTTTTTGGGGAACTCAAATAACCCATGGACATGGTCTGGAGACCATGTGCCTCGACCGGCAATAGAAATGCGCCATCTTGCTGATCCGGTACCGTGCTTTCCGGGACACCCAGCATGTGCTGCTGACTGGGGCCATAAATATCAGCATCCAGGAGCCCTACCGCCAGCCCCTGCCGCTTTAGCGCCGCCGCCAGATTGGTCGTTACCGTCGACTTACCCACGCCGCCCTTGCCGGAGGCGATCGCTACCACGTGGCGGGGAGATGACACCAGAAAAACCCTCTTTAAGACAGGACGCGAGAGTATACCCCCTGCACATACGCATCCGATCACTCCCACACAGCGAAAACAGCCAAAATCCGTTAGACTGCGCGCCTTCCAACACCCGACAGAGGGTTTCATGAGCGCTCCCCAGCGAAAAATATTGGTGACCTCGGCATTGCCCTATGCCAACGCACCTTTGCATCTGGGGCATATGCTCGAGCAAACCCAAACCGATATCTGGGTGAGATTTCAGCGCTCGCGCGGTCACGCCTGCCGCTACGTGTGTGCAGATGATGCGCACGGCACCGCGATCATGCTGTCCGCAGAGGCGGCGGGCCGATCACCCGAAGCGCATATCGCGGCTATTCAAGCCAATCACGAGCGCGATTCCGCGGGTTTTTTAATTTCCTTTGACCAGTATCACTCGACCCATTCACCGGAAAACCAGCGCTGGTCAGAGACGATCTTCACCCGTTTGGAACAGGCGGGGCATATTGCGGTGCGCGAGATCACGCAGGCCTACGATCCCGAGAAGGGGTTGTTTCTTGCGGACCGATTTATCAAAGGCACCTGCCCCAAGTGCAAGGCGCCGGACCAATACGGTGACAATTGCGAGGCTTGTGGCGCGACCTATTCGCCGGCCGATCTGATTGATCCGGTATCGGCGCTTTCCGGTGCAGCGCCTGTCGATAAAGTCTCCAGCCACCTTTTTTTCCAGCTGGGGCACTTTGAGGCATTACTGACCGCATGGATCTCTAGCGGCCAGCTACAACCACCCATTGCCAACAAACTGAGAGAGTGGCTTGACGCCGGTCTACAGGACTGGGACATCAGCCGTGACGCCCCCTACTTCGGCTTCGAAATTCCCGGGTATCCCGACAAATATTTTTATGTGTGGCTCGATGCGCCCATTGGTTATATCGCCAGCCACGAGGTCCTGTGCCGCGAGCAGGGCGATGAGTTTGATGCCTATTGGATGCCAGGCGGCGATACCGAGCTTTATCATTTCATCGGCAAGGACATTGTCAATTTCCATGGGCTCTTCTGGCCTGCAATGCTGGACAGCGCGGGACTCCGACAACCCACAGCCGTTTATGCGCACGGGTTTCTGACGGTCAACGGCGTCAAGATGTCGAAGAGCCGCGGCACTTTTATTCTCGCGGAAACCTACCTCCAACACCTCGACCCGGAATTTATCCGCTACTACTTCGCCGCGAAATTGTCAGCCGGCGTAGACGATATCGACTTGAATCTGGAAGATTTTGTGCAGCGCGTTAACGCCGACCTCATTGGTAAGGTGGTCAACATCGCCAGCCGCTGCGCGGGTTTTCTACGCAAGGGGTTCGACAATCAGATGAGCGCCACCTGTGCCGAGCCGGCACTGGTGCAGTCGTTTATCGATGCCGGCGAGGACATTGCTGCGCTTTATGAGTGGCGAGAATTTAATCGCGCTATGCGTGAAGTGATTGCACTGGCGGATCGCGCCAACCAGTATATTGACGACAAAAAACCTTGGGTCATGGCGAAAGACGAGAACCAGTCAGCCGAGGTGCAGGCCGTATGTTCTGTCGGGATCAACTTGTTCCGCGCACTGGCGACTTACTTGAAACCCGTGCTTCCCGCAATGGCGTCCAAGGCAGAAGCATTCTTGCAAACGTCTCTGGACTGGACCGCGCTCGATCGCCCCCTAGAAGCCCATCAGCTAGCCCCCTTCGAGCCCCTGCTGCAACGAGTCGATGCCGAAGTCGTAGCCGCCATGGTTGAGGCGAGCAAAAGCGGCGCCTAACGCGGCGCGCAGGACTTCAATGTCGTCAAGATCGAAGGCGTCGCGAGGAAATACTTCCTGCCAGACACCTGATATATTGCCTACTATTGCGGTTTTGAGTCGATACGTGTTCGCCGCAGGGGGATGAGATGCTGGGTGATATCGCGCTGCTGTTGGTGGGTGCGGTCTTGGTCAATAATTTTGTGCTGGTACAGTTTCTTGGACTCTGTCCCTTCATGGGCGTGTCCAACAAACTCGAGACCGCAATGGGCATGTCCGTCGCCACCACTTTTGTCCTCACCTTGGCATCGGTGTGCAGCTATCTTACATACAACTATTTGCTGATCCCCCTCGATCTCGCCTATCTGAGAACCATCAGTTTCATTCTGGTTATCGCCGTCGTGGTGCAATTTACCGAGATGGTCGTGCGCAAGACCAGCCCGTTACTGCATCGGGTACTGGGTGTCTTTTTGCCCCTCATTACCACCAATTGCGCCGTCCTTGGCGTTGCCCTCCTCAACATCAATCAAGCCCATAACTTTATCGAGTCGCTGTTCTATGGGCTGGGAGCGGCACTGGGATTTTCTCTGGTGCTGGTGCTGTTTGCGGCCATGCGCGAGCGGCTCGCCGTCGCTGATGTGCCGGAGCCTTTTCAAGGAGCCGCCATTGGCATGATTACTGCCGGGCTGGCCTCGCTTGCATTTATGGGATTTGCGGGGCTGATTTGATGCCTGCGCTACTTGCAGATCAGCCGCTACTCGGCGCACTGCTCGCATTGCTCTGCCTCGGCGCGGTATTTGGTGCGTTACTGGGCTACGCCGCGGTGCGCTTCCGAGTCGAAGGCAACCCGATTAGTGAGCAAATTAACGCATTGCTGCCCCAGACCCAGTGTGGACAGTGTGGGTACCCCGGCTGTCGCCCCTACTCGGAGGCTATTGCCGAGGGCGACGCCATCAACAAATGTCCGCCGGGCGGTGAAGAGACGATTCAGGCGCTGGCCGATTTGCTGGATGTCGAACCACAACCACTCGACGCGGAACACGGCGTTGAGAAAGAACCCGTGGTGGCCTGGATTCGCGAGGACGAATGCATTGGTTGCACCAAATGCATTCAGGCCTGTCCGGTCGACGCAATTTTGGGTGCCGCTAAAGTCATGCACACCGTCATCGCTGACGAGTGCACGGGCTGCGATCTCTGTATTGAACCCTGCCCAGTCGACTGCATCGACCTCATCCCCCGGAAACAAGGTATCGGCTACTGGCATTGGCCACTACCTGCTGATCGTGCGCCGCGTTTCGATGTTATTGCCAGCGACGCGCACCGGCAGGACGCGGCATGAGAGCCATCCACGATATTCACGGTGGCATCCACCCTCCCGACCGGAAGTCGCTATCTAGACCCGGTGAACTCCGCGACGCGGCGATTCCCCGGACATTGATGTTACCCGTTAGGCAGCATTTGGGAGTGCCCGCAAAAGCGGTCGTTGCGGTTGGTGAGTCGGTGCTGGGGGGACAGTTGATGGCCGAGGCGCAAGGCGCGATGAGCGTGCCTGTGCACGCGCCAACTTCTGGCAGAGTTATCGATGTCGCACCCTACCCCCTTGCCCATGCCTCTGGACTCCAAGATATTTGTATCGTGCTCGAAACCGATGGCAAGGATGAGTGGCGGCTAATGAGCGGCGTTACTAACTGGCGGGAACTCTCCCCCGAAGCACTGATCGAGCGCATTCGCGATGCCGGCATTGCAGGGATGGGCGGCGCAGGGTTTCCCACCGCGGTCAAACTCAACCCGGGCCCGGCTCGTCCCATCGAAACACTGCTCGTCAACGGCACAGAGTGCGAGCCTTATATCACTGCCGACGATACGCTCATGCAGTGTCAGGCAGCAGCGCTCATTGAAGGCGCGCAGATTTTGGCGCACGTGGTCGGCGCGGGTCATATTTTGATTGGCATCGAGGACAACAAGCCCGAAGCGATCGCGCGCGTTGAGGCCGCAGCCTTGGAAGCAGGTGCGAACATAGAGGTAGCGACCTTCCCCACCAAATACCCCTCGGGCGGCGAAAAGCAGATCATTGAGATCCTGACGGGACAGCAGGTCCCCTCCGGCGGGATACCCGCCGACATCGGACTGGTATGCGTGAACCCCGGGACCGCCGTCGCAGCGCGACAAGCCATCTGCGAAGGCAGGCCGTTAACTCATCGCATCGTGACGCTCACGGGAGAGGCCTTGGCGCGACCGGGCAACGTTATGGCGTGTCTGGGAACACCGATCGAGGATTTATTGGTCGAGGCTGGACTGACGCTGGGCGCCGAGCAACGCATTATTCACGGGGGACCGATGATGGGCTTTGCCGTATCGGATCTCAGCGCTCCGATTACCAAAATCACCAACTGCTTGCTGGCGCCCACTTTGTCCGAACTGCCGTTACCGGGCCCCGCCAAACCCTGTATTCGTTGCGGTCATTGCGCTGAGGCGTGCCCGGCTTCGCTATTGCCACAACAGCTTTACTGGTATGCGCGCGCGAAAGACCAAGAGCAACTGACCGAGCATCGGTTGTTTGACTGCATCGAATGCGGCGCCTGCGCCTATGTCTGCCCTAGCCAGATTCCGTTGGTACAGTACTACCGCGCAGCCAAGGGGCAAATTCGCGACAGCGAACAAGAAAGAAAGCGGTCTGATAATTCCCGCGACCGCTTCGAGGCGCGTCAGGCGAGACTCGATGCGGAGCATGCGGCGCGGGAGGCCAAACGCGCTGCGCGCAAAGCGGCGGCAGAAAGTAAAGCGGATGAGGAAGGTGCCGACCCGATTCAGGCGGCCATCGAGCGTGCCAAGGCGCGCAAAGCAGAGCAGGATAAGACCCCATGAGTCTGATCCGGGTCACCTCGCCCCATGCGTCCGGGCAGCACCAAGTCTCCGCGGTCATGCGTGACGTCTTGCTGGCAACACTCCCCGGCGTTGCCGTTATGACCTACTTCTTTGGACCCGGCACGCTAGCCAATATTATCTTTGGCGGCGCACTGGCCGTGGGGTGTGAGTATGCAGTGACGGCGCTGCGCGGCCGCGACCCCCGCGCTGCCGTGAGTGACCTGAGCGTGCTGGTCACCTCGACACTGCTGTGTATTGCCCTACCCCCCTATGCTCCCTGGTGGCTGATTGTGATCGGGGTGCTGACAGCCGTGCTACTTGGCAAACAGGTTTTCGGCGGACTCGGTTATAACCCGTTTAATCCCGCCATGGTGGGCTACGTGGTATTGCTGATTTCCTTCCCAGTGCAAATGAGTCACTGGGCGCCACCTCGTGGACTTGGCGACGTCCCGGGACTCGTCGAGACCTGGCAGCACCTGTTTGCACCCGGTGGCATTGATGCGGTAACGGCAGCCACGCCTTTGGACCTACTGCGGCAAAATACAGGTTTGCTGTTTGACGATTTGCTGACGGAGCGTGCGGAACTCTCGGGATGGGCGGGCGTTGGCTGGTTTGAAGTCAACCTGGCGTTTCTCGCCGGAGGTGCTTGGCTTTTGTACCGGCGCATCTTCACCTGGCATGCACCCATTGCGATGCTGGTGGCGCTGAGCCTCAGTGCACTGATGGGGTATGACGGCGGCAGCTCCGAGAGTGGCGGTAGCGCACTGTTTCATCTGTTTAGCGGCGCGACGATGTTTGCAGCCTTCTTTATCGTTACTGACCCAGTAAGCTCGGCGGTTTCCAATCGCGGCCGCTTGATTTTTGGCGCCCTGATTGGGCTTCTGGTTTATTTAATCCGCGTGCTCGGTAATTACCCGGACGCCGTCGCCTTTGCGGTGCTGATCTTGAATTTTTGCGCGCCCTTTATTGATCACTATACCCAACCGACGGTGTATGGCACGCGGAGCAGAGATCCATGAAGGGGCTCGCGTCAATTGGCATTAGCGGCACGGTATTGGCTGCCTTTGCCGCCATCACCTCATTGTCTATTGGTTGGACCTACCTGCGCACTGAAGCGCAGATTGAGCAGGAAGTGCGTCGCGCGGAAGCGAGACAGTTGCTGGAAATCTTCCCAGCCGAAACACACGATAACGATATCGTCGACGATACGTTTTCAGTTGCCGCAGACACGCCATTGCTCGGCATTCGCGAGACCCGCGAGGGCTATCGCGTGCGTCGGGGTGAGAACGTCATCGGCGTTATATTGCCAGTCACTGCGCGAGACGGGTACAGCGGTGACATTCGAGCGCTGGTGGGTATTCGCAACGACGGGACCGTTGCCGGTGTTCGCGTGGTGGCGCATCGCGAAACACCTGGCTTAGGTGACAAAGTCGACCTACGAAAGTCGCAATGGATATTGGGTTTTGAGAATCGCAGCCTGACCGACCCACCGCCGCCATCGTGGGCAGTAAAAAAAGAGGGCGGCGTTTTCGACCAATTCACCGGCGCGACAGTCACGCCTCGCGCGGTGATCCTCGCTACACGCCGGGCGTTGGAGTACGCTGCCTCCAACAACGATGTTCTTTTTGAAATACCGGCGGATGCCTCATGAGTCACGTGTCTTTCAGTCAACTCACGCTCAACGGCCTGTGGAAAAACAATCCCGCCCTGGTGCAGTTACTCGGTCTGTGCCCGCTTCTTGCGGTAACGGCCTCAACGGTGAACGCGCTCGGGCTCGCAGCCGCCACTCTGTTTGTTTTGGTTGTCTCAAATACCGCGGTTTCGCTGATCCGCAGTCTGGTATCTGACACCATTCGACTGCCGGTATTTGTGATGATTATTGCCGCCGCCGTTACGGTGACCGAGCTACTCATGCAGGCCTACAGCTACGAGCTTTATCAGATACTCGGAATATTCCTGCCGTTGATTACAACCAACTGCATCATCCTCGGCCGCGCAGATGCCTTTGCCCGAAAAAACCCGCTGCCGACCGCACTCTATGATGGCTTCATTATGGGAATCGGCTTTGGCGCGGTATTGGTGATCCTGGGAGCGATCCGGGAACTCATCGGCACGGGAACACTGTTTGCCGATATGCAGCTGCTCTTTGGAGCGGGCGCAGAGCACTGGCGATGGACAGTGTTTTCCATTGATTACCCGCTGTTGGTTGCAATTCTGCCGCCAGGAGCATTCTTGGTGACCGGGTGTTTGATCGCACTGAAAAACCAGATTGACACGACCTTAGATCGGCGCGCCCGGGCGCAGATCGAGGAGCCCATTGCGGGCAGCAAACGTGTACGGGTGACCGGCACGATCTCCTGAGCAAGGCGCTATTCAGTTACGGCCACTGCTTGCTCGTCTGAAATCGCGTCACCTGCAACCAACGTCCCCAGAATTTCATCCACCGCGGCGTCATCCATCCCAGCGTCTTCCTTGTCGCAAACGTAAGTAATGTAAAGCAACACAGGATCGTGGCTCAGGTACCACTCTCTAACGACGGCATCATCCTCCTCAAAGCCGCCGGTAACCCCAGAAAAACTGCCGAAACTGGCATCAGACCATAGGGTGACCTCGGGTGATTCCTCCGCCGCTAACTGATCAGGCATGCTAGCGGCTCCCGCGTCGGGCTCCCGCACCAGGGTGGTGAGCGCGAGCTCGCCGATGTCGTCCTGATCGAAGATGCGAATCACGTCATCGTCCTGCTCCGCCGACCACTCAGGCGGCAACATCAGGCACCAGTATTCGGTCTCGACAATATTCATTGCGACGCGTCTCTCGATGACAAAGCCAATGACATGAGGATCGCATCCTCGCGGCCCGAAGACGAAGGGTAATATTTACGTCGCCGACCGGTCATCACGAACCCGTGCGCGCCATAAAGCTGCCGCGCTGGGACATTCGATTCGCGCACCTCGAGGTCGACTCGACTGATCTTCTCTGCCGCGAGCGTATGCAGCGTCTCTCTGAGTAAGTGGTTTGCGTATCCTCGTCGTCGGCACGCCGGAAGGATACGGAGATCTATCAGCTCCGCCCCTGGGGCAACGCACTGATACCAAATCGCTCCCACGGGGGTATCGCGATCACACAGTGACCAAGCGCGGCATTGGGGCTTTTTGAGCAAACCCGCGAGAAACGTCAGCGTTGGACCCTGAGCGCTGTTGTCCGCTGCGGGTTCGTAGAGTGCTTGAAGCGCCGTTTCGTCACCTACCCGAAGCTGGGTTATGGCAAAGCTCGGATCAGATACCAAGGCGCAAGGGCTTCAAAACTGACCATGCCTGCCGCTTTAGCGCAGGCTCGCGCAACATATCAAGACTGGAGGGCAGCCCATGGGTTTGCAATGAGAGTGCGGGCATGCCGTCGACCGGGCCCAGATAAATGACGTGTTGTGAATCGTGGTCTGTCACCAATCGCTGCATAAATCCGGACAGCATGTCCTGAAACCCACCGGCCTGAAGTGCTGCACTATTCTCGGCCGGCGGCCAGTCGAACTGTTGGTGGCGGGACGACACGCTAGCACCCCGTATTGCGCGCGCCATCGCCGCGATCAGCTGCAATTGCTCCTGCCTTAACAGCTGATCTTCCAGCGTCTCCACCCACACAATGTCTGCGGTCGTCACCACCAGCACCGATACGCGGGTCGCCACCGCAACTGACGTCACAGCGAGAGGCGCCGCCGATACCTCGCTCGTGAGAACCGCGGCCTGCTGAGACTCGGGTTGTGCATCTCCACTCTCACGGATCAACGCGCGCAATTGGTCCGCGGCCATGTCGCCCGAATCCCCCGATATCTGGGTGAGCACTTGATCAGCATTGAGCGGCGTCAATAATCGGGCGGCCGGACGGGCGCCTACGGGATCCTGACGGCTCACCAGCGGCGTAATGCCCAGGTGCGCTAGTAAAGCTCGTCGCGCGCACTCAGCCTGCCACTGGGCCTGTGAGGCGCTCTCCATTTTTTCAGACTCAGTCATCGCTACATTATGTCACTGATGGGTGTCTCAACCGAACCATCGCCATCCCCAACGATTAAAAAATCGCGTAGCGCTCACCACGAACCACATCACGTGACGCATACCTTTGCGCGACGCGCCGCCTCCATGATGAACAATATGAATGTCGCGATGCTCGAGCACACCACCCCATTTGGCTAATTTGAGCGAGAGGTCGTAATCTTCAAAGTACAGGAAAAACCGCTCGTCGAAGCCACCCACGCGATCCAGCCATTCCCGGCGGATCCACATACAGCATCCCGAGGCCAGGGTAATCTCCCTGAGCGCGTCTAACGACGGATCTTGCCTGAGTTCGTAACGTGCGAGACTGCGAGGAAAGCGATGTCGCAACCAATTCGGCGCGAACCCCCGCAGAGCCAATACCGCGACTGACGGGTAGCCTTTGGCCAGATACTCG
>Ga0181579_10001363_pt1 | contig 20138 bp, 16 predicted proteins | sample 071ome_24_FD_132996 | JGI IMG/M metagenome (GOLD analysis project Ga0181579, IMG submission 132996) | Coastal salt marsh microbial communities from the Groves Creek Marsh, Skidaway Island, Georgia - 071402CT metaG (megahit assembly) | ecosystem: Environmental > Aquatic > Marine > Intertidal... | reverse complement strand
CGCAGGCTTTCGAGAACATGGGCATCGCCGCGCAGCGCCTGAACCGCACGGAAGATGCCGAACGCGCCTTCGCCCGCGCGCTCCAGCTCAATCCCAACCAGTTGCGCTCCGCGCTCGAACTGACCGCCATCAACCTCAACCGGGAGGATGTGCTGCAGGCCAGGGCATACTGGCGCAATTATCTCACGCTGATCCAGTTTTACCGGATCGGGCACAGCGCCCGCAGCCTGCTGATAGGGGCGAGGCTGGAAAATGCCCTGCAGAATGAAGCCAATGCCATGCAGTATGGCGAATTACTGCGCACCAATTTTCCGAACAGTAACGAATACACGCTGTACCAGCAGGAATTCGAATGACCGAGACCGACCTGCCAATCAGCCAGCCGGAGAACGCTCCTGCATTCAACTGGCCATCTCCTGGCCAGATGCTGAAAAAGAAGCGCGAGGAACTCGGGCTCAGTCACGGCAGGGTGGCAGACGCACTGCACATGACTGCGCATTACGTGAAGGCTCTGGAAAGCGACCAGTACGACAAGCTGCCTGGCAAGACCTTCGTTAAAGGTTATTTCCGCTCCTATGCCAGGCTGCTGGGTGCCGACGTCGAGGAGATCATGCTCAGTTACGAGCGTTTCACGGCAGCACTGGAGAAAAGTGAAGAGACCGAGGCTAACGTCATCCGGGCGAAGAAGGCCTACGACCAGAATATGCGCTGGATGGTGTGTGCCGCGGCAATAATTGTCGTGGTGATGGCAGCCAGCTGGTGGTTTTCGCGCAGCAAGGCGTCCGATGCCGTAATGGCTGAATCCGGTGCCGGCGCCATTGCCGAGATTCCAGAGACACCTGTGCAGACACCGGTTACCGCGGCGGCGAGGATGGCCGGTCTTGCTGAAAGAACAGGCGGGCACCAGGCAGGCATGAGCAGCGTGAAAGCGGCGATGCCGATTGAAGATACGGTTGCCGCTGATGCCGTTGACAGTGTGGATGCTGCAGCACGCAATGACAATGATGGGGTCGTCCTGGCGACCACCGAAGAGATCGTGTCAGCAGGCCTGGCGGAGGCAGCTGAAGCAGCGGAAAACGTGGTCGATACGCTGGCTGCATCAACCGAGGCAGGCCAATCCGGGCTGCCGGATTACACTGTGATCGAGCAGGACAACAGCCGGGTGGTGCAGCTGGAAAGCGACGGTGAGGACATGCTGGAAGTGCATTTTACCGGCGCCAGCTGGATCGAGGTGGACAACGGTGACAGCATCCGGCTCTACAACGACATGCTGGACACGGGTGATGACCTCAGCATCAGGGGCAAGGCCCCTTTCAACGTGCTGGTCGGTGATGCCAATGTTGTCGACATGACTTTCAACTCGCGCGCGGTGGATATCACCGCTCGTATGCGCAACGATAACTCGGCCAGAATAGTGCTGGAACCGGAAACAAATTGATGAGAACCGAATCACCCATTAAAAGACGCAAGTCACGCCAGATCATGGTCGGCAAGGTGCCCGTAGGCGGGGATGCCCCGATTGCCGTGCAGAGCATGACCAATACCGATACCTGTGATGTGGAAGCCACTCTGGGCCAGATCAGCGACCTGGAAAAGGTTGGTGCTGACATTGTCCGAGTTTCTGTGCCCACCATGGAAGCGGCGGAAGCCTTCCGGAACATTCGTGCGCGCACGGCTATTCCGCTGGTGGCGGATATTCATTTTGACTACCGTATCGCGCTCAAGGTGCTTGAATATGGCGTCGACTGCCTGCGCATCAACCCGGGCAATATCGGCCGCGAGGATCGCGTTCGTGCCGTGATTGAATCCGCCCGTGAAAAACAGGTGCCGTTGCGCATCGGCGTCAATGCCGGTTCGCTGGGCAAGGAATTGCTCCGCAAGTATGGCGAGCCGAATGCCGACGCCATGGTGGAATCAGCGCTTAGGCATATCGACATTCTCGACTCCTATGATTTTCAGGATTTCAAGGTCAGCCTGAAAGCCTCTGAGGTATTCATGACGGTGGAAGCCTATCGCAAGCTGGCGACACAAATCGAACAGCCACTGCACCTGGGCATCACCGAGGCGGGCGGTCTGCGCAGCGGTACCGTGAAATCCTCGGTGGGTCTGGGCTTGCTGCTGATGGACGGCATCGGTGACACCATCCGCATTTCGCTGGCGGCAAATCCCGTGGAAGAGATCAAGGTGGGCTTCGATATCCTCAAGAGCCTGGGGCTGAGAAAGAAGGGCGTCAACCTGGTGGCCTGCCCGAGCTGCTCAAGGCAGAACTTTGACGTCATCGCCACGGTGAACGAACTGGAAGCCCGTCTGGAAGATATCACCACGCCCATTGACGTATCCGTGGTCGGTTGCATCGTCAACGGCCCAGGCGAGGCCAGGGTGGCAGATATCGGCCTGACCGGTGCGACACCGGTGAACATGTCCTATATCAACGGCAAAACCCATCACAAGATCAGCAATGAAAACCTGGTGGACGAACTCGAGGCCATGATCAGGCAGAAAGTCAGGGAAAAGGAAGAAGCAATGGCGGCTGCCAATGGCGCGCCGCAGGATGACACCCTGCGCAGGCAGGCATAACGGCTTAACCCGCCACGAATCCCCTAACTTTAAACGACAGTCCCCGGACCAGATAAGGCAGAGAGCAGTTTTGGCTAAGATACAGGCTATTCGCGGCATGAATGACGTGCTGCCGGACCAGACTCCCGCGTGGCAGTACCTGGAGAAGGTGATGCGCGAGCTCCTGTCTGCCTATGCCTACGAGGAAATCCGTTTTCCCATCCTCGAACAGACCCAGCTTTTCAAACGCTCCATCGGCGAAGTCACCGATATCGTCGAAAAGGAAATGTACACCTTCGAGGATCGCAACGGCGACAGCCTCAGCCTGCGACCGGAGGGCACTGCCTGCTGCGTACGCGCGGCAGAGCAGCATGGCCTGTTGTACAACCAGACCCAGAAGCTCTGGTACATGGGTCCCATGTACCGGCATGAGAGACCGCAAAAGGGCAGGTATCGCCAGTTCTACCAGATGGGCGTCGAGGCCTTTGGCATGCCCGGCATCGACATCGAGGCGGAAATCCTCATGTTGTCCCGTGACCTGTGGGAGCGACTTGGTATCGCCGATGTGCTGACCCTGGAAATCAACAACCTGGGGACCTCGGAAGACCGCATCCGCTATGGGGAAGCCCTGCGTGAGTTCCTGAAGCAGCACGAAGCGGCGCTTGACGAGGACAGTCGTCGGCGCCTGGATAAAAACGTGCTGCGCATCCTCGACAGCAAGGTGCCGGCAACCCAGGCCCTGCTGGCCGATGCACCGCAGATGCCAGACCATATTTCACCTGAGTCGGCGGCTGGTTTTGCCGAACTGCTCGATATTCTGGACGCTGCCGGAATCGATTGCGTGGTGAATAACCGCCTGGTCAGGGGGCTTGACTACTACAATGGCATGGTTTTCGAGTGGACTACCGACAAGCTCGGCGCCCAGTCCGCGGTTTGCTCCGGCGGCCGCTATGACGGGCTGTCCAGGCAGCTCGGTGGGACGGATACCCCCGGGGTGGGCTTTGCCCTGGGCATGGAGCGGATGATCCTCCTGCTGGAGGAACTGGGCAGGCTGCCCGCGGATACCGGCAGGACGGTCGATGTATACCTTGCCGTCATTGGCGAGGGTGTACGCCGGCAGGCCCTCCTGCTGGGGCATGAAATCCGCCGCCAGCTGCCCGGATTAAGGGTTTTGACCCACTGCGGTGGCGGTAAATATAATAGCCAGCTCAAAAAGGCCTTTGCCAGCGGCGCCCGCGTTGCGGTGATACTCGAGGGCGACGGGGAACTGGCGGAAATCAAGCTGCGAATTCTCGATGATGACGGCGAAACGACCAGCCTGTCACCGGCATCTTTGTGCGGCTGGTTGTCAGAATATTTTGGCTAATATCAATTTTTGAACTTTGGGAGATATCCATTGGCAAGTTACGCAAGTGATGAAGAACAGTTAGAAGCCCTGAAAAACTGGTGGAAGGAAAACGGCTCGTCGCTGATTACCGGCATTGCCATAGTGCTGGTCGTCTTTTTCGGCGCCAGGTGGTGGCAGGATTCACGCCAGGCAACCGCTGAAGCCGCCTCCGAGGTATACGACGGCATCATCGAGCAGCTGGCGCTTGTGCAGGATTCCGGTTTGGACGCTGAAACGCTCGCAGCCATGGAAAGCAGTTACGATTTGCTGCGCAATGATTTTCCGGACAGCATCTATGCGCGCTTTGGTGCGTTGCTGCTCGCCAGCGTCTATGTGGAACAGGAAAACTATTCCCAGGCGCAGGTCGAACTGCAATGGGTCCTGGATAACCAGGAACTAGGTTTCATGAAAAGTGCCGAACAGGAAGTGTTCCTGATTGCGCGTGTCAGGCTGGCCCGCGTGCTTATAGCCCAGGAACGGGCACAGGAAGCACTCAACCTGCTGGCGGAAGTAGACCCCGGCACCATGGCCGCAACCTATGCTGAAGTGCAGGGTGATGCCTATGCCCAGTTGGGTCAGGTCGAGCAGGCGAGGGCGGCATACGAGCGCGCCATCAACCTGGGTCCGGGCAATGCCGGATTCATTGACCTGAAAATGCGCGGTCTCGGCAGTTAAATCAAAGAACTGATAATCATGAAATTTTCCCGCTTAGTTTTCCTGATACTGTCGCTGCCCCTGTTGTATGCCTGCAGTAATCTGAATCCCATGAACTGGATTTCAAGTAACGATGACGAGGATAAACCGGCGGAACTGGTGGATTTTTCCGAGGAAGTCAGGCTGCGCCGCATTTGGAGCGTGAAGGTCGGCAATGGGCAGGGCGATAAATACAATCGCCTGAAAGCGGCCATCGATAACAACACCATCTATGCGGCCAGTAACAATGGCAATGTCTTGGCGATCAACCGGGAAAACGGCAGCCGCTTGTGGCGAACCGAGCTGGATTTCCAGATTACCGGCGGCGTTGGATTTGGCGGCAACATGGTGCTGCTTGGCACCGAGAACTCCAGCGTCATCGCACTGGATGCCGCCTCGGGTGATATCCTGTGGGAAACCCAGGTTACCAGCGAAGTGCTGTCCACGCCGGCGTCCAATGGCAGCATAGTGGTGGTGCAGGCCATCGACGGCAAACTGTCAGGCCACGATGCCCGCACCGGCGAGCAGCTCTGGATCTACGAGAATACCGTCCCGGCACTTACCCTGCGTGGTGAGAGTTCGCCGCTGATTATCGAGAATTTCGTCATCGCAGCATTTGGCAACGGCACGATCGTCTCATTAGCTCTCAACAACGGCACCCTGCGCTGGGAAGAGCGCGTGGCGGTTCCCACCGGCAGTTCCGAAATCGACCGCATGGTCGATATCGACGGGGATATCGTGCTTTCAGACAATGGCCTGCTGCTGGTGCCGAGCTACCAGGGCTACCTGGCCGCCATCGATGCAGTTACCGGGCAGACCCGCTGGCGCATCGAGGAATCCAGTGTCAACGGTGCCAGCTCCGGTTTCGGCAATATCTACGTTTGCGACGAGCGCGATCATGTAAAGGCCTATCGCACCAGTCAGGAAACCACCGTTTGGGTCAACGAACAGCTCGACCTGCGCCGGCTGACGGCGCCCACCAGTTTCAACAACTATGTGGCGGTAGGTGATTTCGAAGGCTATGTACACCTGATGTCCCAGGTCGATGGCCGCTTCCTGGGCCGCACTCGTGTTGATTCCGACGGCATTCGCGCTCCCATGCAGTCCCGGGACAACACTCTGTATGTATACGGCAACAGCGGCAACCTGGCCGCCTACAGTGTGCAGTAAGCTGGCAGAACGGCAATAAACGGGTGGCCCTGACCGGTCCTCACCGCCAATTCCCGTTACAATACCCACCATTCAGGACCAACCAGAGTCACTCACATGATCCCCGTCATCGCCCTAGTGGGCAGACCCAACGTGGGGAAATCCACGCTCTTTAACCAGCTCACCCGTTCCCGGGATGCGTTGGTGGCGGATTTTGCCGGCCTGACCCGTGACCGCAAGTATGGCGAAGGCAGCCTCGGCGAACAGGCATTCATTGTGATCGATACGGGGGGCATCACCGGCACCGAAGAGGGCATCGATAAGGCGATGTCAGACCAGTCCCTGCTAGCCATCGAGGAGGCCGATGTAACCCTCCTCCTGGTGGATGCCCGGGAAGGCCTGCTGCCGGGTGATGTGCAACTGGTGGACTATCTGCGAAAGAAACAGAAACCCTATTCACTGGTGGTCAACAAGACCGATGGCATCGACCCCGATGTCGCCATGGTCGAATTCCACAAACTTGGCTGTGAGGCGGTCTACCCGATTGCCGCCAGCCACGGCCGTGGCGTCAAGGGCATGATGGAACACGTACTGGCACCGTTCCCTGCTGAACAACAAGCCGAAGACGATGATGACGAAGGCGGCATCCGAATCGCCGTGGTGGGCCGGCCCAACGTGGGCAAATCGACCCTGGTCAATCGCTTGCTCGGCGAAGAGCGGGTGGTGGTCTACGACCACCCGGGGACAACGAGGGACAGCGTGTACATTCCCTTCGAGCGCCGCGGCCGGCATTACACGCTGATAGATACGGCGGGTATCCGCAAGAAGGGCAAGACCCGGGAAGTCATCGAGAAGTTCTCCGTGGTCAAATCCCTGCAGGCGATCAAGGATGCCAATGTCGTCATCCTCCTGGTCGATGCCCGCGAAGGCATCGTGGAGCAGGACCTGCACCTGCTCGGTTATGTGCTCGATGCCGGCCGCGCCCTGGTGGTTGCCATCAACAAGTGGGACGGCATGAATGAATATGACCGTGATGAGGTCAAGAAGGCCATCAGGCGGCGTTTTACCTTTATCGATTTTGCGAAGATCCATTTCATCTCCGCGAAGCACGGTACAGGAGTGGGCGACCTGTATGGCTCCATCGAGAAAGCTTATTCGTCAGCCAGCAAAAAACTGAATACAAACCAGCTCACCAAGTTGCTGGAGCGTATTACCGCTACCCATGCGCCACCGGTCATCAACAACCGCCGCATCAAGCTTCGCTATGCCCATGCCGGCGGCAGCAATCCTCCGCTGATCATCATTCACGGCAAACAGACCGACAAAGTGCCGGCCCATTACCTGAAGTTCCTGGAAAAGAATTTCCGCAAGTTTCTGGATCTGGAGGGCACTCCGGTTCGCATCCAGCTGATAAGTGACGATAATCCCTTCGTCAGGGGCGAGGAAGACAAGAGCGACCGGGCGATCGCCCGCAAACGCAGATTACAGAAGAACCGCGAGATCGCTTCCAGACCGCGCGGCAGAAAGGCGAAATAGCGCAGTTCCGGAACCATGCCTGTCATCATCATGAAAACCGGGCAGACGATTCCTGCCATCGCTCTACGCTACGGCGATTTCGATGACTGGATCATTGCTGGTTCGGGGCAGCCGCCATCGGCTTTTCGAACGGTGGCTGTCGATGAGGGTGAAATCCTGCCTCCCCTGGATAGCGTTTCTGCCGTGATCGTCACCGGTTCTCCTGCCATGGTGACGGATGATCTGCCGTGGATTCGGGCTGGGGAGCAGTATCTGCGCGATGCAGTGGACAGGGGCATTCCTGTCCTGGGCATCTGTTTTGGCCACCAGATGCTGGCCCAGGCGCTGGGAGGCAAGGTGGGGTATCACCCGCGCGGGAGGGAGATCGGCACCACGACCGTAGCCTTGACGCCGGCGGCGAAAGATGACGCCCTGTTTGCCGGCCTGCCGGCGGCAATTCCCGTACACGTAACCCACATGCAGTCGGTCACCAGCTTGCCGCCAGAGGCGCACATACTTGCCGGCAATGACTTCGATCCCCATCACGCAGTGCGATTTGCCGAGTCGGCCTGGGGGGTTCAGTTCCACCCTGAATTCGATGCCCGCATCATGGCTGCCTACATCAGTGAGCGGGAATCCCGGATAAGGGAAGAAGGGCTGGACGTCGAGCGCCTGGCAGCGGAAGTAAGGGAAGCGGAGGTTGCTAAAGGGTTGCTCAGGCGGTTTGCGGAAATCGTAAACCGTGATCAGCCGCAATAGGATTCCAGCAGGGTCTGCTGGGCGGAACGCGGATTGGCGTTACCCGGCGTACTTTGCTTGTAGCTGCCGTCAGATTGCAGGATCCACGCCTGTGTATTATCTGACAGGTAGATCTGCAGACCTTCCTTGAGGATCTTCTTTTTCATCCGCTTTTCCTCTACCGGGAAGCACGTCTCCACACGGCGGAAGAAATTGCGGTCCATCCAGTCGCCGCTGGACAGGAAAATTTCGTAATCGCCCTCGTTGTGGAAATAGAAAATACGGCTGTGCTCCAGGAAGCGGCCGATGATGGAGCGCACGTTGATATTCTCGGACACGCCCTTGACGCCGGGGCGGAGGCAGCAAATACCGCGTACGATCAGGTCGACCTTCACACCGGCCTGGGAGGCCTGGTACAGCGCCTCGATAATGGTGGACTCAACCAGTGAATTCATCTTGGCGATAATGCGCGCGGGCTTGCCCTTGCGGGCATTTTCCGTCTCGCGTTGAATCAGGTCGAGCATGCCCTTGTGGAAGGTAAAGGGCGCCTGCAGGATTTTCTTGCGTTTGCCGGGTTTGCCAAGTGCTGTCAGTTGCTGGAATACCTTCTGCACGTCATCGGTGATGGCCATGTCGCTGGTCAGGAAGGAATAGTCCGTGTACTGGCGCGCAGTGCCGGCATGGTAGTTGCCGGTGCTCAGGTGCACATAGCGCTTGAGCTGCCGGCCTTCGCGGCGGATTACCAGGCTCATCTTGGCGTGGGTCTTGTGACCGACCACGCCGTAGGAGACGTGGGCGCCGGCGATTTGCAATTCATTGGCGAGCTCGATGTTTTCCTCCTCGTCGAAGCGCGCCCGCAACTCGATGACCACGGTCACCTCCTTGCCGGTATTGGCGGCCTTGATGAGGGCTTCGACGATGCTCGAATCGTCCTCGGTGCGATAGAGGGTCTGTTTGATGGCAAGCACGTTGGGATCTTCTGCAGCCTGGCGGACAACATCGATGACAGTCGTAAATGACTGGAAGGGGTGATGAAGCAGCAGGTCACCTTTCTTGAGCGCCTCGAAGATATCTGAGTTCTTCAGGATCCGGTTGTGTATTCCCGCAGTGAAAGGGGGGTATTTCAGGTCGGGTCGTTTGACGTGACGCGAGATCGCCATTAAGCGATTCAGGTTGACCGGGCCGTTGACCTGGTAGACATCGTTTTTCTGCAGTTTGAACTGGTGCATCAGGTAACCGATCATTTCCTGAGGACAGTTGTCCGGCACTTCCAGGCGCACGGCTTCGGCAAAGCGACGCGACGGTAGTTTGCCTTCCAGGGCGCGCATCAGGTCGCCCACTTCCTCTTCGCTGACCAGGAGGTCCGAATTGCGCGTGATGCGGAACTGGTAGCAGCCTGTCACGGTCATGCCCGGAAACAGGTCACTGGCATGGGCGTGGATGATGGAAGACAGGAACACGAAGTCGTATTCATGGGGCGAACAGGAGGGCGGCAACTGCACCAGGCGTGGCAGGGCGCGGGGCGCCTGTACGATGGCGATGCCCGAATTGCGACCGAAGGCATCCTTGCCTTCAAGTGAAATGATGAAATTCAGGCTCTTGTTGAGCACCTGCGGGAACGGGTGGGCCGGATCGAGTCCAACCGGACTGAGAATCGGCAGCAGTTCCCTGTTGAAATAACTCTTGATCCATTCCTGCTGTTTCTGGTTCCAGTTGTGCCGATCGATGCAGTGTATGTCGGCCTTCTTCATGGCCGGCAACACTTCCTCGTTCAGCACCCGATACTGTTCGTCAACGAGCTGGTGGGCCACGTCGCTGATGCGCTGAAGTTGTTCGGACGGCGACATGTTGTCGGGCCCGCTCTGGGTGGAGCCGAAGGCTACCTGCTGTTTCAGGCCGGCGACGCGAATCTCGAAAAACTCGTCGATGTTGGAACTGGCGATACAAAGAAAGAACAGGCGCTCGAGCAAGGGCGTCGACTTGTCCCTGGCCTGGGCCAGTACCCGCCGGTTGAATTCCAGCAGGCTGAGTTCCCGGTTGATGTAATACTCCGGGCTACGCAAGTTGATTTCCTTGGTGGCTGTCATGGGATCGTCAGTGGACTGTTATTTTTCAATGATCAACAGATAGCCATCTTCTTTCATCGGCGTTTTCAGTTTCACTTCCTTCAAAGTGGCGTCGAACTCTTTCTGGCATCGCTTGGCCAGTTTCAGGAAGGGCGACCTCCCCGGGTCGGCGATGATTATCGTGCCGACACCGTTCTTTACGGCACGCTTGATGAGTTTGTACAACGGTTCGATCAGTTCGTCCCAGAAACAGATGTCGCCACCCAGAATCATGTCCTGTTCGGCAATGAGGCTGGCCTTGAGGTTTTCGTACCGGCTGACCTTGCCGGTTACCTTGGCCTTGTTCAGCTTGGTGTGGATGTCCATGAATGGGAAGACGTTCTTGTCGGCATCCACCGCGATGACATTGGCTTTGTAATCCTTGTTGCAGTGAATGGCGAGGATGCCCCAGCCGCTGCCGATTTCCATGATATTGGCCTTTTTCTTCGGCGGGTGTTTTTTCAGATAGTCGAGGATCAGGTAACTGGAAAACCAGACCTTGTCACCGTGGATTTCCGGCGTGCTGGTTTCTTCCAGCAACTCCTTGATTTTCATGTGTTTCTTCTGGTAAATCTTCAGTCCGCGGACTACCTTGATGTGTTTTTCGTCGCTGCTCATAAACCTACTGCCAGTCGCTGTAAAGGATTAATCGGGTTTATATCAGGATACGATAGGGAGGCTGGGTCGGCGTTTGACTAATCTCAAATCGCCCGGGCGTTTTCCGGTCTTTTGCCGGCGGTTCGGCCGATTTCAGTCACCCGACTGCTCTTCGGATCCTGTGGCTGAATCATTGCCTTTTTGTACTGCAAATGATTTCTCAACAATACTGGTGATTTCACCGTTGAAAAGCCTGGACCGGATTGTATCACCGGGCTTTACGCTTTGGTAATCAGTAACAACCCGGTCATCAGTGGTGTAGGTGATCGAGTACCCCCTGCCCAATGTGCTCAGGGGATTCACCGTGTTCAGGGTGTGCGCCTGGGCCGCCAATTGCAGTTTTCTGCTGTGCAGGTCCTGGTGCATGGCATGCTGCAGGCGCCTGGCCAGGTTGCCTGCCTGCTGACGGTATTCGCGGGTGAGCCGCTGGGGTGAATGGGAGCGGATACCGAGGTGCAAGTGCTGCAGCCTGGCGGCAAGCTCCGCCAGTCTGTGCCTGAAGGCGCGGCGCATGCGCAGTTCCGTTTCATCGAGTCGCTGGGCTTGTTCCTGCAGTCGTCGGCCGGGGTGCTTCAGCTGCCTCCTGAACCATTGCAGGGTTTCTCGCCGCCGCTGCACGGCATCGAGCATGAGTGTGCCGAACCGTCGTGCAAAGGCGGCATACATCTGGCGGAAATCACCCTGGTCGGGACTGAGCAGCTCTGCCGCTGCGGTCGGAGTGGCCGCACGGACATCGGCTGCAAAGTCGGCAATGGTGAAGTCAACTTCATGACCAACGGCGCTGACTATCGGCAGTTCACTGGCGTGAATGGCTCTTGCCAGGGCCTCATTGTTGAAGCTCCACAGGTCTTCCAGTGAGCCGCCGCCGCGGCCGATGACCAGGACATCGATGTCTTCGAGACAGCCCTGTTTACGATTGGCCAGCTCGATGGCCCTGATCATTTCCGGTGCCGCTGTCTCACCCTGGACGGTGACGGGGAGGACGGTCACCCGTATGGCGGGGAAGCGCCGGCGCAGCGTGCTGATGATGTCGCGCACCGCGGCGCCGGTAGGCGAGGTGATGACACCGATATGCCGTGGCAGTGTGGGCAGGGGTTTCTTGCCGGCCTCGTCGAACAGGCCTTCCCTGAACAGTTTTTCCTTCAATTGCTCGAATGCGCGCAGCAAGGCGCCGTCGCCGCGTTCTTCCATCTGCTCCAGGATCAGCTGGAAATCACCCCGGCCCTCGTAGAGGCTGACCTTGCCCTTGACCAGGACCTGCATGCCGTCGGCGGGACGGAAACGCACGCGCATGTTGCGGTTGCGGAACATGGCGCAGCGGATCTGGGCTGATTCGTCCTTGAGGGTGAGATACCAGTGGCCGGAGGCCGGCATGGCGATATTGGATATCTCGCCCTCGACGAGTACCGACGGGAAATTGTCCTCGAGCAGGAAGCGGGCCTCGCGGTTCAGGTCGCTGACGCTGAGCACGGCCTCGCGATCATTGAAATCATGGATATCCATAAACCGGCCATAATACCCTATCTGGCGGCATGGTGAGCCGGACGGGCATGGGCTACAATCAAGCGGATTCAATCTGCCAGTGCCGGAGTTGCCAGAACCATGAAAAATCCCCAGATCCCGCTGCTGTCCCGCCTCATCCTGGGCGCGGTTGCCTGTGTCGCCAGCCATGCGCTAATTGCCGCCAGCCCGGATGCGCGTGCCTGCAATCTGCAGGGTCGGGAAATCGCCCTGCGCATCAGTGAAGAGGTCAGCAGTGACCTGACCACGGCTGACCGTGCCCGGATCGCCACCATCGCCGAAGAGGTCTGTAGTGAGTACCGCCCGGCAGCACCGGCTGCCGATATGCCGGTGGTCAGCCGCCCCGCGGCGCCCCAGCCGGCTCCGCAGGCCGTTACGGTACCTGCCACTCCGGAACCCGCGGCTACCGATGAAGAAGAGGACGGTGGACTGTTTGATTTAAAGATCATCGATCCTGATGACAGGGTCAGGCGTCCTGGCCTGAAAAGACCCTGATTTCGCTTGAATTGCGCTCTCCGGGACGGCCAAGGATTTACCTGAATTTCCCTCATGGAGTATAATGCGTCGATTTCCCGCAACGGGATTTCAGGTATTTCGATCTATGCTACGAATTGTTGAAGAAGCTCTAACTTTTGACGACGTTCTTCTAGTTCCCGCCCACTCCCAGGTGCTGCCCAACCGGGTCGACCTCAAAACCAGCCTGACAAGCAGCATCACCCTGAACATTCCGCTGGTCTCTTCCGCCATGGATACCGTGACCGAATCCCGCCTGGCCATCGCGATGGCCCAGGAAGGCGGCATGGGTATCATCCACAAGAGCATGAGCATCGAGGCCCAGGCCAGGGAAGTGCGCACTGTAAAGAAGTACGAGAGCGGTGTCGTTACCGATCCCATCTGCATCACCCCGGACACCACCGTACGCAAGCTGCTGGAGCTGACCCAGGAACACAAGATTTCAGGATTGCCCGTAATCAGGGATTCTGGTTCCCGTGACCTGGTCGGTATCGTCACCAGCCGTGACGTCAGGTTCGAGAACGACCTAGAGGCCGCCGTCGAAAAAATCATGACGCCGAAGGAACGCCTGGTCACGGTCAAGGAAGGGGCGGACCTCGACGAAATCAAGGTGCTGATGCACAACCACCGCATCGAGAAAGTGCTGGTGGTCAACGACAAGTTTGAACTGAAGGGCCTGGTGACCCTGAAGGATATTCGTAAATCCGAGGATTTCCCGAATGCCTGCAAGGACGCCATGGGCCAGTTGCGCGTCGGCGCCGCCGTCGGTGTCGGTGCTGAGACCGAAGACCGGGTGGCCGCGCTCGTGGCCGCCGGCGTCGACATCGTGGTGGTGGATACCTCCCACGGTCACTCCCAGGACGTGCTCAACCGTGTGGCATCCATCAAGAAGGCGTTCCCGAACCTGCAGCTGATCGGTGGCAATGTTGCTACCGCCGCAGGCGCCGAAGCGCTGGCCAGGGCCGGAGTCGACGCCGTGAAAGTCGGCATTGGTCCGGGCTCCATCTGCACCACCCGCATCGTCACCGGTGTCGGCGTACCGCAGATCACCGCCGTATCGAACGTTACCGAAGCCCTGAAGGGCTCCGGCATTTGCATCATTTCCGACGGCGGCATCCGCTTCTCGGGCGATATCGCCAAGGCCGTGGCCGCCGGCGCCAACGTGGTGATGATCGGCAGCCTGTTGGCCGGTACCGAGGAGGCGCCGGGCGAGGTCGAACTGTATCAGGGACGATCCTACAAGGCCTACCGCGGCATGGGTTCGCTGGGTGCGATGTCCTCCCGCCATAGCTCGGCTGACCGTTATTTCCAGAACATCGAGGAAGGGGCCAGCAAGCTGGTGCCAGAAGGCATCGAAGGTCGCGTTCCCTATAAGGGCCCGATGTCAGCCATCATCTTCCAGTTGATCGGCGGCATACGCTCCAGCATGGGCCTGACTGGCTGTGCCAATATGGAGGAAATGCGTACCAGGCCGGAATTCGTCCGCATCACATCGGCCGGGGTGAGTGAAAGTCATGTGCATGACGTCAGTATCACCAAGGAAGCTCCCAATTACCGAATTAGTTAAACCGGTCGCAAGACCGGTTGTATTTTTCGCCTGACGGCCGGAAGACCGTATGTCTCAAAATATTCATGACCACCGAATCCTGATCCTGGATTTCGGTGCACAGTACACCCAATTGATTGCCAGACGTGTGCGTGAAGCCGGCGTCTATTGCGAAATCCATCACTACAGCATGACCGAGGCCGAATTCCAGGCCTTCAACGCGAAGGGTGTGATCTTTTCCGGCGGCCCTGAATCCACCACGGTGCACGACTCCCCGCGGGCCCCGGACTACATGTTCGACCTGGACATTCCCGTTCTGGGTATCTGCTATGGAATGCAGACCATGGCACTGCAGCTCGGGGGCAGGACCGAGGGCTCGGACAAGTCCGAATTCGGCTATGCCGAAATCGAGATTACCAGCAATAATCCGTTGCTCAGCGACCTCGAGCATTCGCGGCAGGAAGGCAACGTATTCCTGCACAACGTCTGGATGAGCCATGGAGACAAGGTGGTTGCAGTGCCTGAAGGCTTCACCGTCATCGCCTCGACCGAGAGCGCGCCGATCGCCGCCATGATGGACGAGAGCCGGAAGATGTACGCGGTGCAGTTTCATCCGGAGGTTACACATACCGATTCCGGTCAGGAAATCATCAACCGTTTCGTTCACGAAATCTGCGGCTGCGCCCGCCTGTGGACGCCGGCCAACATCATCGAGGATGCCGTCGCCACCATTCGTGAAAAGGTCGGCAAGGACAAGGTGCTGCTCGGCCTGTCCGGCGGCGTCGATTCATCGGTGGTTGCCGCTCTGCTGCACAAGGCCATCGGCGACCAGCTCACCTGTGTGTTTGTCGACAACGGGCTTTTAAGACTGCGGGAGGGTGACCAGGTCATGGAAACCTTTGCCAACAACATGGGCGTGAAAGTGATTCGCGCCGACGCGGAGGATGTCTTTCTCGGCAAGCTGGCCGGCGTGGACGACCCCGAAGCGAAACGCAAGATCATCGGCAATACCTTCATCGAGGTGTTCGACGCCGAAGCAACCAAGCTTGGCGATGTGAACTGGCTGGCCCAGGGCACCATCTATCCGGACGTTATCGAATCCGCCGGCTCCAAGCATGGCGTCGCCCACGTCATCAAGTCACACCACAATGTCGGCGGCCTGCCGGATGACATGAAAATGTCGCTGGTGGAACCCCTGCGTGAACTCTTCAAGGACGAGGTGCGCAATATCGGCCTGGCGCTGGGTCTGCCCCGTGACATGGTGTTCAGGCATCCGTTCCCCGGCCCGGGTCTCGGCGTGCGTGTGCTTGGCGAAGTGAAAAAAGAGTACTGCGACATCCTGCGCCAGGCCGATGCCATCTTCATCGAAGAGTTGCGCGATGCAGGCTGGTACGACAAGGTCAGCCAGGCCTTCGTGGTGTTCCTGCCGGTACGCTCAGTCGGTGTGGTGGGGGATGCCCGTCGTTATTCCTACGTGCTGGCCATCAGGGCGGTTGAAACCATCGACTTCATGACCGCGCGCTGGGCACACCTGCCGTACGAACTGCTGGAGACCGTGTCCAATCGCATCATCAACGAAATCAGGGACGTATCACGGGTCAGCTACGATATCAGCAGCAAGCCGCCGGCGACCATCGAGTGGGAGTGAGCCCGGCCCCCGGCGAGCAGCCATGGCATAATCCGCATTGCCATGTCCATCTCAACCCGTTTGCTTTGCCATGACCGACATTGATCTGCAGTGGATGCGTTACGCGCTGGACCTGGCCGAACAAGCGCAGGCACTCGGAGAAGTACCGGTTGGCGCCGTCATCGTCAGGGATAATGAAGTCATCGGTGAAGGTTTCAACCGTCCCATATCCGCGAGGGATCCATCCGCCCATGCCGAAATCGCTGCCCTGCGCGATGCCGGTGCCCGTGTCGACAACTACCGTCTGCCGGGCTCGACGCTTTACGTGACCATAGAGCCTTGTACCATGTGTGTCGGCGCCCTGATTCATGCCAGGGTGGCTAAGATTGTTTTTGGCGCCCGGGAGCCGAAAGCGGGTGCCCTGGTCAGCAACCTGCACCTGCATGAAGCCGCTGTTTACAATCATCGCCTGGAAATAGAGGAAGGACCCCTGGCCGACGAGTGTGCCTCGCTGATGGGTAACTTTTTCCGTGCCAGGCGGTGACTTGCCGTCACCAGGATGCCTGATTTGAAGCGTTTAGCGCGTTTTTTCCCCCTTACAGTGCACCGCTTGTCCGCGTAACTCCTGAAACCTGCTCTTTTTGCACTGAATTGGTGCACATGTAGTGATTTGCGCACCAGTTCTAGGCGCCCCCGCACCCTGTCACAGTGTCACACATGCCATTTTCTCGCCCAGAATTGTACAAAATTCATATAAATCAATTAGATACATTTGTTGGCAAGGTCTTTGCTAATAGATGTTCAGGAAATAAATGCTTTCCTGCAAAAACACCATTACCAGTCTTGCCCCTGTAAGACTCACTAGGAGAAACGATATGAAAAAATCGCTGATCACCACTTTCAAGAAGCCTTTGACTGTGACAGCAATCACACTGGCAGTGGCCTCGGTGTCTGCACCTTCTTACGCAGAACTGTCCGGTAACGTCAGTGTTACCAATAACTACCTGTGGCGCGGCCTGACCCAGTCAATCAACGAGGCAGCCGTACAGGGTGGCCTGGATTACGCAAGTGAGTCTGGTTTCTACATCGGCACCTGGGTGTCCAACGTGTCCTACGACTCAGACGATGCCTATTCCTATGAACATGACATTTACTTCGGTTACGCCGGCGAAACTGACAGCTTCAGCTATGACATCGGTTACCTGTACTACAACTACGATGAAAATGCCGGTTACGATTTTGGTGAAATATACGGTTCTATCGGTGTAGGCAATTTCAGCGCCACCTACTGGCTGCTGACATATGCCGAGCCGGACGAAGGTCCCGGTGAGGATTTCGGTTTTGCCGAAGCTTCCTACCTGTCACTTGACTATACAATCCCACTGGCCAGCGGTGCTGAACTTGGCCTGCATGCCGGTTTCCATGAAGGCGACTTCGCCTACTCGTTCAACGGGGTTACTGACGACTACTGGGATTACAACGTAAGTCTCTCCAAGGACGGTTTCACCGCCACCGTATCCATGACCAGCCTGGGTGATGATGACGACGGTGATGGCTTCGAAGATTACGCCAGCATGCCTGCCCGTGATAACGACGAGATCAAGTTCGTTGTTTCCTACGGTGTAGACTTCGAACTGTAATCACGCAGTACCAAGCTATACAGAAAACCGGCGCCAACAAGCGCCGGTTTTTTTCGCCGGTATGAAAGTGTTTATCGGATTGCGCCCGAGGTTATGAATGCAAAACAAAAAAAAGGGCCACAACCGGAGAAGGGTAACCGGTCATGGCCTCGTCAGGCTTAAGGAGAATTCAGTATGACTATGCAGCTTTGGGGGAAGTGGCACCGCTCTGCAGAGCAAGACCCAAGTGGGCCAGGGCGGCTTCCATGGCCTGTTCCCTGGTTGTGAAATGGTCACTGGGATCCATGTGCTTGTCGGCCTCGAGGGCGCTGAGAGTTTCCTCGACCTCGGTGTTCATGCCGCAGAGGTAGATTTTGCGGCTGGCCTGCTTCGCATCACGAGCTACTGTTTCCACGGCGAGTGCTGCACTGACGTCGAGGAAGGGCACGCGCTCGAAGTCCAGGATGATGGCCAGGGCACCGCCTTCCAGCTGCGATCGGGCATGGTGACCCAGGTCCGCGGCGGCGCCGAAGCTCATGGGACCGCCGAAATCGAACACGGTCAGCTTGTCACCCAGAATGTCCAGGATTTCCTTTTCACGTTCAGTGGCGTCATGGCGGATAAGGTGCTGCTGGTGCAGGCGCTCCATCTGATCCTTCGCCACCTGTTTCACGAAAGCGATGGAGGCAAGCACCACGCCTGCGGCAACAGCGGTAATCAGGTCGACGAAGATGGTGAGACCCACGACGATAATCATCAGGGCCAGGTCCCAGCGCGGGCCGCGGTGGGCATTCTTGATATAGCTCCAGTCGATGATATCCAGGCCCACCTTGATCAGGATGCCGGCGAGGACTGCCATCGGGATATAGCTGGCGAGGGAGCCAAGGCCCAGCACTACGGCCAGCAGGACTAAGGCATGGATCATGCCGGAAATCCGCGTGCGGCCGCCCGTGCGGATATTGACCACCGTGCGCATGGTAGCGCCGGCACCGGGTGCACCACCGAAGATGCCCGCAAAGAAGTTGCCGATACCCTGGCCGATCAATTCCTTGTTGGAGTCATGCCGGGTGCGGGTCAGGTTGTCGGCAACCAGCGAGGTCAGCAAGCTGTCTATCGAACCCAGCAGTGCCAGCACGAATGCCGCTTCGGCGATGATGAAGAAGGAGATGCTGTCGATGGTCGGCATGTGCATGGACGGCAGGCCTTTCGGTATATCACCCAGGATCGGTGCGCCGGTGACGACCAGGCTCAGCAGGGTGCCAATGATCAGGGCAGCAAGGGCGCCGGGCACATATTTGCCAAGCTTCGCTGGCCACTTCAGGGCGATGGCCAGTGACAGGGCACCGATACCGAGAGCGATGAAATTGATGTCGCCGACGGCTGTCGGCGTATAGAACAGCGCATCGAGCGTACCCGCCGGCGCTTCATGACCCAGCATGGGCGCGATCTGCAGGATGATGATGATGCCGCCGATGCCGCTCATGAAACCACTGATGACGGGATAGGGCACCAGGCGGATGTATTCACCAAGCCTGAACACGCCCATGACCACCTGGAAGACACCGGCCAGCATGATGGCGGTGAAAATCAGGCTGGTATTGCCCATGAGGTCGGGGTGTGCCGCGATACTGGCTGCCAGGCCGGCCGCGACAACGGTCATCGGGCCGGTGGGGCCGGAGATCTGCGGTTCGGTGCCGCCAAAAAATGCGGCGAAAAAGCCGACGAAGATGGCGCCATACATACCCGCGATCGGGCCCAGGCCCGAGGCCACGCCCATGGCCAGGGCCAGCGGCAGGGCGACAACGCCGGCCGTTACGCCGCCGTAGATGTCACCGCGCAGGTGGCTTGTATCCAGTTTAATCATATGAGTAACTCTCCTTTATCCCTGGGGCCGGCCAGCAGGCACATTGCCAGTGCTCAGTATTTGCGTTTGTCTGTTTGTTATCAACCTGATTTGCGATTACTGGCGTCGGTGACCTTGTCGTACCAGATTTCGACCGGAATGAACCCTTTTGAATCGGCGTCGTAGCAAATGACCTCACCTTTTTCGATGTCATAGACCCAGCCATGCAGCGTGACGTCGTGGGTGGCCAGCTTGGCGGCCACACTGGGATGGGTTTCGATGTGCTTCATTTGCAGCAGGACGTTTTCCTGGATCATCTCCATGATGTGCTCGTTGCCGAGTTCGCCATGCCTGGCCTTGCAGCGGGCGACGGCTGCCGCGGCGTGGCCCAGCCAGTTGGAGACGTGCGGCAGGGATTTCACGGAGTCCATGTTCATGGCACCTTTCATGGCGCCGCAGTCGGTATGCCCACAGATCACGATGTCCTTGACCCCGAGAACTTGCACGGCGAATTCAATGGACGCGGTATTGCCGCCGCCTGGCATGGTGTGCGGCGGCACGATGTTGCCGGCATTGCGGACAATGAACAGGTCGCCGGGTTCCGTCTGGGTGACCAGGTTCGGGTCAATTCGGGAGTCGGAGCAGGTAATGAACAGCACTTCGGGAGCT
>Ga0181579_10001361_pt1 | contig 20152 bp, 15 predicted proteins | sample 071ome_24_FD_132996 | JGI IMG/M metagenome (GOLD analysis project Ga0181579, IMG submission 132996) | Coastal salt marsh microbial communities from the Groves Creek Marsh, Skidaway Island, Georgia - 071402CT metaG (megahit assembly) | ecosystem: Environmental > Aquatic > Marine > Intertidal... | reverse complement strand
TGGTGATTCAGGCAATCTGGCTAGAAGCTTTTTTTTGTACTGATCGCTGCCTCCCTCCACGGTTTTCCATTGGAATTGAATGCCTACGCCCAGCATGTTGTGATTCTTCATGAATCTCAAAAGCGGCAGAGCGGCGAAGGATTGGATATCTTGGCAGGTAGTCGACCAGATAGCTCCAGCCATGGGATAGGCGAAACGTTCCATGACTCGGTTGGAAAGTCGGTAGTCGCGGGCGAATTGGCTTAGCGTGTAGTCGGGCGAGGGTTGCTGGGCGATCAAGTGGTCGGCGGCATTGAAAAACCGCAGGATACCCCGGTATAGCTGCCAATGAAATGGACTCGCCAAGTTTCTTTTTTGAGCGAAAAAGGTTGAGAATCCGGCACATGCGTATTCCAGACCCGTTCCTTGATCACGGACTCCAAACGACATGGATGTATCGTAGGAGGTGACATTCAATTCATCGAACAGTTTTATTAGGTTGGGGTAGGTGGTTTCATTGAAAACCATGAACCCCGTGTCCACCGGAACGCGTTTACCGTGGAGATCGATGGTAATCGTGTTGGTGTGCCCACCCGCATAGTCACTCCGTTCAAGCAGCGAAACCTGGCAGATTTCGCGAAGGTAGTAGGCGGCTGACATTCCGGCTATTCCGGACCCTACAACTGCGATGCGAGGCTTCACTGATCGTCTGGCGGAATAACTAGGTTGTCTTTCTGACACAAATACAGAAGCGCGTCCTCAACAATAGCTCGGGCCTTGCCTATTTCGCGTCCCAAGTACTCGTGGACCTCCTTATCGTTGGGCGATTCTATCTCGCAACGGCGGCAGTAGTTTTCGAATGATGCCAAACTGGCCACAAGGGCGGAGGTGTGGTGTGGGCACTCGCATTTGATATTCGGATTCGACGCGGCGATGGTAGCCAGTTGCTTGTCGGTGAATATGCGCGGAGTGCTGACGAAATCGATGTTTCCTTGTACGGTGGGGTCGGATTGATGCGTTGCCTTGGACAGGGCCGCCGTCAAGTAGTGGGCTAGCAATTCGGGCGAGCAAGGAATCCGTATAAGGAATCGACCGTCCGTCGAAAATTGCCTGAGGAGCTCACTGGGAGCGTAGTCGTATATTAGGGCGATCGGCACGCCTGGAAACTCTAGGGCGGCCACGCTAACACGGCGACGGCATTCAATCGTTGTCGTATCTAAATCAATGAGAAGCAAGTCAGGTTCGGATTCGTTCTGATCGGCGATTTGAAATTGGTCGGGCAACACATCAGCCCAGGTTTTGGCGGCCCTGCCGATGGTGTGCAGCTTTATCTTGGTCGTGGCCGACTTGGTGGCGCTGCGTTCAATTTGACGCGTTTCGTACTCTAGCAATCGCTTGCGCAAGTCCTCGAGAGACAACTGGGCGATCGAGCTGATGGAGTCCCCCATATTGGTCAAGCGCTTCATCAAGGCTAGTCGTTCCACTTGCTCCTGCGAGTAGCGGCGGCGGCCGGTAATTGAGCGTTGGCTCGCTTCGATGAAATTCCGTCTTTCCCAAGTGCGTAGCGTGTTGGGTGATAGACCAGTAATTTTGGATACAGCGCCAATCTCGAAGTAGGCGTTGGTGGAGCTAGGGCTTTCTGTCGAAGTGGGCATGGCTGTTAGGAATTTAAGGTTTTCGGTTTTTTTGCTTCTGTAGTAACTGAATCAAGAAGGAATGAGATTCACAAGCAGCGACTGTGTAGCCGATGGTAGTTAGGGTTTTATCGAATGATAGAGCTTTTCTCGCTTCTCTGAAGCGACTGAGAATCCGCCGATCAGAGGCGATTCGGCGTCGGCAGAATCGATGCCGTCCAGATTGGAGATGTTTACAAGAGCGTCTTGGCTGTGGGCGTTCGCCCCAAGGGTTGTCGCTGCCAGAGCCAGTGCTGTGATTGTTCTTTCAATGATGCGTTCCATTGGTTTGGTAGCTATGTTTCAGGTTTGGAACCGATTCAGGTCGGAAGTAGTCCATGTTCAACGCAACGGAAGGCTTTTGAGCATTTTACAACTTTTAGTTGTTCAAAAAGTATCTATCAAATTATTCAAAAAAGGTTCAAAAATTAAATCAAGCCAAAATTTGAGTGATATTAGAAAAATAATTAGAAAACAGCTGTTTTTTCTAATTTTTGAACAGGTGTTCAGGGCACGGCGAACAATTTTTGACAGCTGTTCATGGTTGATTCGACCTGTTCAGGTTCGATTTAGGTAGCCCTGAGAAGATCAGTCCGCTTGGATTCTGATCAGCGAACTCATGAAAATAGCTCACTTCCCCAAAATCATGCTGCTTGCGGCGATCGTTGCATCCATCGCCATAGTCAAGAGCGACTCCAAGTTGAATGTCTTGTTCATCATGACGGATGATCTCAACTGTGATATTGGCAGTTATGGCCACCCACTAGTGAAGACGCCGCACATTGACCGGTTGGCCGAGGAAGGCGTTCTGTTTGAGAATGCCTACTGCAACTACCCGATTTGCGGACCGTCGCGAGCTAGTTTTATGACTGGGCTGTATCCTGAGCAGAATGGAGTGACCGTGCTGAGGCGAATGTTTCGCCACTATGTGCCGGATGCGATAACGATGTCTCAGCATTTCGTGGCCAACGGCTACACGGCGACCCGCGTCGGCAAAATCTATCACTACGACAATCCAAGGGGAATCGGTACCGAAGGGCATGATGACCCCGCTTCATGGGACCACGTCATCAATCCCAGGGGTAGGGACAAGGCGGACGAAGAGCTCATATTCTCCCTGAATCCGGGATCCTTTGGAGCTACCTTAAGCTGGCTGGCTGCGGATGGGGAAGACGAGGAGCAGACGGATGGGATTGTCGCTACAGAAGCCATTCGACTATTGCAGGAGTACTCGGCCCAAGAGGAGCCATTCTTTTTAGCAGTCGGATTTTACAAGCCTCATACCCCCTATGTGGCTCCAAAAAAGTACTTCGATCTTTACGATTTATATGACATCGAGGTGCCGAAGATCCCCGAGGCTTATTGGGAAACGATTCCTGAGCCCGCGAAAAAATCAGTCACGGCATTCAAGAATCAGATCGACCTGCCAGAGGAGACGGCCCGCAAGGCTATCCTAGCCTATTATGCCACCATCTCGTTTCTGGATGCCCAGATTGGCCGCGTCCTCGATGGACTGGAGCAAAATGGGCTGAAGGACAATACGATCGTCTTATTCAGTTCCGATCATGGCTATCACATGGGTGAGCACGGACACTACCAGAAGAATACCCTTTTCGAAAACGCGGATCGCGTCCCCCTGATAATCTCAGCCCCGGGAATGAAGGCGGCGGGCCAGCGCTCGCGTTCGTTCGTTGAGATGATCGATTTTTATCGGACATTAAGCGACCTGGCCGACTTGACTGACCCGCCTAACTATGTGCAAGGAGCGAGTTTGGCCCCGATTCTTGACAACGTATCCGAGACGGTGAGACCGAATGCTTTTACGCAGCTGATCAATGGCTATACGCTAAGGACGCGCGATTTCCGATTCACCCAATGGAAGACGAACGATCCCATGGACATTGAGCTTTATGATCGCCGCCAAGATCCGGAAGAGATGGTCAATCTCGCCCTGGATCCCGAGTACGCGGCTCAGTTGAGGCGATTGCAATCCCAGTTGGCCAAGCGTATTGCTGAGGCGACGAAGCATCCGGAAGGCTTGAAGTTCATTCCTCCAGAGCCGGGCGACCGAGGCGTTAGTAAGGTGGATACTTATTTTTAGAACGAGTTGTTTCTGCTAAGCTAGCTACCGAATCCGCCCTCAGGTCATCGGCGGCAGTGCAAGCTTCTACTTGGTTTAACAACCCGCCCGGCCATCGACAGTCTGAGGGTGGTGAGCGACGTCGAACGAAGGTCGGGTTCGACCCTCGAGGACATTGCGAAAAGGTGGAGCTCGACCTCCGGGCGAGCTTAAATTGAAGCCCGTATTCAGTCGCTGGGCAGATCGACCGTTTGCTGCGCGAAATCGTTCTGGACGTGGCGTCCGCCGAGCCTAAGACTTATGGATGTGCATCGCCGAAGCGCCATAAAGCAATCCTTCCTGCTAGCAGGGGGTGTGGTATTGATGCCGCGCTACATTCGAGAAGCGGCTGCCGACAACATTGCCGTCGGGGCGTTCGAGATCGAGGAGAGAGAACAGGCCCTCCTTTCGGAAGTTGTGGAGGCGCTAATCCCTAAAACGGATACGAAAGGAGCCAAAGAAATCGGGGTACACCTTTTTGTCCTGAAAATGCTGGACGATTGCCACAGCGAGTCGGAGCAGCAGTCGTTCGCTAAGGGCTTGGGTCAATTGGAGGCGTTTTCCCGGAATCGGTTTGGCCTGTCATTCATGGAAAGCGATCGCTCCAGCCGCGAGGATGTTATCGCTGAGATAAGCGAGGGCAGAGAAGCTTCGAGCGATCTTAAGCAGTTTCTTAGGCTCGTGAAGCGCCGGGCAATTCAGGGGTATTTGGAATCTGAATATGTGATGACGCATGTGATTCCGCATAAAATGATCCCGGATCCCTACGACGGTTTCTATCCAGCCAAGAACTTCAGGAGCTGACGAGCATGGCCAACATCAGTATCGACGGTCGAAAGACGCGGACCTACGACGCCATCGTGGTGGGTTCGGGGATTTCTGGAGGTTGGGCTGCCAAGGAGCTAACCGAGGCTGGCTTGAAAACGCTGGTCCTGGAAAGGGGTCGCGACGTGAAACACCTGGTCGATTATCCAACGGCCAACAAGATGCCCTTCGAGTTTCCGCACCGGGGCGAAATCCCCAGGGAGAAACGGGAAGCGAACCCAATTTTGAGTCGGGCTGGGGCTTGGGGAGAGGATTCCGACCATTTTTTTGTCAAAGACGATGAGCATCCCTACGTTCAGAAAAAGCCCTTCGGCTGGATTCGCGGGTATCAAGTAGGGGGACGGTCATTGCTCTGGGCCCGGCAAACGCAGCGGTGGAGCGACTATGACTTCGAGGGGCCTGCCAGAGATGGTTTCGCAGTCGATTGGCCAATTCGGTATCGGGATATCGCCCCTTGGTACAGCCATGTAGAGAAGTTCGCCGGAATTTCCGGGAACAAAGATGGCCTGCCTGCCTTGCCCGATGGGGAGTTCCTGCCACCCAATCCGTTGAACGCGGTAGAGAAGCATTTCGCAAGGGTGGTCGAGGAAAAATTCGAAAATCGCCATTTGATCGCGGCCCGCTTTGCCAATTTGACCAAGGCGGGTCCTGAGCAGCGTGCCCAGGGGCGTACCCGGTGCTTGAGTCGCCGGCTATGCCGCAGAGGTTGTCCCTTTGGCGGGTATTTCAGTAGCAATTCATCCACATTGCCTTGGGCCGAACGAACGGGGAACTTGGAATTGCGTCCCCACTCGGTTGTCCACTCGATCCTCTACGATGAAAAGAAGGGAAAAGCCAGCGGCGTGCGTGTCATCGATTCGAATACGAAAGAGTCGACTGAGTACTACTCGCGTATCGTCTTTCTCAATGCTTCCGCCCTCAATACCAATTTGATCCTGCTGAACTCCAAGTCGTCTCGCTTTCCGGAGGGGCTGGGCAATGACAACGGCTTGTTAGGGAAATACATCGCGTTCCATAACTACAATACCGGGATTCGAGCGGACTTCGATGGCCTGAAAGAGTTCGCCACCTTCGGGCAACGTCCGGGGTCGGCTTACATGCCTCGCTTTCGCAATCTCTTCCGGCAAGAAACCGACTTTCTACGCGGCTACGCAACCGGCTTTGCCGCTGGACGTAGGCTGAATCGCGATACATCGGGTCAGGGCGAAGAGCTTAAAGAGGCTTTGCGAAACCCGAAACTGGGCAACTGGTACGTGAGCTCCCATATGATGGGAGAGACCTTGCCCAAGGAGAGCAATTCGGTTCGACTTCATCGAACGAAGACGGACGAATGGGGGATTCCGTTACTGGAGGTCGATATCGACTATGACGACAACGATCGCAAAATGGAATTGGACGCCTTGGAACAGCTTTCGGAAATGTATGAAGCTGCTGGATTTAAGAACATCCGCGCAAGGCATGAGCGAAAAGCGCCTGGCCTTGATATTCATGAGATGGGAGGTGTTCGCATGGGCAGGGATCCGAAGACTTCGCTTCTCAACAAGTGGAACCAATTGCATGCTTGTAAAAACGTTTTCGTGACCGACGGCGCCTGCATGACTTCTACGTCGACGCAAAACCCCTCGCTCACCTACATGGCTATCACGGCTCGAGCGGCTGACTCGGCGGTGGAGGAATTGGGCAAAGGAAATCTGTGAGGCATTTGGTATAAGGTAGCGGCTGAACTCCGAGCGGCCGCTACCAGAAACGGGAACGTCAACCATTATCCCAGTACCGCTGCATCTCGTAGTAGAGGAAAGAGGCGGTCCAGGTGATTAGCACCAGACCGGTCAGCGACTCGATCCCAGTCATGTATCGGAGGAGTCCGATAGGCTCGATATCCCCGTAACCAACGGTAGAATACGTGGTGAAGGAAAAGTAGACGCAATCGAGGAGCGTTCCTTCTGAGTTTCCCTGTAGGCTCCCCCATCCTTCGGCGTGGTGCATGAAGTAGTAGGCGTAGGCGAATACCCAAACTTCGACGGCATGGGCGATCAAAGCCCCGGCTACGCCGAGCACGATCCGAAGACGATGCTTAATTCGCAGTGTGGGAATTATCGTCGAAAGCCGATAGAGAAATTCGTAGTGAATTACTACGCACAGGGCGACGACGAGCGTGTTGATGAGGACTGCGGCAAACATTCGATTGGTTTGATCGATGGAGTCGAGGATCGCGCTGACGCAGTCTACCAGCCTTTAGGGAGCAGTCTGCTACCGCGAGGCGAACCGGGAATCTTCCCTATTGCCGGCGCTTAGCACGTAGGCGGTGAGATCAAGAATGTCGTCTTTGGTTAGCAAGTTCAGCAAGCCAGGAGGCATTGGTGAAACGGTGGAAGTTCCCATTTTCGCCACTTTCTTGCGATCGATCGAGACACGCTGATTTGGATCGTAGAGGTCCGTGTTTAAAGTGACCGTATCCCTATTGAGATTGACGACGTTGCCATAGTGCTTGGCTCCGTCGAGCATAGTGACTTCCAGAGGCACGAACTGCTCGTTGATGGCCCGGCTGGGATTGATGATTTGGTCGATAAAGTCTTCTGGAGAGTATCGTCCCCCTGCTCCGGTCAAGTCGGGTCCAGTAGAGCCGCCCTCGTTCTGGAAGCGATGGCAGGCGTAGCAAGCGGCAGCGGCAAACATGGCTCGACCGTTGTCGAAATCGCGGTTTTCCACGCTTTCGCTCAAGTAGGGCGCGATATCCTCCATGGTCCAGTTCTTGACGAACGAACGTCCTTTCATGGCTGCCGCGGTCAGAGCTTCTATGGGCGACTTTTTCTCCGGCTTGCGAGCAAGAACTTCGGCCAGATCCTTCCGCTCTTTGTCGGTGAGCGTATCCATGGCTTCTTTACGTATATTTTCGACAAAAATCTCGAAGGAACGTCCGCCCCGGTAGTTGGCTGCATTGAGAAACCACTCGATATAGTCGGTCCGCAGTTCATTGGTCCATCCAGTGGTTAGCATGCGCAGGGAGCGAGCGTACTCCAGTTGCTCCTCTTGTGTGGGAGCTTTTTTGAGGAGGGCAATCGCCTTTTTAGCAACCGTTGGCGACTGCAGGTAGACAAGAGTCTCGCAAAGAACCTGGTTCATTTCCAAGGCGCTGGCAGGAAAGTGGGCATCGAGCTGCACGGTGACTTTCATAGCCAACGCTGGCTTGGGCCGTCCGAAACGATTGAATACGACTTGGTAGGTCCGGACCAGCCCGCGCCGATCGGTTTCGCTAAGCTTGTCGAAATCGATGTTGAGAAGAGCGTTTATGATATCTTCGCCCAGCATTTTATTGACGGGAGGATCGCTATTCTGACGGTGGAAAGGATCGATGCCTTCGACTCGAGCCAGGGCGAGGAGGGCGGGTATTTGCCGACTTGCCGAACGTTCTTTAAGGGCTCGGTTGGCCCAGGTCTTTGAGGGCTGGCTTTCGATAGCGATCCGGGCGGCCGAGCGCATGAAGGGGTCCTCGTGATCGAGGTAGCGCCAGGCTTTTTTAACGGCGTTCGCGTCCTCAACGCCATGATACTGTTCCAGGCTTTTGCGCAAATTGCGGGCTCGCTGACCGGAAGTCTTCGCGTTCACGGGCGACGTATCCTCGTCGCCGACATAAGTGACGCGGTACAAGCCCGACTGCACGCGTCTGCCTCCTATGGTGAAATACATGGCTCCATCGTCCGGATTGATGACCACATCAGTCACTGGTAGTGGCGCTCCCGAAAGGAAGAGTTCGAATTCCCCAGTGTAGCTAGATCCGTCTGGTTCGAGGTGGACCGCGTAAACTTTGCCCCAACTCCAATCCAGTATGAAAAAGGCCTTTTGGTACTTGGCCGGAAATCGGGCTCCGTAGCCGAAAGCGACACCTGTCGGAGAGCCGGGACCGATGTTCACTGTGGCCGGAACGCTATCGATGTACCACTCGGGCCATTTGCCAGTGCCGTTGCGCCAGCCATAGTCCGAGCCACTGACGACGTGGTTCACGCGAGTGGGGCGGTACCAGGGAGTATTGAAATCCCATTCCATATCGGCGTCGTAGGTGAATAGCTCGCCATCGGCGTTGAAGTCGGCATCGAAAATATTGCGATAGCCGTGCGAGTAGATTTCAAATTCCTTTCCGTCGGGAGAGACCTCGTAGATGATTCCGGCAGGGGCAAGGCGATCCCGATTGTGGCCTCGCCCGTCAGGCATGCGTGGGAGCAGGTGGTCCTCTCCCCAGTTAGTGTTGACGCGAGAGGAGCTCCACTCAGTGGGTTCCGTATTGTTGCCAGTGATCAGGAATATCGATTCTCCGTCTGGCGCGAGCCGAACCGCGTGTACGCCATGGTCGCCGCGGGCGGAAATTTGCCGGAGCAATTCGACTTTGTCTAGCGTATCGTCGCCGTCCGAGTCGGTGACTCTATACAACCCCGATTTCTCCCCATCTTCGTAGTTGTTGACCCCGACGTAGAGGGCGTCGAAAGCCCAGAGCAAGCCGTTACCGGCAATGATATCGGCTGGCGCTTTTTCGATATCATTGGGATCCAAGACCTGTCCTGGCGCGGGAGCGGGGAAACGGAAGAGCCCGCCAAATTGATCGCTAGCGATGATACGCCCTTTGTCATCCAGGCAAATATTGACCCAGGACCCTTGAGTTTCTTGCGGAACGGAGTAGAGCAATTCGACTTTGAAACCATCTGTGACGGTGATCCGCTCGCGTGGAGTGGCTCGGTTTTCGTTTACCGAGACTCCCTCTTCAAAGTAGGCGGCCTCCAGCGCTTGTTGGGCAGCGTTGCCGCTCAGGCGTTTCAGTTGGACATCTCTCACGCGGGCTATCATCGGCGGTCCTCGGTGTAGTTGGATGCCTATCTTCCCCTCGCGTGGCACGCCGGGAAAGCGATCGGTCACATCGATGGTGACGATTCCATTGACCTTATGGATAACGCGATCCCCGACTGCGATGACCTCATACTCGTTCCAGCCTTGCAAAGAAATCTCCGGAGTCATTCCGAGGTCGCCCGTGATTTCCGGCTTAGATTTGCCATTTTCATCAACCGCGTCGGTGACGAGCGCTTTCTGTCCTCGTGTGGCGACGATGCCCCGGCCGGTTTTCTCGCTGTAGTACATGCCAAGGTACTCCGGTCTGGGATGGATGTCTAATTGATTCCCGGACAAGCCGAATGGAGCATCCTCAATTGTCTGAGCGCGATACATGATGCCCGAGTTGTTCTCGCCCGAAAGCCGGAGGGTCATCTTCAGGTGGAAATCGCCCACATCGTCTCCTTGCCAAACGAGAAAAGTGTTGGCCTCTAGTGTGACCCCGTGAGTGGAGCCTACGATGGCCCCGTTTTCGACTTTCCAAAGATCGCCCCGGCCTTCCCATCCAGAAAGATCCTTCCCGTTGAATAGGGATTCAAATCCGGTTTGGGCGGATGCGCTGGCGGCGAGCGAAAGGAGACAAATGCCGATTCCAATCGATATTGCGCGGCGGCGAGTAGATTTTTTCCGTTCTTTGATCATGTTGTAGGGAAATGTATGGGATTGGGTCCTAGGAATTTTGGGGGCAATGGATTGTTCTGGAGATTGTGCTGTAATCAGAGCTGACGGCAAGAATCGATTGGGCGAGAACCCGCCGTCTCCATTCAGGCCAGTTTGGGAGTATTTAGCAGAATCGGCTGTTTAGCTAGGAAGATATTTACAAATTTTGGTAGAATTCCGGATGCGGCGTCGTCGCATAGGGTTTAATCTACTCGATCCCAGTTCTCCTTCTAGCTCGCTCCGCTTGAATCTGGACTTGGCCCACCCATTCATTCTTATTCGTAACTGTTGTATTATGAAAGCGCGTAGTTTATATCCTTCTTTGGTTTCAGTTATCCTAGCTGGCCTCGTGGCTTCCGAGCGGCCGAATATCGTCCTCATCATTTCCGACGACCAAGCTTGGACCGATTATGGCTTCATGGGGCACGAGCATATACAGACGCCGCGTCTGGACCGACTGGCCGCGGAAAGCGCGACGTTCAAACGAGGCTATGTCCCCACTGCCCTTTGTCGGCCCTCATTGATGACCTTGGCTACAGGATTGTACACACATCAGAATCGAACTTCCGGTAATGATCCTGCTGATACGGAGCAGAATGCTGCCTATGCCAAAGCAACCGGAAAAACGGCGAAAGAGTTGCTGGTTTCCCATATTGACGAGTTGCCGACCTTACCGCGGTTGTTGGGAGAAGCGGGATACCTCAGCCATCAAAGCGGTAAATGGTGGGAAGGTTCGTATCAGCGTGGCGGATTCACTCATGGGATGACGCGCGGGTACCCTGAACCAGGGGGACGGCATGGAGACGATGGTTTGAAAATAGGGCGAGAAGGATTGGACCCGATATTCGATTTTGTCGACGAGGCCCAGAAACAATATAAGCCCTTCTTCGTTTGGTACGCCCCCTTTTTGCCGCATACCCCTCACACGCCGCCGGATCGCTTGTTCAATAAATACAAGGATCTCGTGGAAAGCGAATTTGTAGCCAAGTACTACGCGATGTGCGAGTGGTTTGACGAGACTTGTGGGCAACTGCTAGACGGTCTGGAAGAACGAGGCGTTCGGGAAAACACATTGGTGATTTACGTCACGGATAATGGGTGGATTCAGCAAAAGGATCGCAATGGCTATGCCCGTCATTCAAAGCGAAGCCCCTATGAGGCGGGTACGCGAACCCCAATCATGTTTTCCTGGCCGGGAAAAATCGTGCCGACAGATCGTCATGAGCTTTGTAGCAGTATCGATATTGTACCGACGATTTTGGCGGCGGCAAAAATATCGGGACCTAGGAATTTGCCCGGGCTCGATCTTGTGCCAGCCCTGACAAGCGATAAGCGAATCCGAAGAGACACGCTTTTTGGAGAAGCCTTTGCCCATGACATCGCGGACATCCACAAACCTGAAGCTTCATTGCTCTATCGATGGGTCATCGAAGATGAGTGGAAACTGCTCTTAAGCTATGACGGGCGTCCCGGCAAAATGAGGTACCCCCCAGATGAAACGTCCCCGCTGCTTTTCAATCTCAAAGCAGATCCTCACGAGCGAAACGATCTGGCGGCATCGAACCAGCGCATCGTCAAACGCCTGGCCCGGAAAATAGACCGCTGGTGGCCCGTGGAAGAGCGAACCGTCAAAGGGCTCAATTGAAGTTGGGGATATCTACTCCAAGGCCCCCACTGAGAGCGTGTTGAATAAACGGATGAAATCGAATCTTTCGGTGTAGGGTCGCCGCTTGCGGCGACCCTACAATTTTCTCAACTATTCAACACGCTCTGGGAAAAAATCGCCTTGTTCCCTCCGCTAACCATAAACTTTTGATTGGCGAGAGGCACGAGGATTGTTAATCATCGATGTTGAATGACCAGCTCCCTGCCCAAGTGTATCCAGATTTTCGCATTGTTGTCACTGACTTTGCTTTGCTTGGGATGTGGTGGATCATCGGGTAGTGATGCCTCCAAGACCGCAATCGATCTAGAGCGAGGAAAATCCTTGGCCTATCGGCATTGCATTGCCTGTCATCAGGTTCCGGAACCGGAATTGCTGACCCAGCGCAGTTGGGAGTACGCTCTGACCTACATGGGTTTCTTTTTGGGGGTTGTGGATTATCAATCTATGGAAGGTGTCGAAGCGTTCGCCTGGGACAGCATTCACTTGCGAGAAGAATTCGTTCGGGAAGCAGGAATGATCCCGGATGAACCTCTGATATCGGAGGAGGATTGGAAGCAATTGAGGGACTATTACGTGGCGAACGCTCCGGAGAAGGCGTTGCCTCAGTCAGACAAGCCAAGGATCTCCGCAAAACTAGATTTGTTTCAAGTCGCTAAAACGCAATACCGTATGGATTCGGCCATTACGTCGATGGTCTACATCGATGAAACGAATGGGCTGCTTTACATACACGATAGCGGGGCTGAACGCCTCACGGTCCTCGATCGCAGTTTCAATTTCCACGATGCTCATCCATCGCCAGGGGTTGCTTTAGTGGAAGCCCGAAGCGATAGCGATTCGCTCTACCTGCTTTCCATTGGGGATCTATTTGCCTCTAATATTGGCGGCAAGTTTGGGGAGTTGCAGAGAACGCGAGTGCTATCGGGCGTTTTCATGGGACTGGAGATTCTGGTCAAAGGACTTCATCGCCCTGCGGATTTCGATTTGGCGGACCTGGACAACGATGGGTCCGATGAGTTTTTGGTGAGCAATTTTGGAGACTACACTGGAAATTTTTCCGTGTACCGAAAAAATGATGCCACTGGAGAGTTCTCGGATTCGCCGATCGTCTTCAGCGAACAGCCGGGAATCGTGAAAGGAGAGGCCTATGATTTCAACAGCGATGGCTATAGGGACATTCTGGTCATGGCCAGCGCGGCTCGGGAAAACGTGAGCCTCTTTCTAAACAACGGAAAGGGCGGTTTCCATCAAGAGGTACTATGGGAAAAGCATCCATCATTTGGTTACATCGGTTTCGAGCTACGCGATTTCAATGGTGATGGAGCCATGGATATCCTAACCTTGAATGGGGATAATGGAGATTCGGACCCCTTCAATACCTTAAAGCGGGATCATGGAATTCGCATCTATTTGAACCGGGGTGGCCTCAGTTTCGAGGAAGCTTACTTTTATCCGATGTATGGAGTATATGGGGCGGAAGTTGCCGACTTCGATCAAGATGGCGATCTGGACATAGCGGCTATCGCTTACCATCCCGATTTCGACGCAGAGAATCCAGAGAATTTCGTTTTCCTGGAACAAACGTCCTCTCTCGTATTCAGTCCCAGCACCCATCCCGCAACATTCGATGGCCGATGGCTTTCGATGGACTCTGGAGATGCCGATGGAGACGGGGATGTGGATATTGTACTAGGGGCGGCTTATGTCCCTGTTGGCATGCGGGACCGACATATGGATAGATTCGAAAAGCTCGTTCAAGAGGCTCCGCCAATCCTCGTGCTGGAAAATACCCTAAACTAGATAGAAACCTGTTGATCGGAGCGATCATCCTGCTTCCGCTTAGCGGAATTCGATTTCGAGGAAATCACTGTTGGGAACTGCTTTTTGGATAGTCGCTGTCGCGAAATGACGCTTCGCGTATCCAGGAACCAAAAACGCCAGACGAGATTTGAATGCTTTACGCGTCCAGGAGCCACTTCGCCTCATCCGAAATTCGATCTAGCGTCTCTTGGCGGATCCAGTCTTTTTGCGACGTTTGCTGGATTTGATCACGCCCGCAAAAGTAGCTATGTATAGCTCGGCGAGGTTGTTCAGTGTGATTAATCGTTCCGCCATGCCAACAGTGGGAATTGAATACAACTACTGTTCCAGCTTCCGCTTCGATAAGCGTTTGATCGGGGTGAATCTTCCATGGATCGTCCATCGATTCTTCGGGCATCTTGCCGCAGAGATGAGTGCCTGGTACAACGCGAGTGGCGCCATTGGCGGCTGTGAATTCGTCAATCAGCCAAATCGAATTGCAGACGCGATATTGCCCGGGTTCTACTGCGTCGGGCCAATCGGTATGCAGTTTTTGTAATCCTTGCCCAGGCTTGGCAGAGCGGAAGTTAAGCGAGGAAAGTTTGAGATCGTCCCCCAAAACGTGGCGAATGGCGGAGAGCAATTTCGGATGGGTGTAGAGAATATCGAATACACCTCCCTTGTTGACCAGATTCGCCAAGCGATCGGCTCCGGCTTCCTTGGGATGCTTGATTCGGTTGGAGGAAAACAGTTCATGACCCGCTTGATCGCCCTCTTCTTCAAGTATCGCTTGCAGGCGATTGCGTATAGATTCCAGTTCGCTATCGTTTAGCAGTTTTCCGAGCGAGGCATATCCAAGGGTATCGAGCGATTCCTTTTCTTTGGTGGAGAGAAGTGAATCGCTAACGCCAAGGGTATTGAGCGGGTTGAGCATTCTAGGTTACAATCCGGGAAAACGACGTCAATTCTCTGCCTCTTCAAAGGCTCCGGTCGTCTCGCGGATCCCTGTAGCGTGCTCACGAGCGGTTACAAGATGCTTTTTCAGCGTCGCGGAAGCGTCGGTCGATTCAGGTGGTCTTTTCATGTGTTGAAAGTGGCCATGCCTATCTTCCCCGCGGGCTAGTATGACTGGTTGCTGGAATCCGCTTTGGCTAACTGATGGAGTGATGTAGCGGGCGACGAAACCGATGCGGGGCGTATCGCTCGAGTTTGCTTTCGATCCATGGACAATGTTCACGTGGTGAAGAGACAGTTGTCCGGGCGCCAGGACGACATCGGTAGCCTCTTCTTCGGCGACCTCGACGGCGATCTCCTGCCCGCGGCTGAGAAGGTTGTCCTCCGCGTAGGTTTCGGTATGTGGCTGAATGGCTAGTTTGTGGGACTCCTTAACGACCCTCATGCAGCCGTTTTCTGTCGAGCTTTCCGTTAGAGCTATCCATGCAGTGGTTACTTTCCCAGAATCAAGGCCCCAGTAGGTGGCGTCCTGATGCCAAGATATAAATCCTGGATCATGTGGTTGCTTGGCGAATACACTAGTAGCCCACAAAAGTATATTGGGACCGAGCACGGACTCCACTGCGTCCAATACATTGGGATGCGTTACCAAGTCATAAGCCCAACGGTAATTGAGAAAAAGCTGATGAAGCTCCTCGGTTTTCGGCCTGCGCCCTAGGTTTGATTCGATTTGCTCGAGCCCAGTTCGCGTCCGAGCTACCTCGGATGGGCACAGAACGTCTATCGGGAAGAGGATGCCGTCCCTTTCGTAGGAAAGCCTTTTATCGGAAGAAAGTTTAGGAGACATTGGGCTATGTTGAAGGTCGTATATATCTGTGGGACAGTATTTCCATCGGTAATCGAAGTATAGGTTCTAGTCAAGAAGCCAGATGTTTGCCCTTGAACGTCAGGGCCAATCCGGACAGTTGACCTGCATGAAAGGATGGGGATTATTAGCCTTCTATGCTTTCCCGCCCCAGTCGACACCCCCTCCCGCTGCTCCTTTTTGCGGTAATCGCGCTGGTCTGCCCGCTCAAGGCGGAAACCTATACCTTGAAGCTAGGGCACGTTCAGTCGTCGGAAGAGCCCATTCATAAATCGTTTCTTCGCTTCGCCAAAGGCGTGGAGGATCGGAGCGAGGGAAGGGTCTTGGTCCATGTCTATGAGGCTTCGGCTTTGGGGACGAATAAGGAAGTGTACGAGTTGGCCCGGCTGGGGGCCTCGGTAATCGCCAATGTGGATTCAGGGTATCTATCCGATTACCTGCCCGACGTGGGTATTTTGAATGGGCCTTATCTGCTTCAGGATATCAATGATTACAAGAAGGTGGTCGAGTCCGCATGGTATCGGGAGCAAATGGACAATTTGTACGAGAAGGGTTTCAAAGTCATCGCTTTGAATGGCTATTTTGGAGCTCGCCACATCATATCCGCTAAACCCATACGAAATGTGGATGACTTCGCTGGTTTGCAGATTCGGATTCCACCCAATATCATTTGGGTTCAGACTTTCAGATCCCTAGGCGCAAATCCGACGACCCTAGCCTGGTCCGAGGTTTACAGCGGATTGGCTCAGGGAGTCGTTGATGCTGCTGAAGCGCCACTCGGATCTATCATCGGATCGCGGCTCTACGAACATCAGAAGGTTCTCTCGACGACTGGGCATTTTAGGCCCTTCGTTGGTATGGTGATGGGAAGGCGTTATTGGGAGAAACTGCCCGAAGATATCCGATCCATCCTCTTGGAGGAAGGCGAGTCTTGGGGGGATGTTCTCACCGGCCTGACCGTTTCCGCTGAACAGAGCCAGCGATATTTTATCGAGTCTCAGGGTGTGCGGATCGCCGAGGATATAGATTATGCTTCGCTGCGAGAGGCCACTAGATCGGTTTATTCAGCCAATCCCGATTGGAGTCCTGGGCTCTACGAAAAAATACAGGGGATTCTTGAACAATGAGATCCAAGCTGAATCGATGAAAAAGTCCGTTGAGAGCGTGTTCAGAAATTTGGATACATTGGGATCTTGTTTTGCCCTAGTGGTGGTGATTCTCAGTGTCACCTACGGCGTTATTATGCGATACTTGTTTGAAGTCGCTCCGATTTGGACTAGCGAGCTGTCGGCGATCGCTTTTACTTGGCTCGTTTTTCTCGGAGCAAGCGCGGCCTACAAGCGGAAAATGCATATCGGCATTGATTTGCTGACTAAACGGCTTTCGGGAAGGGCCCAATGGCTGGTTGATCTAGTCGTTCAGCTGATTTTGCTAATCTTTTTTGGATACATGATTGTTTATGGGATCCTGTTCTCTATCGAATCCTATGCCCAGCCGACTTCCATAATGAGGCTTCCAAACACCTGCTTCTATCTGGCTGTACCGGTAAGCTTCGCTTTGATGTTCCTCAACCAGCTATCCAGCCTGAAAGCCCGTTTCATAGATCGGCCGAAAGCATCGTAGAGAAGTCATGGAGTACTTGCCTATTCTGCTTCTATTTCTCTTTTTCGCCATCAACGTGCCGGTGGGATACGCCATAGCGATTAGCTCTCTGGTATATTTCCTCTACACCTCAGGCTTACCGCCGGCTGTCTTCGTCCAGAAACTGGTAACCTCTACCCATTCCTTCCCTCTTTTAGCAGTTCCCTTTTTCATTACCGCCGGCGTGGTTATGAATCACGGGGGGATAACTAAGCGTCTGATGGCTTTGGCCGACGCCCTGACGGGACATTTGAGAGGCGGGTTGGGTCATGTTAACATTGTTTTGTCAACTTTGATGGGCGGGTTGTCCGGTTCTGCCAACGCGGACGCTGCCATGCAGAGCAAGGTGCTGGTGCCCGAGATGAGCAAGCGAGGTTATAGCAAGGAATTTGCCGCGGCCGTGACGGCAAGCTCATCGGTTATTGCCCCTATCATTCCTCCGGGAATTGGCCTCATCCTTTACGCCTATTTGGCCAACGAGTCAGTCGGCCGGCTTTTCCTGGCCGGTATCATTCCCGGAATCCTGCTATGCTTTGGGCTCATGGCTGTCGTCGGTGTCATTTCCCGTAAACGGGGCTACCGGTCGAATAGAGAACGGAAGGCTAGTTGGAGTGAAGCGGGTACGGCCCTGAGAAGATCAGCCTGGGCTCTAGTCATTCCAGTCGGAATCATTAGCGGCATTCGTTTCGGTTTATTTACTCCTACCGAGGCGGGCGCGTTAGCGGTCGTTTACTCCGTTCTTGTCGGACTGTTCGCCTATGGCGATCTCAAGGTATCCAGCTTCCCGCAGATATTGGTAGAGTCGGTTCTGAGCACGTCCGTTGTCATGCTCATTATCTGCTCCTCGAAAGCATTTGGTTTTTACATGACCTGGGAACGGCTTCCCATGAGCTTTTCAGTATTCATTGTGGAGCTGACGTCGAATCCCTACGCGCTGCTCTTGCTTATCAATATACTCCTTCTCATAGTCGGCATGTTTGTGGAAGGGAGCGCTGCCTTGATCCTACTAACGCCGTTGCTTGCTCCGGTAGCCAAATTGCTAGGGATCGACCTCGTTCATCTGGGTATCGTGATGGTCCTCAATCTTACCATTGCCGGAGTCACTCCACCGCTGGGTACCCTGATGTTCACTACTTGCTCGATTAGCGGAGTCGGTATCCGGAATTTCACGAAAGAGGTGATCCCCTTTCTGGCGGTCATGGTAGTAGTTCTACTTCTAATTACCTTTATTCCCTGGCTCGCCGTCGCATTGCCAAATTTGCTGATGCAGTAGCGCTTACGAATAGTACCCGACCAACTCAGAAGGCACTAGCAACCCTACGATAAGATCTCCTTGATCACTCTTCCATGCACGTCGGTCAGCCGGTATTGGCGGCCTTGAAACTTGTAGGTGAGAGCCTCGTGGTCGATGCCGAGTTGCTGGAGGATGGTGGCTTGTATATCGTGAATATGTACGCCGCCCTCGGCGATATTGAATCCGAAGTCGTCGGAAGCGCCGTGGGTATGGCCCTTCTTGATGCCGGCTCCGGCCATCCATAGGGAGAAAGTCTTCCCGTGGTGGTCGCGGCCGTAGGCGTCGGGTTTCGCATCTCCTTGACCGTAGACCGTTCTTCCGAATTCGCCTCCCCAGATGACCAGAGTGTCATCCAGTAAGCCTCGTTGTTTCAAATCTATTACGAGAGCTGCGCTGGCCTGATCCGTGTCCCGCGTGGAAACCGGCAGACGCTTGTGCAAGCTTCCATGGTGGTCCCAACCGCGATGGTAGAGTTGCACAAAACGCACGCCGCGCTCGCTGAGTCGTCGGGCCATGAGACAGTTGGCCGCGAAGGTGCCGGGTGTTTTAGCATCGTCGCCATAAAGTTGGTACGTCGATTCGGGCTCGCCGCTTAGATCGGCGAGATCGGGAACGCTGGTTTGCATGCGGTAGGCCATCTCGTATTGGGCGATGCGCGACTCGATTTCCGGATCGCCTACGCGTTCTTCGTTGTGAGAATTGAGGGACTTAAGGCTATCGAGGAAGGCGCGCCGGCGTTTCATTCCGAAACCGGGAGGATTGCGGAGGTAAAGCACAGGGTCATCGCCGCCTCGGAATTGAACGCCTTGGTGCTTGCTGGAAAGGAATCCGGCCCCCCAGAGGCGAGAGAGGAGGCCTTGGCCAGCCGAGCCCTCGCTAGCGACGGAATTCATGACCACGAAGGAAGGCAGGTTGTTGTTTTCAGTGCCGAGTCCGTAGTCCACCCACGCGCCCATACTGGGCCGACCAGGCTGCTGACTTCCGGTCTGAAAGAAGGTTATGGCCGGGTCGTGATTGATTGCTTCGCTGTGGACCGTGCGGATGAGGCAGATCTCGTCGGCGATCCTTTTGGTCCAGGGTAGGAGTTCGCTCAGTTCCATCCCGCATTGCCCGGCCGGTTCGAAGGCGTACTTGCTAGGCACGACCACAAAGCGGTCTTGATTGGACACCATCCCGGTCACCCGCTGCCCCCCGAACACGGATTCCGGTACATCTTGACCGAAGCGGGAGGCGATTTGCGGTTTGGGGTCGAACAGATCCAGATGGGAGGGTCCTCCGGATTGGAAAAGGAAAATGACGCGCTTGGCCTTAGCTCCATGCTTGGAGGCGTAGGACAGCTTAGCGGCCCCGTACCCATTAATCGCGAACATAGACCCGAGAGCGTCGGAGCCGACGCCGTAGGCCATCTTCGTTAGAAAGTCGCGGCGGGAGCTTGGCTGGGAATAGTTATGGCAGTCGTGCATGGTCGGAAAAAATGTAGGAGCGGCTTTAGGCCGTGATATTGAACCTATTTGATCGCGGCGTAAAGCCGCTCCTACATGTCAAATAGTAGTTCATCCTTTGGTCAGCGATTCATCGAGGTTGAGGATTAGGCTCATGACCGCGGTGTAGGCCGCCAATTTCGTCGCCTCGTGCTCGGAGGAAGGGGAGCTTCTCCCCACGGCGAGGTAGGCCTCCGCTTCTCCAGGGGCCGCTTCAAAAGAGGCTTCCATTTCCAGCAAGGCGTCCAGCAGGGTATCCAGTTCTTTATCGTCGGGACTGCGACCGGTCGCCTGCTGGAAGGCTTTGGATAGCCTGGCGC